>OKRX01000874.1_pt1 | contig 23511 bp, 20 predicted proteins | sample 1601241 | NCBI WGS metagenome assembly OKRX01 (sample SAMEA3541500, study PRJEB24748) | human gut metagenome | biome: human gut; feature: human-associated habitat; material: faeces | place: China | collected 2012
CCATCACATTCCGACTTGGGTTTCGGCGGCAAAGAGATTAAGTAGTAGCAATTATTTCTACCCAGACGGCAGCCCTTTCTGCCATTCGTCCAGAAGTAGCAGTAATGACAGTCGCTCGGCTTGTCTGCGGTATAAACAGGCTTGCTCAAATAAAACACCTCCAATCTCTTGTATTTGCCCATGGGTTTGGGCATAAAAAAAGAGCGCCTATCCATCCCCAATGCGGGGCAAATAGACGCTCTATGTACATAACGATATTTAATTTTATCTGCTATAACTGCATGGTATTCAAAACATCCGCCTTTTTTGATTAGCTGGATTTTTGGCACGATTTTGGGGCTGATTAGCAGGAAGGGCATTTTCATTAGCAAGAACAGCCCGTTTTCTGCTAAAAATTAGCTGGCGATTTTGTCTTATAACAACCGTTCGATTCTGGAGGGGTTGTCAAAAATCAAATTTTGGAGTAGAATTTTATCTCATACAGTGAAAGAGCTTTTTCGTAGCTTTTTATATAAGAAAAGCCGAAAACCCTTGAAAACAAAGGCTTTCGGCGTTGTTCACTGGCGTCCATAAGAGGATTTGAACCTCCGACCCCACGCTTAGGAGGCGTGTGCTCTATCCAGCTGAGCTATATGGACGTGTCTGATATATGATTATAGCCCGATCAAAGTCGAACTGCAATCCCTTATTTAGTTTTTTTTGAGGTGGCCGTTGTAACGCAACCTTAGGAGGCGCTTGTTATATCCATTTAACTATGGGAACAAATGCCGTATTTTCGGGCTTTTTCAGCCTTTTCGGTCACGGCGACCAACTTTATGAACTCAATCACTTTCGTGATGAATTATCTCTTTCTTATCTCTTCTGATTTTTCAGATTTCGCTTCCTTAAGTGATCCTCAAACGCTACCCTTTTTCTTCAAAAAGGTTCCGCCATGGTTCTACCTTAGGAGGCGAACGCTCTATCCTACTGAGCTACAGAGATTTATATGTTTCACGTGAAACATATATCGTATTTTCATACTGCATTTTATTATAATTCATTTTCATGTGTTCCGCAACTATTTTCTCTTCCTGCCTGCTCCGTATGTAATTTCTGTGTAACTGTTCACGGGTAGGCACTTTGGGAAGCGACGATTTTTTATAGGCATTTACGCAAAATGAGCCGTTCCCATCATCCATATTTTTCCTTTAAACCGACGTCCCGGAAGCGGTTCTCCAAGCAGGTCCATCTTATTGATACCCACGCGAAAATACAGATCGTTGCATTCCACCTTGAGATCATAGATTTCCTCGCCGGTAAACCGGTTTTTCTTACATATAACCTCTTTGATCTCGCCTAAAATCGAATATTGATCGCACTCGATCCCGCTTGGCATAAAAGTTGTATCGACGATCGAATAAATATCCTCTCTCGTCGCCCGGCGCGATGCCATCGAATAGAGATCCAGATCCTCGATTGTTAAGGACTCCATCGCATCCTCGTCGCCATTTTTTGCCGCTTCCAAAAGTTCATCCCGGTTTTTCGCCGCCACTTTGGCTTTTTCAATCTGCAGCGCCGTCTTTTTGATCGGAAGAAGCACCTTGCCCCGATTGGCAAATCCTGCCAGGCTGACCGAAGTCACCTGTAAGCGCTCGCGCTCTTTCCGGTAACACTCCCTGTATTCGATCGGATTCAAGAGATAAAAGATCAGCGAAAGCCCTACCTTATACTCATCCAGAAGCCCCGCATAGGTTTCCTTCTCCGTATGACGCTGAATGGAACATTCTGCCCGCGAGGTTACCTCCTCGTTCAGGATATAGGGATAATAATACTCTATCTCCATCTCATCCTGCTCATTCAGCTCCCCATACATCGCCACGCCGATCCCCGGCGCAACTTCTGTCTTGATCTCATATAATTCGGTCTCCCTGTCAAGCTGAAGACAGCTGGAGGTTCCCGCCTCTCTCGCCAGACAGCGAAGCAGGGCACGGATGTCCTTCTTCTTCTGATACATACTAAATCCGGCAGCTCGCAAAAAACGATGCATATTGACTCCTTCTAACTACAATCCGCAGCTGCTGCCAACACATACAGCCGCCTCATTTCTATCCTTTATTTTCCTTACTTATACCCAAGCGCACGCTCCAGTGCTTCCTTCTCCTCACTTCCTAAAAGCACCTCGGTCTTGCCCTCTACGACATCCTTCAGATACAGGTAACAGCCTTCACGGCTGTGAACAGAATTCAGCACAAATCCCGTGTTGTTATCATCCAGCATGGCAATGACAAAACTCAGATTGCCGCCCATGCCCTTAAACGCATTGTACTTGACAATACCGGTTTTCTGGTATCCAGCCTGCGCCTTGGAGACAACCGAATCCACCAGGCGTTTTGTATCTCCGTCCTTTGCCCGCAGATACTCGGTCTCATCCACCAATTCCATGATCGTGTCTTCGAGCGTCTCCGCATCTTTTCCCCGCATAAACATATCATATCTGCGATACAACTTCCTATACTGCGAAAAACAGATGACGGATGCAATAAATGATATGAGTGTCAGGATCGCCAGAACGATCACGATAATCCCCGGATCGATGCCAATCCCGCTAAAAATACTGCTCTCCATCTTTCATTCCTCATTTCCCATCATCCGTCCCCTGGGACGAATTTTGTGTGATTACTGTCTTAATGACTCCAAAAGCTCAATCAGACGTTCCAGTTCCGCTGATGAATAGTATTCGATCTCGATTCTGCCTTTATTCTTATCCTTGCGGTTGATCGAAACCTTCGTTCCCATAACCCCTTTCAGCTTCTCTTCCAGATCCTTGAAAAAGACCTCCATATCGCGTTCCGGATCTGCTTTCTTTTTCACCTTTTTCGGCTTCAAAAGCTCTTTCACCAAACGCTCGACCTCGCGGACGCTTAAATGATTTTCTACTGTTTTAAGCGCCAACTGGTACTGTTTTTCACCATCTTCCAGCGAAAGAAGCGCTCTCGCATGACCTCCGGTAAGCCGGTCCTGAATCAGCATCTCCTGCACTCTCTCATCCAGTTTCAAAAGACGCATGCTGTTCGTGATCGTCGCACGGTTCTTCGCTACGCGCTCTGCCACGTCCTCCTGACGCAGCCCAAACTCCTGAATCAGCATCTGGTAGGCTTTCGCCTCCTCAATCGGATTTAAATCTGCACGCTGTACATTCTCGATCAGGGCGATCTCCATCGTCTGCTGTCTCGTATACTCGCGCACGATCACCGGAACTTCCCGAAATCCTGCCAGTTTGGCAGCTCTCCACCGGCGCTCTCCGGCAATCAGCTCATAACGATCGCCCTTTTTCTGAACCAGAAGCGGCTGCAGCACGCCGTAACGGCGGATGGATTCTGCCAGCTCTCCGAGCTGTTCTTCATCAAACATCTTACGCGGCTGGCTGACATTTGGCTCAATCTCCGAAATATTTAGAAATTTCTCTTTTTCCACCTCGACGATCTTTACGACCGGCTCCGATTTTGCCGCCGTCTCCCCGGCTGTGCGGGTTTTTCCTTCTGTCGTCGTCTTTCCGGATGCCTTTGCAACTCCCACGCGGTTGCCTTTTCCCACTGTTTTCGCAGCTGTCTTTCCGGCAGACGCCGATTTTTTCTGTTTTTTAGATCCCGGAAGCACCATATCCAGTTCTTCCAGGCTCTTTTTCTCTATCTCCTGTTCCGTCTCACGAACGGAAGTCTTTTTTCCGGCTTCATCCGATGGCTTTGCGCTGCTTTTTCCCGCTTCTGCATCCTCGTAATCATTTCCAAAAAAAGCTCCCAGTCCTCTGCCAAGCCCCGTTCTCTTTGACATTTCCTTCCTCCTCACGAACCTCCCGACGCCCCCGGCAGGCATCCTTTCTGAATTTCACTTCACCGTTATTTTCCTGCCTACAGCTCTTCTCCCCGGCTGATCACCTCTGCTGCCAGCAGACGGTAGCTCTCTGCACCGGTCGAGCGGCTGTCGTACAGGTTGATCGGCATTCCGTGGCTCGGTGCCTCCGCCAGTCGCACATTTCTCGGTATGATCGTCTTGTAAATCCGCTCATTTAAGTTCTGTTTTACATTCTCTACGACCTGCAGGGAGAGATTCGTTCTCGCATCATACATGGTAAATACCACGCCCTCCAGCTCCAGCGACGGATTCATCTTTTTGCGGACCAGACCGATCGTCCGAAGTACCTGGCTCAGTCCTTCCAGCGCATAATATTCGCACTGGATTGGCACCAGCACCGTATCTGCCGCTACCAGCGCATTGATCGTCAAAAGACTCAGCGACGGCGGGCAGTCGATGATAATAAAATCATACTGATCGCGGATTGTCTCCAGATAACCGTTTAACACCGACTCTTTATTTTCCACATCCAGAAGTTCAATCTCAGCTCCTGCCAGATTCGAATCCGAAGGAAGAACATCCAGATTTTCCTGAACATCGCGCATCAGACAGTCCTCCAGTGTGCAATCGCCCAAAAGCAGCTCATAGACTGTATCTTCAATCTGTTCTTTTTCCAATCCCAAACCAGTGGTTGCATTTCCCTGCGGATCAAAATCGATCGTCAGAACCCTCTGTCCCGCCTCTGCCAGGCATGCCGACAGGTTGATCGCCGTTGTCGTTTTACCTACGCCGCCCTTCTGATTTGCAATCGCAATCGTTCGTCCCATACCGTATTCCTTCCATTTCCTCGGTTTTATCTCACATGAAAGACAGGAAAAAGCCTTCCCGCAGGCATCCGCACAGCGATTTCCAGCTTTTTCCCGTTCTTGTCTTGCCTAATAGTATAACACACTTAAAACTCATTTCCTACTTTTTTAGAAAAATTTCATTTAAAATGTTTCACGTGAAACATCGGCTCCACTGTCTCCCCCAGAGCACACCATTTATCTGCCAGACACACAATCCATGCCTCGCGGCACTGAGGCGGCACCGGTATCAGCGGAAACATATGACGTGCGATGATATTTTTTTCCTTCCAATTTAAATGGTAATCTCTCTGTGCATTTCCAAGCGCTGTTTTCGGGTGACGGAAGCCGTGCAGGCGGTGCGAGGGATCCTTCTGATGCCAGTCATACAAAAAATAATCGTGCAGCAGTGCCCCTCTCACAAGTGATTTTGGTTCCAAGCGAATCTGCCACCGTTCCATCATCCAAAGGCTTGTGTAGGCAACATTGAGGCTGTGGCGGTAAATGGATGTCGTACCATGCTGCATCGCCAGCTTCTCCTCGTCTAAGCGCCCTTCCTGCTTCAGTTCGCGTATCGTTTCCGCCAGCAGCCGCTGCCTGCCCGCCGACAACTGAAAAGATTTCTCTGTCTTCCGTTCCATACGATGCTGAAAGCATAACTTATTTTCCTTCTTTATCATATCGCACATTTCTTTCCCCATCGATTGATTTTTTGATACGTGAACATTATAATGAATTTAATATCGATTTTCAATGAAATTTTGTTTACATAAAATGGCATGTTTATAACTGTTCACAGGTAGAAATTTTCCAAACTGAAAATCCCGAACGCTACAGTTCTGGTTGCAGATTTTTCCGATTTGAAATGCGAAGCATCGGCAAAATCCCGTTACTTGGGCACACATCTGTGAACAGATATTCTGTGAAAAAACGCTGGAAATAGCTGAACTGGAATACAGGAAAATATGATATAATGAGCGCAAGTGAGCCAGAAAGCTGCTTGCAGATTTATGGCGAACGGCGAATGGCGATCACGATAGCTGCGTCAGCAGCGGTAAGCATCGAAGATGCGAATCGTGATATAATGTGAACACGTAGCGAGATGTTTTAAGGAGGTATCAGCATTCATGCGGGAAATTCCAAAGCCGGGCGAGCGGTACCGGCATTTTAAAAATAAAGAATATCAGATTCTGGCGGTGGCGACCCACTCGGAAACGGGGGAAAGGATGGTTGTCTATCAGGCGCTCTATGGAGAATATGGCATCTGGGTAAGACCGCTATCTATGTTTATGGAAGAGGTAGATCGGGTAAAATATCCGGAGGCGGAGCAGCAGTACCGATTTGAGCGGATTGCGGCAGGTCCGTGGGAAAATTCGAAACAGCAGGAAATAAGGGCAACCAGAACGGCTCATGCCGCAAATGAAGGTGTACGCCGTTCGAAAATGGCTGACGCAGCCACTCAGTCCTGGGACACACCGCAGGAGGAACCGGAACTGCATCCGCTTGTGGCAGAATTTCTAGATCAGGAAACGACCGAGGGCAGGCTGGAAGTGCTCCAGAGAATGAGTGGCAAGGTGGCCAAGCGGGATCTCGACAGTCTCTGCTTCTGTCTGGATATGAATCCGGTCGGTGGAAGCGTGGAGGAAGAGCTTGACGCGATCCGTCAGTGCATCCGGATGCAGCAGAGGTACGATGCACCGCGCCTGCGGTATGGAAAATGAGCGGCTGTCTGGCAGAAGAGTCTGGGTAACTGTTCACGGGTAGGCACTTTTGGAACCGAAAGTGCCGTAAGAAAACGTGGTGGCAGCAGATTAGAAAACAGGATGGTTTGAGATGTTTCAAATAGAAGAAGAACTGAAAAAACTGCCGGGGCAGCCGGGCGTTTATATTATGCATGATGCGAAGGACGCGATCATCTATGTCGGCAAGGCGATCAGCCTGAAAAATCGTGTCCGCCAATATTTCCAGAGCAGCCGGGATAAGACGGCGAAGATCAGGCAGATGGTCTCGAAGATAGCACGCTTTGAGTATATCGTGACGGATTCGGAGCTGGAAGCGCTGGTGCTGGAGTGCAACCTGATCAAAGAGCACCGCCCGCGCTATAATACGATGCTCAAGGATGACAAGACGTATCCGTACATCAAGGTGACGGCATCGGAGGAGTACCCGCGGATCTTGTTTTCACGCCAGATGAAAAAGGATAAAAATAAGTATTTTGGTCCTTTTACGAGCGCGGGAGCAGTCAAAGACACAATCGAGCTGATTCGGAAGATATACCGGATCCGGGCGTGCAGCCGGAAGCTGCCGCAGGATATGGGAAAAGACCGTCCGTGCCTCTATTACCATATTCACCAGTGCGACGCGCCATGTCAGGGGTATATTTCACAGGCAGATTATCAGAAATCGGTGAAGCAGGCGGTCGGGTTTTTAAATGGACAGTATGAGCCGGTCATGAAATATCTGGAAGAAAAGATGAGGACGGCGTCCGAGACGATGGAGTTTGAGAAGGCGATTGAGTACCGGGATCTGCTTGACAGTGTCAGAAAGGTGGCGCAGAAGCAGAAGATTACGAGCCAGAGCATGGAAGATCGGGATATTATCGCGATGGCGAAGGATGAGCGCGATGCGGTTGTGCAGGTGTTTTTCGTGCGCGATGGCAAGCTTATTGGGCGGGAACATTTCCATATGAATCTGACCGGCTCGGAGAGCAAGGCAGAAATCTTAAACAGCTTCGTCAAACAGTTTTACGCAGGAACGCCGTTTGTGCCGCATGAGATCTGGGTGCAGGAGGAGTTAGAGGACGCGGAGGTTATCGCCAGCTTCCTGACGGCGCGCCGGGGACAGAAGGTGCGCTTTGTCGTGCCAAAGATGGGCGAGAAAGAGCGGCTGGTCGAGCTGGCGGAGAAGAATGCGAAGATGGTGCTCTCCCAGGATAAGGAGAAGATCAAGCGCGAGGAGCTCCGGACGATCGGGGCGATGAATCAGATTGGATCGTGGATCGGTCTTTCGGGAATCAAGCGGGTAGAAGCCTACGATATTTCCAATATCAGCGGTTTTGAGTCGGTCGGTTCGATGATTGTCTACGAAAATGGGCGTCCGAAACGCAATGATTACCGCAAATTCCGTATCCGGACGGTTCAGGGACCGAACGACTACGCTTCGATGCGCGAGGTGCTGCTGCGGCGGTTTTCCCATGGCCTGGAGGAGACGAAGAAACTGCAAGCCGAGGGCGGCGATCTGGCGATGGGAAGTTTTACGCGTTTTCCAGATCTGCTGATGATGGATGGCGGACGCGGACAGGTTAATATCGCACTGGAGGTATTAAGAGAGCTTCAGCTGGAAATCCCGGTCTGTGGCATGGTAAAGGATGATAACCACCGGACGAGGGGATTGTATTATCAGAATGTGGAAATTCCAATCGATCGCCATTCGGAAGGATTTCAGCTGATCACCCGGATTCAGGACGAGGCACACCGGTTTGCGATCGAGTACCACCGGAGTCTCCGGGGCAAGGAGCAGGTGCGCTCCGTGCTGGATGATATCAAGGGCATCGGACCAGCGCGCCGTAAGTCTCTGATGCGGACGTTCAAGACGATCGAAGCAGTCCGGGAGGCGAGCGTGGAGGAGCTGGAAGCTGCCCCACAGATGAACCGGGCAGCCGCCGAGGCAGTCTATATATTTTTCCGTGATGACAAGCAGGGGAAGATGTGATAGGATGTAGACAATAGTAAAAATAAAAGGAGACAAAAGTATGGGTGGAGTGACGATAACAGAACTGATCGATAAGATGGGGCTTCGCAATATGACGCCGGAGCTGGAGACGGACAATGTTATGCTGGTGCATGCGGATGTGAACCGTCCGGCATTGCAGCTGACTGGATTTTTCGACCATTTTGACAAGGACCGTGTGCAGATCATCGGTTATGTAGAAAATGCGTACATCTCGACCCTGACTCCGCAGCGCCGCCGGGAAATGTTTGACAAACTGCTGTCTTCGGGTATACCATGTCTGGTATATAGCCGCGGCATGGCACCGGAGGAGGAAGTGCTGGAGCTGTGTAACCATTATGGGGTTCCGTGCATGGTATCGGAGAAGACGACTTCGGATCTGATGGCGGAGATCATCCGCTGGCTGAACGTCAAGATGGCGCCGATGATCAGCATTCACGGCGTACTGGTCGATGTATTTGGCGAGGGTGTCCTGATTATGGGCGAGAGCGGTATCGGCAAGAGTGAGGCAGCGCTGGAACTGATTAAGCGCGGTCACCGTCTCGTCAGCGATGATGTGGTCGAGATCCGCCGCGTCAGCGATGAAACCCTGATCGGTTCGGCACCGGATATTACCCGTCATTTCATCGAGCTTCGCGGTATCGGCATTATCGATGTCAAGACGCTGTTCGGTGTAGAGAGCGTAAAGGATACACAGTCGATTGACATGGTAATCAAGCTGGAAGAGTGGGATAAGGACAAGGAGTATGACCGCCTTGGCATGGAAGATCAGTATACCGAGTTCCTTGGCAACAAGATTGTATGCCATTCAATCCCGATCCGTCCGGGACGTAACCTGGCAATCATCGTAGAGTCGGCGGCAGTCAACTATCGTACCAAGAAGATGGGATATAATGCGGCGAAAGAACTGTACAAGCGGGTACAGGCGAACCTGGCAAGAAGAGATTAATGGAACGCTTCACGCAGTCTGATTCGTGTGATTTAGTGCGGAAATCCCGACTTGCAAGGGATGGAGCCGTTATGAAATGAATAAAGGAAAATAGATATGTCTAATTTTTATCAGAAACTTTGTGATGCCATCGGCGCTGCTTTCGTGCGGGAGCAGGAGCCGATGAGCGCACATACGACCTTTCGGGCTGGTGGACCAGCCCGCTATTTTGTGACCCCGGAGGGCGAAAAAGAGCTGGCGGCAGTGCTGGCGGCGTGCCGGGAGGCAGAGAAAGCGTATTACATATTAGGAAATGGAAGCAATCTGCTTGTCAGTGATGCGGGCTATCCGGGCGTGATGATCCTTCTGGGAAGCCAGTTTACAGAGGTGGTTCGTCCGGAGAGCGAACCGGGCGTCTATGAGCTGGGCGCCGGTGTGCTGCTTTCGCGTGCCGCCAGGGAGGCGCAGAAAGATGGAATGACCGGATTTGAGTTTGCAGCCGGGATTCCTGGAACCGTGGGCGGCGCGGCGGTCATGAATGCGGGCGCTTACGGCGGAGAATTAAAGGATGTGCTGGAATCTGTGCGCGTGATGACGCCGGACGGCGAGGTAAAAGAGCTTAAAACGGAAGAACTGGATCTGGGTTACCGCCACAGCTGCATCCCGGAGCGCGGATATATCGTTTTATCGGCGCGGATCCGTCTGGAGAAAGGTGATCCGGAAGCGATCCGGGTGCGGATGGATGAACTGGCAGCCAAACGGCGGGAAAAACAGCCGCTGGAATATCCGAGTGCCGGAAGCACCTTTAAGCGCCCTGAGGGCTATTTCGCCGGAAAATTGATCGAAGATGCCGGACTTCGCGGCTATCAGGAGGGCGGCGCACAGGTGTCGGAGAAACACTGTGGTTTCGTTATCAACCGCGACCATGCGACGGCTTCGGACATCGCGGGGCTGTGTGGGACGGTGCAGAAGCGCGTGTATGAGCAGTTTGGGGTGAAACTGGAGACGGAAGTAAAGATGCTGGGCTTTTAAGATATTAAGATATATAGAGTATGGAAAAGGGAGGAACAATATGCGGCTTGTGATCGTAACCGGTATGTCGGGAGCCGGAAAGACGGCGGCACTGAAAATGCTGGAGGACATGGGATTTTACTGTGTTGACAATCTCCCGATCCCGCTGGTGGGAAAATTTGCGGAGCTGGTGCAGAGCAGCAGCGGGGAGGTAAGCTGTGCAGCGTTGGGAATCGATGTTCGCAGCGGCGACGAGCTGGCACAGCTGGAGGGAACACTGAATGATTGGAATAACATCCAGTTTCCGTATGAGATCCTGTTTCTGGATGCCAGCGATGAGGTGCTGATCAAGCGATATAAGGAAACGCGCCGTTCCCATCCGCTGGCAGGAAAAGAGCGGCTGGACCGCGGTATTGCGAAAGAGCGCCTGAAACTCGATTTCCTGAAAAAGCGGGCGGACTATATTCTGGACACCAGCACGCTTCTGACGCGAGAGCTCAAGGCGGAACTGGAACGGATTTTCATGGGGCGCGAGCGCTTTTCCAGCCTCTTTGTGACGATCTTAAGCTTTGGCTTTAAATATGGGATTCCGTCGGACGCGGATCTCGTGTTTGACGTCCGTTTTCTGCCGAATCCTTATTATGATGAGAATTTAAGAAGCCATACTGGCAATGAGAAGGCGGTGCAGGACTTTGTGCGCCGCGGCGGGACGGCAGACGTATTTTTGGATAAACTCTATGACATGATTGACTTCCTGTTTCCGTACTATGTAAAAGAAGGGAAGAATCAGCTTGTCATAGCCGTAGGATGTACCGGTGGAAAGCACCGTTCAGTTACGGTGGCGAACCGGCTCTATGAGCGCCTCAAGGAGCACTCGGAAATAGGGCTTAAACTGGAACATCGGGACATAGAGATGGATAACCGGACAAAAGGGTAAACGGAGGTAGAGGACTTTGTCATTTTCAGCCCGGGTAAAGGAAGAGCTGTCGCATCAGCTGAGCAAGGCGAGGCACTGCCAGATTGCAGAGCTGGCGGCGATTTTGAGCCTTTGCGGCAAGATTCATATCGATGAAGAGGATCATTTCAGCATACGGATCCACACGGAAAACGTAGCGGTTGCACGAAAATACTTTACATTATTGAAAAATACATTTAATATTAAGGCGGACATTTCGATCCGGCGCAATGCATTTTTAAAAAAGAGCCGTTCTTATACGCTTCTGGTGCGCGATCACGAAAATGCACTCCGGGTGCTGGAGGCGGTCAAGATGGTGGATGCGCAGGGAAATGTCGGGGAAAACCTTTCGGTGGTGCGGAATCTGGTGATTCAGAATGCGTGCTGCAAGAAGGCATTTATCCGGGGCGCTTTTCTGGCAGCCGGATCCTTAAGCGATCCGGAGAAATTTTACCATTTTGAGATCGTATGCGCGTCGCTTGAAAAGGCGGTGCAGCTTCAGAATGTGATTCTGACATTCGACATCGATGCGAAAATAGTTGTCAGAAAGAAGTATTATGTGGTATATATAAAAGAAGGCAGTCAGATTGTGGAACTTCTGGGGCTGATGGAAGCGCATGTGGCATTGATGGAGCTGGAAAATATCCGGATCCTGAAAGAAATGCGAAACAGCGTCAACCGTCAGGTCAACTGCGAGACTGCCAATATCAATAAGACTGTTTCGGCGGCAGTCAAGCAGCTTGCGGATATCACATACATCCGTGATACGGTCGGGCTGGATTACTTGCCGGAGCTTCTTTCAGAGGTAGCACAGGTTCGTCTGGAGATGCCGGATGCAACCTTGAAGGAATTGGGGGAGAATCTGAGCCATCCAGTTGGAAAATCGGGAGTCAATCACAGGCTCAGAAAGATAAGTGCAGTAGCTGAAAGTCTCCGCGAAGAGCGGGGCGAGTAAAGTTAGGTTATTGTTCACAGGCAGGAATTTCCCGGATGGAAAATTCCGTGCGATACAGTAGTGGCAGCGGATTTTGCCGTTTTTTTCGAGCGGGGCTCGATGAGGAGGATATTATGACAAGTAAGGAAATCAGAATTGGTTTGAGTTCAGGTCTGGAGGCACGTCCGGCGGCGATGCTGGTGCAGGTGGCAAGCCAGTATGAGAGCAGCATCTATGTGGAAAGTGAAGAAAAACGCGTCAATGCAAAGAGCATCATGGGCATGATGACGCTGGGATTGGCAGAAGGCGCGCACGTAAAAGTAACGGCTGATGGCAGCGACGAGGAGAGTGCGATCGAGGGAATTGAGAAATATCTGAGCAATCAGTAGAAATCCAGATTTCTGACCGTTTTTCGGAAAGAGACAGGGGACGCAACAGTTAAACAAGAGCTTTGATAGACGAGGGGGTGTCGTTTCGCGGGAAATGGCAGTCCCTTAAAAGATCTGAATGGGAGGAAAAAGGTGGCATTTACACATCTGCATGTGCATACAGAGTACAGTCTGCTTGACGCATCGAGTAAAATAAAAGAACTGACCGCCCGGGCGAAGGAACTGGGGATGGACAGTCTGGCGATTACCGACCACGGCGTCATGTACGGCGTGATCGATTTTTACCGGGCAGCCAGAGAAAATGGGATCAAGCCGATCATCGGCTGTGAGATCTATGTGGCGCCCGGATCGCGTTTTGACCGGGAGGCGGGAAGCGGTGAGGATCGCTATTATCATATGATTCTGCTGGCGGAAAATAATACCGGCTATCAGAATCTGATGAAGATCGTCTCCAAGGGCTTTGTCGAGGGATTTTATTATAAACCGCGTGTGGATGACGAGGTGCTGAGAACCTACCATGAAGGCATTATTGCACTCAGCGCGTGTCTGGCGGGCGAGATCCCGAGGTATTTGTCGAGAGGCATGTATGAGGAAGCGTGCAAGTCGGCGCAGAAATACCGCGATATCTTTGGACCGGACAATTTCTTTCTGGAATTGCAGGATCATGGCATCCCGGCGCAGCGGACGGTCAACCAGGGCTTGATGCGGATGAGCCAGGAACTGCAGATTCCGCTGGTGGCGACGAACGACTGCCACTATATTTATAAAGAAGATGTGGAATCGCACGATATTTTGCTCTGTATCCAGACGGGCAAAAAAGTCACGGACGAGAACCGGATGCGCTATGAGGGCGGGCAGTTCTATGTCAAATCCGAGGAGGAGATGCGTGCGCTGTTTCCGTATGCCCAGGAAGCACTTGACAACACGCACAAGATCGCCGAGAGATGCAATGTCGAGATCGAGTTTGGCGTGACGAAGCTGCCGCAGTATGATGTCCCGGACGGATATACGTCCTGGGAATATCTGCAGAAGCTCTGCGGGGAGGGCTTTCACAAGCGCTACCCGAACGACGATGGGACGCTGCGGGAGCGCCTGAGGTATGAGCTGGACGTTATCCATTCGATGGGATATGTCGATTATTTCCTGATCGTGTGGGATTTTATCCATTTTGCAAAATCAAACGGTATCATGGTCGGTCCGGGACGTGGTTCGGCAGCGGGCAGTATCGTCGCGTACAGTCTGGAGATCACGGACATCGACCCGATCCGCTATCAGCTGATTTTCGAGCGTTTCCTGAATCCGGAACGAGTTTCCATGCCTGATATCGACGTCGATTTCTGTTTCGAACGGCGTCAGGAGGTGATCGACTATGTCGTGCGGAAATACGGAAAAGACCGCGTCGTGCAGATTGTTACCTTCGGTACGCTGGCGGCAAAGGGTGTCGTCCGCGACGTGGGGCGCGCGCTCGATATGCCGTATGCACAGTGTGATGCGATCGCAAAAATGATTCCGGGTGATCTCGGCATGACGCTAGACAAGGCGCTCAAAGCCAGTCCGGATCTGCGTGAGGCGTATGAGTCGGATGATTCGGTCAAATATCTGATCGACATGAGTAAACGTCTGGAGGGGCTGCCGAGACATACCTCCATGCATGCGGCGGGGGTTGTCATCAGCCGTGCGGCGGTCGATGAGTATGTGCCGTTGTCCAGGGCATCTGACGGTTCGATCACGACCCAGTTTACGATGACGACGCTGGAAGAGCTGGGACTTCTGAAAATGGATTTCCTGGGTCTTAGAACCCTGACGGTTATCCAGAATGCGGTTCGCCTGGTGGAGAAAACGACCGGAAAACCGCTTGATATAGATAAGATCGATTACAACGATAAAAAGGTGCTGGATTCGATTGGAACCGGCAAAAATGACGGTGTGTTCCAGCTGGAGAGTACCGGCATGAAAGGATTCATGAAAGAGTTAAAGCCGGAAAACCTGGAGGATCTGATCGCCGGTATTTCCCTGTATCGTCCGGGTCCGATGGATTTCATTCCACGTTATCTGAAAGGCAAAAATGACAAGGCTTCGATTGCCTATGAGTGCCCGCAGTTAGAACCGATTCTGGCGCCGACCTATGGCTGTATCGTCTATCAGGAGCAGGTTATGCAGATCGTGCGCGATCTGGCTGGCTATACCTGGGGACGAAGCGACCTGGTGCGCCGTGCGATGGCAAAGAAAAAAGCGGCAGTCATGGAGAAAGAACGCCAGAATTTCGTCTACGGCAATGCACAAGAGGGCGTAAAGGGCTGTATTGCGAATGGGATCGACGAGAAGACGGCGAACCATATTTACGATGAGATGATCGATTTTGCGAAATACGCCTTCAACAAGTCGCACGCGGCGGCGTATGCGGTTGTCTCCTACCAGACGGCATATCTGAAATATTACCATCCGGTCGAATTCATGGCGGCGCTGATGACCTCGGTCAAGGATAATGTTACGAAGGTATCGGAATATATCATGAGCTGCCGTCAGATGGGTATGAAGATCATGCCGCCGGATATCAATGAGGGCGAGGGCGGCTTCTCTGTTTCGGACGGCGCGATCCGCTATGGTTTATCGGCGATCAAGAGTATCGGTCAGTCGGTGGTGGATGAGATTGTGCGGGAGCGGACCGAACATGGAAAATTCCGCTCGCTGGAAGATTTCATTGACCGGATGTCGGGCAGGGAGGTCAACAAACGCACATTGGAAAGCTTTATCAAATCCGGTGCGATGGACGGGCTGCCGGGAACCCGCAAGCAGAAATGTATGGTCTGCGGTTCGATGGTCGATCAGAAGAATAAAGAGAAGAAAAACACGATGGAAGGGCAGATGTCACTCTTTGATTTTGCAGCGGAAGAGGACAAGAAGAGTTTTCAGATCACATTTCCGAATGTCGGAGAGTATTCGAGGGAAGAATATCTGGCATACGAGAAAGAAATGCTGGGCGTCTACGTCAGCGGGCATCCGCTGGAGGAATATATCGGCACCTGGGAGAAAAATGTGACGGCGAAGAGCTCCGATTTTGTTGTGGATGAGGAGACCGGTTCGGCGGTGATTCACGACGGCGCGTATGTGACGATCGGCGGAATGATCACCGAGAAAACGGTTAAGACGACCCGGAATAACAAAATGATGGCGTTCCTGACGGTGGAAGATCTGGCGGGAAGTGTGGAAGTGCTGGTATTCCCGAAGGATTATGAAAAACGGCGCGATATGCTGATCAAGGATGAAAAAGTCTTTATCCGCGGGCGCGCATCGGTCGGCGATGAGCCGGTCGGAAAACTGATCTGCGAGCAGATTATCCCATTTTCGCAGGTGCCGCGCGAGCTGTGGATTCAGTATGCGGACAAGGACGCGTATCTGGCGGGAGAGAAAGAACTTCTCGACCTCCTGAAAACAAGTGATGGAAATGACACCGTGATCATTTACCTGGGACGTGAGCGCGCGAAAAAGGTTCTGCCGCGCAACTGGAATGTGCGGGCAGGCGAGGCGCTGGTGACGACGCTCAGCGAGATGCTGGGCGAGAAGAACGTCAAGGTGGTGGAGAAGCCGCTGGGGAAGATTTCTTCATAAGTGTTAAAATTTGCATTGGACATTGAAAGCTTTGGTAACTGGGCACGTATGTGTGAACAGTAACACGCTTTGGCGACATGTTAAAAAAATATCATAAAAAATCTTGAAATGACCTATAAAATGAATTACAATAAAATTGTTTGAAAATTGTGGTAGCACGCAGTGCAGAACAATTTGGTATCAGAAGGGTCAAAAGATTCGAAAATAAAACGGCTGGTTCACGGTTGGGGATGTGAAGCGGAAAGCCTTAGGACGGAGGAATAAGCGATGGCAAAAGAGGTTAAAACGATTGGTGTACTGACAAGCGGCGGCGATGCGCCGGGTATGAATGCAGCGATCCGTGCGGTGGTCCGGACTGCGATCAACAAGGGCATGAAGGTAAAAGGTATCATGCGTGGTTACGCTGGACTTTTGCAGGAAGAGATTGTGGACATGGACGGAACCAGCGTGGCAGATACGATTGGCCGTGGCGGTACGATCTTATACACAGCCCGCTGTCCGGAATTTATGACCGAGGAAGGTCAGAAGCGCGGCGCAGAAATCTGCCGCAAGCACAACATTGACGGTCTGGTCGTCATCGGCGGCGATGGTTCCTACCGCGGCGCCGGAAAGTTATCCGCGCTGGGAATCAATACGGTAGGTCTTCCGGGCACGATCGATCTGGATATTGCCTGCACCGATTATACGATCGGGTTTGATACCGCGATCAACACGGCGATGGAGGCGATCGATAAGGTAAGAGATACTTCCACCTCCCATGAGCGCTGCAGTATCATCGAGGTTATGGGACGCCACGCGGGATATATCGCCCTGTGGTGCGGTATCGCTAACGGCGCCGAGGATATTCTGCTTCCGGAGCGGTACGATGGCAATGAGCAGATGCTGATCAACCGCATCATCGATAACCGGAAACGCGGCAAGAGACATCATATTATCATTAATGCCGAGGGCATCGGACATTCCGCGTCGATGGCGAAGCGAATCGAGGCGGCAACCGGCATCGAGACACGTGCGACGATCCTTGGTTATATGCAGCGAGGCGGCGCGCCGACCTGTAAAGACCGCGTCTATGCGTCCATCATGGGCGCCAAGGCGGTGGAGCTGCTGGAAAAAGGAAAGACCAACCGCGTGGTAGCGTATAAGCACGGCGAGTTTCTGGATTTTGATATTCAGGAGGCGCTGAATATGAAGAAGGATATTCCGGAAGATCAGTATGAGATTAGTAAGCTGCTGATTCGTTAAGGAATTTGATGGCTGCTTGTGAGATGGGCTGGCATATGAACGGAGAACAGGCTTCTCAGGGATAAAGGGAGAGCCTGCTCTCCGTTCGTGCGTCAGCCCTGTTTGTGGGCAATGGAAAATGAAACAGATGGAGGTGCAAGAAAATGGCAGAAATGCAGAATCCCAATACAGATGGGGACTCCACCGTACTCTGCGGTGCGAATTCGTATGTGGAAAAATATTATCTGAATGAGCAGTTTTCGGGGCTGCCGGAGTCAATTAAGCAGGAATTGCAGATCATGTGTGTCATGTACACAGAGGACATCGGCGGTATTATTTTGCTGGAGTTTATGCCGGATGGCAGACTGCAGTTTAAGGTTGAGGCGGAGGAGAATGATTACCTCTTTGACGAGATCGGAAGCGCGCTTAAAATCAAGCAGTATCAGGCGGAGAAGCGTGAGCTGCTGGAATCGCTGGAGCTGTATTATAAGGTGAAGGTGCTGGGAATCCCGGCGGACGAACTGTTAGACGACGAGCAGATGGAACGGTATCAGGAAGATTAGAAATAAAATGAAGATTGGAAACGTAGAATTAAAAAATGCAATCGCCCTTGCGCCGATGGCAGGTGTGACGGATCTGCCGTTCCGTCTGCTCTGTAAGGAGCAGGGATGTGGTTTGATGTACACGGAGATGGTCAGCGCGAAGGCGCTTCTTTATAAGAACCGCAATACAAAGCCGTTATTAGAGACGCGGCCGGAAGAAGAGCCGGTTGCGGTGCAGCTGTTTGGCTCAGATCCGGAGATCATGAGCGAGATGGCGCTGCAGCTGGAGGAAGGACCGTATGCCATCATCGACGTCAACATGGGTTGTCCGGTGCCAAAGATTGTCAATAACGGCGAAGGTTCGGCACTGATGAAGGATCCGAAGCTGGCAGAGCAGATTTTGACGGCGATGGTAAAGAAACTTCATAAACCGGTTACGGTCAAATTCCGCAAGGGATTTAATGATTCGAATATCAATGCGGTTGAGTTTGCGAAGATGGCAGAGAGCTGCGGCGTGGCGGCGGTAGCCGTGCATGGACGGACGAGAGAGCAGTATTATTCCGGAAAGGCGGACTGGGACATTATCCGTCAGGTCAAAGAGGCGGTTTCAATCCCGGTCTGGGGAAACGGTGATGTATTTACACCGGAAGATGCCAAGAGAATGAAGGAAGAAACCGGCTGCGACGGCATCATGGTGGCGCGCGGCGCGAAAGGAAATCCATGGCTGTTTAAACGGATTCTCCACTATCTGGAAACCGGAGAACTTCTGCCGCCGCCGACTGCGGAGGAAGTAAAGAGGATGATTGTCCGCCATGGGACGCTTCAGACGGAATTTCGCGGCGAGGAGATCGCAATGCGGGAGATGCGTAAGCATGTGGCATGGTATACGGCAGGATTTCCACATTCGTCGGCGCTTCGCAATGATATAAACCAGGTGGAGACGCTGGAGGAGCTGGAACGGCTGGTGGATGAGAGAATTTAAGAGAAGGATGAATGTGTGGAATCAAAACGATGGTTGTGTTACATGGGTGGACGAAATCGGAAGGCACAGAAAAAGCACGAAAATGTAGGATTTTCCCTTGTTTTTAAAGCCATTATGGCACTTTGTGATTCTTGACATTACACCAAGAATCATGTATAATAGTGCGATGCAATTATTAGGGGATTCAATGATGAATCGATAGAAGGAAGGATAGCTGTCATGGCAGAAAAGAAGAACATTTTAACTTACACAGGATTGAAAAAGTATGAAGATGAACTTCATGATCTGAAAGTAAATAAACGCCAGGAGATCGCACAGAAGATCAAAGAGGCGAGAGAGCAGGGCGACCTGTCTGAGAACGCTGAGTATGATGCAGCAAAAGATGAACAGAGAGACATCGAGGCAAGAATCGTAGACCTTGAGAAACTGTTGAAAAACGCAGAGGTTGTTGTTGAGGATGAGATCGATCTGGATAAGATCAGCATCGGATGCCAGGTAAAGGTACTGGATGTCGAAGAGGATGAAGAGATGGAATTTAAGATCGTAGGTTCCACCGAGGCAAACAGCTTAGATGGTAAGATCTCCAACGAGTCTCCGGTTGGTCGTGCCCTGCTTGGCAAGAAAGCTGGCGAGACCGTAGACGTAGAGACACAGGCGGGCGTTATCCAGTACAAGATCCTGGACATCCAGCGAGTATCATAAAGAGACGAAGGAGTGAAAGAGAAAGTGGCAGAGCAGAATCAGCAGAATAAGAACGAAGAGAAGGACTTAAATCAGTTATTAAAGGTGCGCCGCGAGAAACTGAAAGACCTTCAGGACAACGGAAAGGATCCGTTCCAGATTACAAAATTTGATGTAACTGCACACAGCAGCGAGATCAAGGATAACTTTGAGCAGATGGATGGCAAAGAGGTTACGATCGCAGGACGTATGATGTCCAAACGTGTGATGGGTAAGGCATCTTTCTGCAATGTGCAGGATTTAAAGGGCAATATCCAGTCTTATGTTGCCAGAGACAGCGTAGGCGAAGAGGCTTATAAAGATTTCAAGAAGATGGATATCGGTGATATTGTCGGAATCAAGGGTACCGTATTCCGCACCAAGATGGGTGAGATCTCCGTTCACGCAGAGTCCATCGTACTGCTGTCCAAGAGTCTGCAGATTCTGCCGGAGAAATTTCACGGACTGACCAACACGGATATCCGTTATCGTCAGAGATATGTGGATCTCATCATGAATCCGGAAGTAAAAGACACCTTTGTAAAACGTTCTCAGATCCTCAAGGAGATCCGCAATTTCCTGGATGGACGCGGATTTATGGAAGTGGAGACCCCGATGCTGGTAGCTAATGCCGGCGGTGCGGCTGCCCGTCCGTTTGAGACCCATTATAATGCTCTGGATGAAGATGTAAAACTGCGTATTTCTCTGGAACTCTACTTAAAGAGACTGATCGTAGGCGGCTTAGAGCGTGTTTACGAGATCGGCCGTGTATTCCGTAACGAGGGCGTTGATACCCGTCACAACCCGGAATTTACCCTGATGGAGCTGTATCAGGCATACACCGACTATGAGGGCATGATGGAACTGACCGAGAGTATGTTCCGCTACCTGGCTGAGAAAGTCTGCGGAAGCTCTGTCATCAGCTATAACGGCACTGTGATTGATATGTCCAAGCCGTTCGAGCGCATCACCATGATCGATGCAGTTAAGAAATACTCCGGCGTTGATTTCAACACTGTTAAAACTGACGAGGAAGCAAAGGCAATCGCAAGAGAGCACAATGTTGTATTTGAGGAGCGCCATAAGAAGGGTGATATCATCAACCTGTTCTTCGAGGAGTTCTGCGAGGAGAAGATGATTCAGCCGACCTTCGTTATGGATCACCCGGTTGAGGTATCTCCGCTGACCAAAAGAAAACCGTCCAATCCGGAGCTGGTTGAGCGCTTCGAGATGTATATCTACGGCCGCGAGATGTGTAACGCATACTCTGAGTTAAATGATCCGATCGATCAGAGAGAACGTTTCAAAGCACAGGAAGAGGCGTTTGCTGCTGGCGATGAGGAAGCAAATCATACGGATGAAGACTTCCTGAATGCACTGGAGATCGGTATGCCGCCGACAGGTGGTATCGGATACGGTATCGACCGTCTGGTTATGCTGCTGACCGATTCCCAGGCAATCCGTGACGTACTGCTGTTCCCGACGATGAAGTCACTGGACGCTGATAAGAAAGCTTCCAAGACTTCCGAAGCAGCTTCGGCAGAGGCTGAAAAACCGGTTGAAAAGATTGATTTTTCTAAGGTAAAAGTCGAGCCATTGTTTGAAGAAATGGTTGATTTTGATACATTCAGCAAGTCAGATTTCCGTGCAGTAAAGGTTAAAGAGTGCGTTGCAGTACCGAAGTCAAAGAAGCTGTTACAGTTTACTCTTGATGACGGAACAGGCACAGACAGAACCATTTTAAGCGGTATTCATAGCTTTTATGAGCCGGAAGAACTGGTTGGAAAGACTCTTATTGCTATCACAAATCTTCCACCGAGAGCTATGATGGGCATTGACTCTTGCGGTATGCTCCTCAGTGCTATTCATGAAGAAGAAGGCGAAGAAAAGCTTCATCTTCTGATGGTTGATAACCACATTCCAGCAGGTGCAAAGCTCTATTAAGATGAGAAACTGAGCCTTGCGGCGGTGTGCGCTTGCGAACACCGACATAAGGCGAAAAACGCACGGAGACGCCAGTCGACGTGATGTAAAGATGTACCGTTTTACCGAATAGACGGGACGTACTTCATTTGATAAAAAACTAAAAAAACAGCGATTTACATCAAACTTACATCAATTGATGCAGAAATCGGTGCAAGCAAGAAAAAATCGCATAATTAGTGCAATGAGTGGGCAATTCCAATCGGAGTTGCCCATTTTTAAAACAAACAGAAATACAAATCGGGATTTTTAAAGGAGACTTGCTATGGATATGAATCTTTCATTTTCTGTACTTACAGCAAATATTATTAGTATACTGCTAATTGGAACGTTGTATCTCGCTAACAGACAAAAAGCGGAGTACGACAGAGATATGCGACTTCTACAGCAAATGATGGTAACTATAGGGATTGCCAATATTTCTGACTGTTGCGTTTATTATCTTGCTGGCAGTTCTAATATAGTTATCAAAGTTTTGGTCTTTCTGAGCGGATCAGGGCTCTTTTTAGGAAATGTAATGATTGGATATTTGTGGGCTAAATTCATAATGGTACATATGAATATCCCATTTTCTGATATACGCAGAAATATTTACCGAACAATTGGACTTATTTCTATTGTACTGTTAGTAATCAATATTTTTTATCCATTGGTATTTTCGGTGAGTGATGGTAGGTATCAGAGAGGATTCGCATATATTATTTTTCTGATTTTTGCTGCTTTTTACATTTTGGACAGCTTGTATTTGTATGTTAAGCGTGTAAAAAAAAATGGCAGTTTAAAATTATTTCCAGTACATATATTTCTAATTCCTGTTATATTAGGGGTAGTTATTCAGACATTTTTCGTTGAAATTGCAATCACCTGGACATCTATTGCAATATCGGTCACGGGAATAATGACAGCACTAAAAAACGAGATTATTTTTACAGATTGCCTTACAGGATTATATAATCGCGAGTATCTGAAATTTTTACATAAGCGAGCCTGTAATAAAAAGGACTGCTGGGTATCCGGTATTATGATTGATCTGAACGGATTTAAACAGATTAACGATAACTACGGACACGCAGAAGGAGATCTGGCATTGTGTATTGTTGCTGATTTACTTCTGAAATCGTTCTCTGAATATGGTGTAGTAACAAGATATGCTGGTGATGAATTTGTTATAATGCTAAATACAACAGATGATCAGCTCATACAAAAAATAATCAAATCTGCTAAAAAGAATTTTGTGACAGAGAATGAAAAGAACGATAAACCGTATCAGTTATCTGCATCTATGGGATACGCAATAACTAATCTAAGTAACGAAACAATAGATGATTTTATGAATAGAATCGATGAACAGATGTATCAAGATAAAATGAAATACTATGAGCATAATGATCGTAGAAATAGCAAATAAATAATTTCGGTCATTTTACTTGTAAAATTCAAGTTTATAAAATTAAGAAAATGGAATTTAAGGAGGAGTATGTAAATGAAATTAGCAGATTTAGCAACAGGCTCTGATTGGATAGTGTGGATTGTCTTTGTGATATTTGCTGTATTTTCTATTATTTTACTTTCTGGACATGGAAGCTGGTTCATTTCTGGATATAATACAGCTTCAAATGAAGAAAAGGAAAAATATGATGAAAAGAAGTTATGCAGAACAATGGGAATTGGAATGTCTATTATAGCAATTCTTGCATTAACTATGGGCTTGTTTGAAAAATTGAGAAAACGTAATATTGAACAAAAAAGAAATGCACAGTTCTTAGCTTATCGTGAACTGTGCATTTTTGTAAATAAATACTTTTAATTAGCCGATTACGGCATCCTCTGCT
>OKRX01000892.1_pt1 | contig 23279 bp, 15 predicted proteins | sample 1601241 | NCBI WGS metagenome assembly OKRX01 (sample SAMEA3541500, study PRJEB24748) | human gut metagenome | biome: human gut; feature: human-associated habitat; material: faeces | place: China | collected 2012
GTGTACCAGACGGTACACGCCCCCGCTGCATATGAGAAAGAGAGAGACTCGAAGAAAGCTTCGTTATTTCATCGATCAATGACGGCCGAAGAAGTAGTCGTACAGGTCGCTGTACCCATTTCCGCTGTAGCCGTTATTGCCGTTATTGTAGTTGTTGTCGCCGCTCTGGCTGCTGTCTGCGGTGTCGTCGGTGGTTTGGGGCTGTGCGTCGAAGGTCAGCTGGGTGGTGATCTCCTTGCCGTCACGCAGAACGGTGAGGGTCACGGTATCCCCGGCCTTGAAGCCCTTCTTGGCGGCGGACAGATCCTCCATGGAGGTGATCTGAGTGTCGTTGAGCTTGGTGATGACGTCGCCCAGCTTCAGCCCTGCCTTGTCCCCGGCACCATCGTCCTCCACGGAGTAGACGAACACGCCCTCGGTGGCGTTGATCTTATACTGTGCCGCCATCTGCTGGGTCATGGTGCCGGCGGTGATGGCCATGTAGGCCTTATTGCCGACGGAGCCGTTCTCCATGATGTCCTTGATGATGGACTGCACATCGTTGATGGGAATGGCGAAGCCCAACCCCTCCACCGTGGTATTGGCGTAGCTGGAGTACTTGGCGGACACGATGCCCACCACCTCGCCGTACAGGTTCATCAGGGGGCCGCCGGAGTTGCCGGGGTTAATGGAGGCGTCCACCTGGATCATGTTGAAGGGGGTGCCCTCCACGTTGATGGCACGGTTCACGCAGGATACGATGCCCTGACTCATGGAGAAGGTCAGCTCACCCAGAGGGTTGCCGATGGCCATCACGGTGTCGCCCACGTTGACGTCGGTGGAACTGCCCAGAGTCACAGCCGGCAGATCCTTGGCATCGATTTTCAGCACAGCCACATCGTAGTCGCTGTCGCTGCCCACCAGCGTGGCAGGATAGGTGTCGCCGTTATAGAGGGTGACGTTGATGGAGCTGGCGTTGGCTACCACGTGCTGATTGGTGACGATATAGCCGTCGGCGGTGTAGATGAAGCCGCTGCCGGAGGAAGCGGACTCGGTCTGCTGGCCGAAGATGTTGGTGGAGACGGCGGAGCAGTTGATGGAGACCACACTGTTGACCGTGGAGGCGTACACCTCGGCGGGACTCATCAGCGTCTGTCCGTCCACCTTCTTGACGTTGACGGTAGTGGCGGTGCGGTTGCTCTGCTGCACGGTGGTCTTACCGGTGCGGCTGCCGTTCTGGGCCAGAATGGCGCCGCCGAAGCCGCAGGCTGCGCTGATAACGGCACAGCTGAGGATCAGGGCCACCACACGACCTACACCGCCGTGGTGCTTCTTGGGCTGCACCGGGGTGTCTGTCACCACCGGCTCGGCGGCGGGCTCCACGGAGGACCCGGCCGCAGACTCTGTATGAGATTCTGCGTTGGGATCACGATAGCTGAAGTGATACAGGTTGTTCTCGTCATGAAACTCGTTGGACATATGAAAAACCTCCTTTTGGGATATTGCCCATGGCGGGGAACTGTGCTATGATGTTTAGCACCGTTCCGTTTCTTTGTCTATTATCATACCCGGAAAGCTTAATGTAAGCTTTAAGAAACGGATTTTTCTTTGAACATTTTGTAAAGGAGGTGCCGCCGTGCTGAAGCTGGAGGGCTTGAAGCTGACCCCGGAGGAGAAGGAGGCGGCCCTGCACCGGAAGGCAGCCCGGCTGCTGCGTATCCCGGAGGAGGATGTGCTGTCGGTGCAGGTGCTGCGCCGCTCCATCGACGCACGGGAGGAGCTGCATCTGGTGTACACCGTGGCGGCGGAGGTGCGGCAGGAGAAGCAGGTGCTGCGCCGCTGCCGGGACCGGCGGGTCAGCCGGTACGCCCCGGAGCGGTACGCTTTGCCGGAGATATTGTCTCCGCCGGAGGTGCCGCCGGTGGTGGTGGGCGGTGCGCTGGTGCTGCCCGGTGGGCTGCTCCGGCAGCTGATGGGCACTCCACAGCCCACACTGTTCAGCCAAGGTGACAAGCGTGCCATCGAGCTTGCCGCCATGAATGCAGTGATGCAGCTGGAACAGGCGTTCGGTTACCTGCCCCGGGATGTAAGCGCCCAAAAGGTGGGCTACGATGTGGAATCCACCATCCCGCCCCGGCTGCGCAGCGGCGAAGCCTGCCTGCGGTTTATCGAGGTAAAGGGGCGCGCCAAGGGTGCCAAGACCGTCACTGTTTCCAAAAACGAGATCCTGACGGGGCTGAACAAGCCGGAGGAGTTTCTGCTTGCCATTGTGGAGGTGGACGGTGCCCACACCCACACGGTCTACCTGAAACGCCCTTTCCGTAACCCGCCGGACTTTACTGCCACCAGTGTGAATTTTGACATAGCCGACCTGATACGCAATGCTGAGGTCATTTACAAAGCATAATGAAAGGATTTACTTATATGGAATACACTGTGGATGAAGTTTATGGTCTTTCTAGAAACATTCCGCTAAATTATGTAGAACGTCATGACGTTGATGAACGCCTTCGTTGCAACCTAAATAGAGACAAACATATCACTATCTTTGGAAGTTCAAAGCAAGGTAAAACCTGTTTGCGAAAGCATTGCCTAAATGAGAACGACTATATTTTGGTGCAGTGCAGCAATCGATGGTCATTATCGGATTTGAATGCCAACATCTTAAAGCGTGCCGGATATGAGTTAACTGAATCCACCAATGTAACCTATGAAGGCAAAGCCAAGGTTAGTGCGTCTGTTAAGATTTTAGATGCAACTCTTGGTGGCGAGGCCGGTGGTGGAGCAACAAAAAATGTCACGCATCGTCAGTTGGAACTGGACTTGTCAGATGTAAATGATATTATTGGTGCTTTGAACGAAGCCCGCTTTCATCAATATATTGTACTCGAAGATTTTCATTATCTTAAAAGCGAAGTACAAAAAGATTTTGCGATTGAATTAAAAGCCTTCCATGAGAGTTCCGAGCTGTGTTTTATAATCGTTGGTGTTTGGTTGGATGAAAACAAACTCGTTATTTATAACGGCGATTTAACCGGACGAATTGTTCCCGTTAATGCCGATTTATGGAATGAAGATGAGCTTCGAGAAGTGATTCAAAAGGGAGAAGACTTTTTAAACATTCGTTTCAAAGAGTCTTTTACAAGTGAAGCCATTAAAGCAAGTTCCGGAAATGTTTATATCGTCCAAGAAACTTGTCACCGTGCCTGTAATGAGTCTGGAATTCACAAAACCGTTGTGGGTGAACGGCGGCTTGTTGGTGATGGACTAAATGCCAGAAGTCTCGTTGCTGAAATTATTCAGGAGCAATCTGGAAGATATAATGCCTTCATTACAAATTATGCAAGTGGTTTTCAGGAAACCGCACTTGCTATGCACAAATGGTTGCTATACCCCATTCTAACATCAAGCATTGAGGAACTTTCCAAAGGTCTTACTTACAGAAGTATTCGATCAAAGATCACGAGTGGACATCCACAAGGCAAAAATCTTAATCCGGGGAATATTACGCAGGCATTAAAAGCAGTTTCTTCTTTACAGCTTTCTAAGTCGATACAACCAATCATTCTTGACTATGACGAATCGAATTTAACCCTTCATATTGTAGATAAAGGTTTTTTAATTTGGTTGTCCATGCAAGACCGAAACGAACTTCTCTCAACCGTGGGTCTGCCTGAAATGACTTAACTAAGAATTGGAGATAATTAATGTCTAAAAAGCTGATTGAAGTTACCCTTCCGCTGGAAGTGATCAATGCGGAAGCAGCGCGCGAAAAATCCATCCGTCATGGGCACCCGTCCACCCTGCACCTGTGGTGGGCACGGCGTCCGCTGGCGGCGGCAAGAGCCGTGATCTGGTCCAGCCTTGTGGACGACCCCTCTGCCCACCCGGAGCTGTACCCCACCGAGGAAGCCCAGAACGCCGAGCGGCAGCGGCTGTTTGGCATTCTGGAAAAGCTGGTCAAGTGGGAAAACTCCAACGACCCGAAGGTGCTGGCGGCTGCCAAGGCAGAGATCCTGCGCTCCACCAACAATAACCCTCCTGCTCTGCTGGACCCCTTTGCCGGCGGCGGTGCTATTCCGCTGGAAGCCCAGCGGCTGGGGCTGGAAGCCCACGCCCACGACCTGAACCCCGTGGCGGTGATGATCAACAAAGCCATGATCGAGATCCCGCCCCGGTTTGCCGGGCAGGCACCGGTCAACCCGGACAGCCGCACCCGGCTGGATGGCGCAACTGGCTGGCAGGGGGCGCAGGGGCTTGCCGCCGACGTGCAGTATTACGGCGAGTGGATGAAGCGGGAGGCGTTTCGCCGCATCGGTCACCTGTACCCCAAGGTAAAAGTGCCCCATGAACTTGGCGGCGGCGAGGCCACCGTCATTGCATGGATTTGGGCACGGACGGTCAAGTGCCCCAACCCAGCCTGCGGCTGTGAGATGCCGCTGGCAAGCACCTTTGTGCTTTCCAAAAAGAAAGGCAAGGAAGCATGGATCAAACCGCAATTTGATTCTGTGACTAAGAAAATCACATACAAAGTTTGCCATGAAAAGGGCAACATCCCAGAATCTCCTAAAACTTCCCGTGGTGCAAAATTCAAGTGCATTATGTGCGGCGAAGTAACGCAGGAAAGCTATATTAAACAGGAATCCACTCAGGGCAGAATGAGTGCATCCCTTATGGCTGTCGTTGCCGAAGGGCGCAACGGGCGACTTTACATTACGCCCGATGAAGGACAGCGTCTTTCTGCGCTTTGTTCAAAACCAGATGCTGAATATCCTGAACAAGCGCTTCCTTATGACCCACGCAATATCTGGTGTGTCAACTACGGATTAGACACCTATGACAAATTATTTACCAACCGCCAGCTGACCGCCCTTACCACCTTCAGTTCACTGGTAGCAGAAGCGCAGGCAAAAGCAGAGGCGGATGCCGTTGCCGCAGGCGTTGTCAACGACCACATTGCCCTGAGCGCAGGCGGCTCCGGCGCAAGAGCATACGGTGAAGCGGTGGGGGTGTATTTAGCATTCGGCATCGACAAATTGACTAACTATTCTTGTTCACTCTGCACATGGCTTAATCAACCCAAGAATGAAATTGTTGGCAACGCTTTCGGTCGACAAGCACTTCCTATGGTTTGGGACTACGCTGAAGCAAATCCATTTTCTAATGGCGGCGGCACATTGATGCAGCAGCTTGAATATATTTGCAAGTTTCTTTCAATCTGCGTCCCTGATTGTTCTAGCATTTCTAAAGTCCAACAATTCGACGCTCAAAGTGACTGCGGTTTGCGGAACATTATGGTCTCCTCCGACCCTCCCTATTATGACAACATCGGCTATGCTGATTTGTCCGATTTCTTCTATGTCTGGATGCGACAGTCTCTGAAAGACACCTACCCCAAGCTGTTCCGCACCATGCTGGTGCCCAAGGCGGAAGAACTGGTGGCAACTCCATACCGTTTTGACGGCAGCACCGAGAAAGCCCGTGATTTCTTTGAGAATGGGATGCTGCACACCTGCCAGCAAATTTACCAGTATGCCCGGGAGGATATTCCCGTCACAATCTACTATGCCTACAAGCAGAGCGACACGGACGAGGACTCCAAAACTGCCTCCACCGGCTGGGAGACCATGCTCAGCGCCATCATCCGGGCAGGCTTTGCCATCACCGGCACATGGCCTATGCGAACCGAACGTGCCGGACGTATGATAAGTAATGGCACAAACGCCCTTGCCTCCTCCATTGTGCTGGTGTGCCGCAAGCGCCCGGCAGATGCACCTCAGACCACCCGCCGGGGCTTTATTGCAGAGCTGAAACGGGAGCTGCGCCCGGCACTGCAGAAACTCCAGCGCAGCAACATTGCACCTGTAGACTTAGCGCAGTCCGCCATTGGCCCCGGCATGGGGGTGTACTCCCGCTATGGCCGGGTGCTGGAAGCCGACGGCAGCGCCATGACCGTGCGCAGCGCGCTGCAGATCATCAATCAGGAACTGGATGTGTATTTTAACGAGCAGGACGGCGAGTTGGACGCCAACAGCCGCTTCTGCGTAGACCTGTACACTCAGAACGCCTTCAACAACCTTAAATTTGGCGATGCAGATACGCTGGCACGCGCCAAGAATACCTCGGTGGCGGCACTGGCGGCAAAGGGCGTGCTGAGTGCCGAAAAGGGCATCGTCCGCCTGCTGACCCGCGAGGAATTGCCGGAAAAGGTGGACCCACGGGAGGAGAGCATCTGGCTGCTCTGCCAGCAGCTTACCCGTGCCATGGAGACCGGCGGCGTGGAAGCGTGTGCTCAGATCGTGGCACCCATGCTTGGCTCCAACGCTGAGCGTGCCAAGGACCTCGCCTACCGGCTGTACACCCTTGCCGAGCGCAAAGGCTGGACGCAGGAGGGCTACGCCTACAACGCTCTTGTGGTGGCATGGCGGGAGATTCAGTCCCGTGCCGCAGAGCTGCAGCAGGCAACGCCGGAGCAGACCTCTTTCTTTTGATGCAATACCGGGAGGAACGAAACAATGAGCGAGAATTACACCAAAGTACAGCAGGCGTTCCGGGTTCTGCACCCGCTGCTGGCAGGCTATATCTGTCAGGAAATGCGCCGGGAATATCAGGACAACTGGTGGCAAGAGGTGCTGATGACCCTTTCCGATCAGGTGCGGGATCTGCCGGACGACAACGGCGATTACGCCACCCTGATGGATTCGCTGGATATGGCAAACTGCCTGCGTCTGTTTGACCGCAAGTGGAACGACCTGTTCAAGCGGAAGCTGTCCATCGACTACCGCACATGGGCAAAAGAACTGATGGGGGTGCGCAACAAATTGGCGCACATCGGAGGAGCCGATTTTTCGGAGGATGACACATGGCGTGCGCTGGATACCATGGCGCGCCTGTGCGAAGCCTTTGACGATGAAGCCGCCGAGGAGATCCGCAAGATCCTGCGCCAGCTCCGCTACGGCAGCGCCGAAGGCTCCACCAACGTGGTGGAGGTTGCCGCCCCGACGAAACCTAAGACTGCCCACACCGGTATTATGAGCAAGACTCTATCCGGTCTGCCCAGCTGGCGGGACGTGATGGAGCCCCACCCGGATGTGGCGCAGGGACGCTACAAAAACGCAGAGTTTGCCGCCGATCTGGCGCAGGTAGCGAGGGGTGAGGGCGCCTTTGAATACCGTGACCCGGTGGAATTTTTTGCCCGCACCTACGTCACCGAGGGCATGACTGGTCTGCTGGTGCAGGCACTCAAGCGGGTCAGCGGAAAGGACGGCGAGCCGGTCATCCAGCTGAAAACCGCCTTTGGCGGCGGCAAGACCCACAGTATGCTGGCACTTTACCACATGATGCGAGGCAAGGTATCGGCAGACCGCATTCCCAACATCAAGCCTGTACTGGCGCAGGCAGGGGTATCTGCCCTGCCCAAGGCAAATGTGGCGGTGCTGGTGGGCACCGCACTGGACCCCACCCGCACCAAGCGGCCCATCAACTTCCCCGGTATCACCATCAATACCCTGTGGGGCGAGATGGCAGCACAGCTGGCAGAATCCGCCGGGCGGCCGGAACTTTACGATTTTGTGAAGGAGGCCGACAAAAAGGGCGTTTCTCCCGGCAGCGAAGCGCTGAAAAATCTCTTCGATGCCTGCGGCCCCTGTCTAGTGCTGATGGACGAGCTGGTGGCATACGCAAAGCGCATCTACGGTGTTAAAGGTCTGCCCGCCGGTTCTTTCGACAACTTCATCTCCTTTATTCAGGAGATTACCGAAGCCGCCCGCGCCAGCCAGAACAGCCTTGTGGTGGCTTCTATCCCGGAATCCGACATCGAAATCGGCGGCGAAGCAGGAAAGACCGCACTGGAAACCATCGAGCATACCTTTGGGCGGATGGAATCCATCTGGAAGCCCGTTGCCGCCAACGAGGGCTTTGAAGTTGTGCGCCGCCGTCTGTTCCTTGACTGCAAGGACCCAGAAGCCCGCGACCGGGTCTGTACTCAGTTCAGCCAGCTGTACCAGACCAATCCCAGCGATTTTCCGCCGGAGGTCAAAGAGTTGGAATACCGCGACCGGATGATCTCCTGCTACCCCATCCACCCGGAGATCTTTGACCGCCTATACGATGACTGGTCCACACTGGAGCGGTTCCAGCGCACCCGCGGCGTGCTGCGGCTGATGGCTGCGGTCATCCATGAGCTGTGGATGGGCAGCGATGCCAGTGCCATGATCATGCCGGGTTCTCTTTCGCTGGATGTTCCCAACGTCCGGGATGAACTGATCCGCTATCTGCCGGAGGGCTGGAACTCCATCGTCAACACCGAGATCGACGGCAAGAATTCTGTCCCCTACCAGAAGGACCAGAGCAACCAGCGGTATGGGCGCATTATGGCATCCCGCCGGGTGGCACGCACCATCATGCTGGGCAGCGCTCCCACCGTGCGCTCACAGGCAGTGCGCGGCATTGAGGCCTCCCGCATCCGGCTGGGTGTGGTCCAGCCCGGCGAAAACATCGCCGATTTCAACGATGCCCTGAACACCCTGCGGGGCTCGCTGGCATACCTTTACACCAACACCAACGGAGATCGTTATTGGTTCGACACCCGCCCCACCCTGCGCAAAACTGCGCAGGACCGTGCAACGCAGGTAGCCGAAGCCGATGTGATCGAGGAGATCGAATCCCGGCTGAAAAAGCTGCGCCGGGAGGAACCGTTTGCCGGTCTGCACGTCTGCCCCGCTTCCTCGCTGGATGTACCGGACGAGCAGGCGGCCCGGCTGGTCATTCTGCGCACTGAGGACACCCACCGTGCCAACGCAGGAGCGAGTGTCGCCATCACTGCTGCTGAAAACATCCTGAACAACCACGGCTCAAAGCCACGCACCTACCGCAATATGCTGGCTTTCGTGGCACCGGATCAGGAGGCAATGCTCTCTCTCCGGCAGGCCGTCCGGGACTTCCGTGCATGGCGCTCCATTCAGGATGACAAGGAAACATTGAATCTCGATGCCGCCCAAAACAAAGAGGTGGACGCAAACCTTCACCGCTGCAATGATACCGTAGAGGCCCGCATCAAGGAGACCTACTGCTGGCTGTTGACCCCGGAGATCGATTGTTTTGTGGATATGAAAACCATCCAGTGGGACGCCAGCCGCATTTCCGGCGGAACGGACAGCATCGTGGCAAAGGCTTCCCGCAAAATGCAGCAAAGCGAGACCCTTATCACCAAATGGGCACCTGCTCTGCTGCTGATGGAGCTGAACAACGTGCTGTGGAAGGACACCGACTGTATCCAGATTAAGAAGCTGTGGGAGTATCTGTGCACCTACTGCTATCTGCCCCGCCTTGCCAAGTACAGTGTGCTGGAAGATGCCATCCGTACCGGTCTGAACTCGCAGGAATATTTTGCCCTTGCGGCCGGTTACACGAGCGACCGCTATGTTGAACTACGGTATAACCAGTTTGTGGACTGCATCAACACCTCCGATCTTTTGGTCAAGCTGGACCCTGCCCGCAAGCAGCTTTTGGCTGAAAAAAGTGCTCCCGCAGTAGTTGTGCAGCCTACGCAAACTGCTCAGGGCGGCGAACAGCCCACCCTTTTCAACCTTCCCCCGGATGCTCCCATTGACCCTACTGTAACCTTGCATCAGCCGCCGACAGCGCAGCCTGCCACTGTTCCCACTCCGCCCAAAAACACCCGGTTCTACATGACTGCCGAGTTGGACACCACCCGCATCAACCGTGATGTGCAGCGGCTGGTGGAGGAAGTCATTACACACCTGCTCAGCGCAGATGGCTGCAAAGTTTCGGTAACGCTGGATGTTACCGCCGATGCACCGGACGGTCTGTCCACTCCCATTGTGCGCACCGTGATGGAGAACTGTAAAACGCTGAAGGTAAAAGATTTTGGCGTAGATGAATAACGACAACTGCGTTAATGACAAGATGCTTCCTACCCTGTATAGCGACGCTACTATTCAGCGATGCACTCGCACAGCCTGCATCCACGGGATGTAGTTCAAGGGTTTGGGTGCTCCCAACAAGTATTTTGCAACGCAAAATAAGCAGATGTATATACGTCTGCATTGCTTGCTACAATTGTGTTGGTTCTCAGGACGCTTCTAAAACATGAAAATCATTTTGTAAATCAAACCGTCCGTTTTCAAGTTCAACTTGAAGCGGACGGTTATTTTTCTGCTCGGAAAGTTTTTGCATTTGCAGTCGCAGCAAGCAGGGCGAGTTGGTACCAACTCACGATTTTTGAATCTGATTCTACAAATCCGACTTCAAAAACGATTGTTTGGCTTCGCCAAAACCCGATATTCAGCGCATAAACTGTGCCGACTGCGTATCTTAACAGACGCTGAATAAGCAAATTTCTTGTAGAAAAATTTGTTCTATGAAAATCGGCGTTGATTCATTCAATATTGCATCAAACCGGAACTATTACTTCCGGTTTTGAAGGCAAAAAGCGGAAGTATCACTTCCTAAAAAATCGAGCAATTTTATGGTATGCTCTATCCAGAGCCGTTCACAAGAACCGGACCTCCCAAGTCCGGTTTTCTCCCTCAAAACCGGACCTGTCAGGTCCTAAAAAATTTTTTGAAAGTGTGATAAGCTACCAGCAAGACACCAATTGAACCTTGAAAACCGAATGACTGTCTGCATGGGATACCCGGCGAAGACCCCACAAGGGAGAGCCGGAAAACGCCGCCGAAAGGGGGGCAGGAACACCATGCAGAGAGAACGGCACCCAAAATTTGAAATTACGTTGATACGCAAAACCAGAACTAATAGTTCCGATTTTGCCTTGAAATTCACTTCATATTTTTTAAAAACCGGAACTACCAGTTCCTAAAAATAAAATTTACGATGTGATATAATTTTTTCAATGGTTTGCAGCAAAGAACCGGAAGCATCACTTCCGCTTTTTTACAACCAAAAACCGGAGGTACGACCTCCTAAAAAATCTTCTATGAATGTGTTAGTCTAATTTCAGAGCCTTCATCGAACCTTGAAAACCGAATGACCGTCTGCATGGGATACCCGGCGAAGACCCCGCAAGGGAGAGCCGGAAAACGCCGCCGGAAGGGGACAGGAAATCCATGCAGAGAGAACGGCATAAGGACAATGATATTCTATTTCATTTCAGAAAGGATGATTTGCCTATGACAAAACTGAGCCAACTTAAAATTGACCCGGAGTTCCAGAATCAAATCAACCCTCCGTCGTTTGAGGAAACCCACCAACTGGAAATGAACATCCTCAAGGAGGAACGTGTACTGAATCCGATCATCACGTGGAACGGCTATATTGTGGATGGACATACACGCTATCAAGTCCTTCGGAAATATCCATTTATTCCATTTGAAGTCATCGAAAAAGAATTTTCCAGCCGCTATGAAGCACTCGCATGGATCTGTAAAAATCAGCTTGGGCGGCGAAACCTGACCCCAGAACAGAAAAAGTTCCTGATCGGAAAGCAGGCAGAAGCGGAAAAGAAAATCAAATCGTTTCACGGCAATCAGTATACCTTGGCATCTGAAAGTGGTCTGGTTCAAAATGAACCAGACCGCGCAAAGCACGGCTCACGGTCTAAAGTTGCTGCCGAGAATGGAACGTCAGAAAGCTATGTTTACCGTGCAGAGCAATTTGCAAAAGGTGTGGAAGCGGCGGAGAAAGCAGTACCCGGAGCGCAGGAAGAAATCCTGAGCGGAAAGATCCGGGCAACCGACCGTGAAATTTCCTCGATTGCAAAGGTTCCAAAGGAAAAGCGTCCCGAAGTTGTGGCAGAGCTGCGTAAGCCTAAAGCCGAACGGGATTCCAGTATCACGGATTCGTATTCTTCACCTTCAAAGGATAATGCGTTTATAACGACCTTCAAGCAAGACATTCAGGGGCATAAGAAAGGACTCAACAAGGAAGAAAAACAGAATCTCAAGGATGCCGTCAAGCGCATCTATTCACCTCGCCGTTTGGCAGATGGCGAAGCCATGATGTGCGAGATTCAGGGAGCGCAGGAGGATTTTGTCCGGCGGTGGGAAATGTGTTTTCGTGAATACCCCGATATTCTTACCGAACCAAAGAACAATGAGAAGCTGCTGATTTTTATTGACCGTGCCAGCCGGTATCTTCAGAACGTAAAAGACCGCATGAACAGTGATGGAAACCAGAACTCTCAAACGGTCTAGCGCTAATTCAGATGTAAAAACGGAGGTGAATGCCATTTCAGATTATTTGAGACCCAATATGCCACTGCCGCAGTATCTGCCCTATGCCCGATTTTTGTTGGATGCCGATTTAAGTCATACGGCAAAAATGCTCTACACACTCTTGCTCGACCGTGCTACACTCTCCCAGAAAAACAACTGGGTGGACGATCAGGGACGCATTTATGTGATCTATCCGCTTTCCAATCTGGCAAAAGATTTGGACTGCTGTATTTCCAGCGTGACACGCGCCTTTACAGAATTGGAAAAAACCGACTTTGCCGAACGAGTGCGCTACGGCTTTTCTAAACCCAGCCACATTCTGCTCAAAGTTCCGCATACTGTGCAGAATTGCGCAGTCACAGTATGCACCAGCGCACAAGCTGACTGTGCAGAAACGCACAGTCAGCTTGCGCAAAAATGCACACCTAACCAACGTAATAAGAACAACCTGAATGATAACCACCTGATAAGATCAAACAATGCTCGTCTATCGTTGGGAGAATACCAGAATGTCTTTCTGACGGAAAAGGAGTATAAGCGGCTCAAGGCTGACTTTGCAGGGCTGGATGGTCTGATCGAGCAGCTATCCGCTTATATCCAGTCCACCGGAAAGAAGTACGCCGACCATGCTGCTACACTTCGTATCTGGGCAAAGCGGCAGCAATCAGAGAAAAAGACAGCACCGGGTATTCCAGATTACACCTTTGTGGAAGGAGAAAGCCTATAAAAACGATTGAGAAGATTTTGGAACAATCTGTTTCCAGGATGCCCGAAAACGCAATGGATTATTATGGGGCAGATGGTTTGCTCTACTGCGGCAAGTGTCATACGCCAAAAGATGCCTTCTTTGCCAAGGGTCTTGTCCTGATGGGAAAGAACAGACACCCCGTAGAATGCTCCTGTCACAAAGCAGAACGGGAACAGCAGGAAGCAGCAATTAAAGAACGGAAGCATCTCGACCTTGTGCGGCGGCTGAAAGCAGACGGCTTTTCTGATTCAGCTATGCTGGACTGGACATTTGCAAACGACAATGGGCGCAGCCCACAGATGCACCATGCACACCGCTATGTGGAGCAGTGGCGGACCATGCGCTCAGAGAACATCGGGCTGCTCCTCTGGGGCGGTGTCGGCACAGGAAAAAGTTTCCTTGCCGGGTGTATTGCGAATGCTCTGATGGTTCAGGAAGTGCCTGTGCGCATGACGAACTTTGCCCGAATCCTAAACGAGCTGAACAGCTGCTTTTCCGGGCGCAATGAGGTCGTGGACAAGCTCTGCCGCTATCCCCTGCTCATTATTGACGATTTCGGCATGGAAAGAGGCACCGAGTATGCGCTGGAACAGATCTACAACATCGTGGACAGCCGATACCGCAGCCGGAAGCCGTTGATCGTCACCACCAACCTGACGCTGGACGAGATACGGCACCCACAAGATACAGCCCATGCCCGCATCTATGACCGCCTATTGGAAATGTGCGTCCCGATCTCCTGCATTGGGGTCAGCTTCCGGAAAGAGAATGCACAGGAAAAGCTGGAACGCTTAAAAAGTTTAATCGGATGAATCAAGGGATGTTTCTAAAATTCGCAGGACTGTCAAAGTTCTGCTACAAGGAAATGGAGTTGCCTATTGAAAAAATACTATGACACCGAAACTGACAATGCATCCTTTGTACGCTGTATCGATGTTATGGCAAAGCTGATTCAAAAATATGGCTCAACTGTACTGGAGCAAAAGGAGTCTCCGCTTTGCGCGACCAACAGTAAAGCTGCATAAGCAGATTTACACGTTGCGTAATTTTTGTTTTTATGTTAAAATAATTGCGTAGCGTGTTTTACATATATGAGGACAACTTTATGGACTGCAAAGACAAAATCCTCGAACTGCGCGAATCGACCGGGATGAACCGCCGGGAGTTTTGCACTTTCTTCCAAATTCCCTACCGCACTGTAACAGAATGGGAACTCGGCCACCGCCATGCGCCAGAGTATGTACTCCGGTTGCTAGAGTATTATATCCAGCATGAAAATCTCACACAACAACCAACCGCCGAAAGTGAGGATTTCTTATGAAAAAAGCACGCACCAAATGCTACATTTATACTCGCGTATCTACGGCCATGCAGGTGGACGGTTACAGCCTTGATGCACAGCGTGAAAAGCTGCGCAAATATGCCGATTATGAAGATATGGTCATTGCTGGAGAATATTCTGACGAAGGATTTTCCGGTAAGAACATTCAAGGTCTGCACGAATTTCAACAGATGCTGCGAGATGTGCAAGACTGTAAAGACGGCGTTTCTTATGTTCTGGTATTCAAGCTCTCCCGTTTTGGACGCAATGCCGCCGATGTTTTGAATTCCTTGCAGCTCATTTAGGATTTTGGTGTCAACTTGATTTGCGTAGAGGATGGCATTGACAGTTCCAAAGATTCCGGCAAGTTAATGATTTCTGTTCTTTCTGCTGTTGCTGAAATCGAACGTGAGAATATCCGTGCTCAAACGATGGCCGGCCGTGAACAGAAAGCCCGTGAGGGCAAATGGAACGGCGGCTTTGCACCCTATGGCTATAGGCTGGAAAATGGCGAGCTTTCGATTGCAGACGATGAAGTGGAAGTTATCCGTGTTATTTTTGACCGCTTTATCCATACCAACGATGGTGTAGCAGGTATTGCCCGGTATCTGAACACCCATGGCTATGTGAAAAAGCTCCGTCAGAATGGAACTATCCCAAAGTTTTCTGCTGTATTTGTTAGAGGTATTCTGGACAATCCCATTTACTGCGGTAAGATTGCATTTGGTCGCCGCAAGGTTGAAAAGAAACTCGGCACTCGAAACGAAATGCACGTTGTGAAGCAATCTGAGTTTCCCGTCTATGTCGGTCAACATGAAGCCATCGTTTCTGAGGACGACTGGAATCTTGCACAGACCAAGCGTCAGCGTACCACAGGGCGGCGTGAAAAGGTCCGTGACCCAGACCACGCACATATTCTTTCCGGCATTCTGAAATGCCCCTGCTGTGGACGGAACCTGTACGGAAATGTCTCTAAGGCTCACAGCAAGGATAACAAAACTCGTTACTACTACTTCTGCAAGAGCATCAAAGGGCAGACTGGACACGAATGTTCTTTCCGGTTGAACATTGAACAGAACGAAATCAATCAGATGGTCGCATCCATCGTATCCGCTATGGTTCACAACCCACGCTTCGTAGATGCCATCAAAGAAAAAATCAGTTCTGCAGTCGATACCAGCGAGTTGGAGCATCAGGCTGATACAATCAAGGCGCAGCTCCGCCAGCGACTCAATACAAAGTCCCATCTGGAGCACCAGATGGAAACACTGGACTTTAATGATCCCTATTATGACCGTAAGTCTTTGGATTTACAGCGGCGTTACGATGAGCAATATGAACTGATTGGGGACATGGAATCCCAGCTCGCTGAAATCCAAGGTCAGATTGATGACATTCATCAGGAGAAGATCACAGCGGACAACATCTATCACCTGCTTCTGGCCTTCGATGAAGTCTACAAAGCCGCCACTGAGGTGGAGCAAAAGGAATTCATGCGTGCCTTCATCGAGCGCATTGATATTTTCCCGAAAAAACAGCCGGATGGCAACTGGATTCGGAACATTGTATTCGCCTTCCCTGTTCCCTACAATGGAAAAGAGATTCGAGAATTTCCCTTGGAATCGCAATCAACCGTTGAGGTTGTGAGTTGTTATACCAAAACGATGTAACAAACGCAACCCTCAAGCCATTGCGAATGTATCACGGCATTAACCCGCATAAATCCTTGATTTCTAGTACTTTCAAGGTTTGAAGAGCAGTAATTTTCCACCTTTGAACCGGCTCCAGATCTGCCAGAATAATCTTCACCGTCTCATAGAACTGCGAACAAGAAAACCGCCCTGCCGTATAGCTACGACAGAGCGGTTTTCTGCTGTATGGACTCGAAGGGAGTCGAACCCTCGACCTTTCGGATGCGAACCGAACGCTCATCCCAACTGAGCTACGAGCCCTCAACTGTCCTCTGACCACTAGAGCCAGAGGACATCGTTCATTTTGACTTTATTATTTTACTGCTTCTGGAATCATTTGTCAAGAGCTTCTACCTTCCGGCGGAGCAGGCTCATGGGGGGCAGCTCCGGGGTGGGGATGGTGTACTTTTCCATGGCGTGAGGAGTGGATTCCACGCTCTCCCCTGCCTCGTTTCTGATCCACTCCGGGTGCAGCGGAATGCTGCGGCCATCCGGGCAGAGCACCTCCAGCGTGTCCCCAAGGCTCCATTTGCCGCGCTGCTGGCAGGAGGCAACACCATTCTCCCAGCTTTCCACCGTGCCCACAAACTCCCATTCGCGGATATAAGTAGCACTGTCGGTTGCCTGACGGGCCTGCTCACGGCCAAAATAGAAGCCCGGGGAGTAGTGCCGGTGGCTGGTACGGGTCAGCTCGGCCAGAACGTCATCGCTCAGCTCAAAGTTATCGTTGAGCGGGTCGGCCAGATACTGATCCAGAGCCTTGCGGTAGGCGGCGGTGACGCTGGCGACATAGTAGAACGTCTTGGCGCGGCCCTCGATCTTCAGGCTGTCCACACCTGCCTTGCAGATGAGGTCGATGAAGGGAGCGGTGCACAGATCGTTTGCATTGAGGATATAGCTGCCGTTCTCATTTTCGCCGATCTCATACAGCTGGCCCGGGCGGGTCTCCTCGCTCAGGTAATACTTCCAGCGGCAGGGCTGGGCGCACTGGCCCCGGTTTGCATCCCGGCCTGCCATGTAATTGGAGAGCAGGCACCGGCCCGAAATGCTCATGCACATGGCTCCGTGGACAAACGCCTCGATCTCCAGCTCCGGCGGGGTCTTATCGCGCAGGGTGGCGATATCCTGCAGGCTCAGCTCACGAGCAAGCACCACACGCTTTGCACCCATGTTGTAAGCGGCACGCGCAGCGGCCCAGTTGGTGATGCCGGTCTGGGTGGACATGTGGACATCGATCTCCGGGGCGAACTGCTTACAGGCTTCCAGCACGCCCAGATCGGCCACGATAAAGGCATCCACACCGGCCTTGGCTGCTTCCTTGATGGCCTCGGGCAGGCGGTCGGCTTCCTCGTTGGTGGGCAGGGTGTTCATGGTCAGGTAGACCTTGCGGCCGCGGGCGTGAGCGTAGATGACACCCTCGGCCAGCTGTTCCGGCGTAAAGTTGGCCGGAGCAGGCCGCATTCCAAATTCAGGCAGGCCGCAGTAAACGGCATCGGCACCGTAGTTGATGGCATAGCGCAGGCGTTCCAGATCGCCTGCCGGGGCCAGCAGTTCCGGGATTTGCAGCATAGTTCAAATTCCTCTCATTTTTCCGTATTCACAGTTTTGTTCACTTGTGCTGCCTTCTGGCAGTTTGCGTTGTGTTCGCTCAGGGTGCGGGCATAATAATAGCTGCCCTTGAGGTCGGTCACAAAGAAATAGGCATCCTTGGCTTCCTCATTGGGCTGGGGGGCCAGCGCTGCCTTGATGGCCGCAATGCCGGGATTCGAGATCGGCCCGGCAGGCAGGCCCTTGCAGCTGTAGGTATCATACGCAGCCACGATATTTTCCGGGATATGATCCCAGCCGCCATAGTAGGGTGCCACCCAGTTCCAGAGGTAATTGTTGTCACTGTCGCTCTGGATGTGGCTGGAGGTGTTGCTCTGCAGGCGCGGGTAGGGCGAATCCGCAGCCAGACGGTTGCGGAACACCTGTGCCACGTTCGAGTCCTGACTGTTGCCCGCTTCCTCCTGCACAAAGGATGCCAGTGTGATCAGCTGGGGCAGGGTCATATCCTGCTTTTTAAGTTCTGCATACATCTCATCGGTGATCTGTGCATCGAACTGGGCATAGAAAGTGGCTACATAGTTGTGCACGGTGTCGTCCTTTAAGAATTCGTAGGTCTCCGGGAAGAGATAGCCCTCGCACTTCATAAAGCGGTCCGGCGCATCGGCATCGTCCGGCACGTACTGCCAGAAGGTGTATTCGCTGAAATCGCCCTCGTTGGCTTCCTTCAGGAAATCCTCGGCGCTGCACAGCCCGGCGGCTTCCATCTTCTGGGCAATGGCAATGGCCGTGGTTCCCTCTGGGATGGTCACGCGCACCGTTTCGGCCTTGGCGTAGGTGGACAGGACCGCAATAATGGCATCGTAAGAACAGGCGCTCTTCTGCAGGGTGAAATCGCCATACTGCAGCTTTGACGCCGCGCCCTTCTGCCCCACATACCAGCGGAACAGATAGGCCGAGCGGATCACACCCGCATCCTTGAGCTTTTGCGCAATGACGGAAACGCCGCTGCCCTGCGGGATGCTCACCGTTACCTCCGTGCCGGGTCTGCCATTGCCGCTGATCTCGTTGTGCGCAAACAGCAGCGCCCCGCCAACGGCCAGCGCCAGCAGTACCACCAGCACCAGCAGGATCTTCCCTACACCGCCTTTTTTGCGGGTGTTTTTTTCGTGTGCCATAAGCACCTTCCTTTTATCTTAGTTTTCCAGCATCAGGCGCATGTAGCTTTCGGCTACATCAAAGGGTTCGGCATCAAAGCGGATCATGCCGTAGTCCTGCCGGGTGCCCTCGCCGAGGAACAGCGGCTGGGATGCGCCCACGGTAATGACCGCCTTTTCCACGATAACTTCCTTTTCGCGGGCGGCTTCCATCAGTACTTCGGCGGCGCGGTCATTTTCGGCCTGCAGCTCCACAAAGTAAAGCGTATCCTCCTTGCGGAAATAAATACCATAGCCGTGGGCGCTGGAAACGATGGTGGCACCGGAGGAGTACAGATCTCCCAGCACCACGGCCATGCGCTCCGGGGTCAGCTGCACGGTATCGGGCCAGAAGCGCTCCCGCAGCTCACACAGCTTTTTGGCGGTGACGGAATCAAACTCCGCCTGGCTCCACAGGTTGCGCTCCACCTCGCGGGGAAGACAGCGCAGGGCGAAGGCCCATGCAAAGCCCTTATCCTGCAGCAGTGCGGCCTGCTCCGGGCTGGTGGGCACTGCCACCGTAAACCCTGCGCCGCGCAGCTTCTGCTGGGCACACAGATAGTCTACAAGGCCCGCCAGGATCAGGCTGCCCTCGCCGCACAGACCGTACAGGTAGGTGCCGATGCGGCCCTGCAGCGTGACCGGCACAGCCAGCGCCACCGCAGCGATCTCATCATTTTCCTCGGCCACATAGACGTTCTGCTCGCCTGCAAACTGCTCAATGGCCTTTTTGGCAAATTCTTCTGATTCATTACGCTGGCTCTGCCATAAAGCCAGCACTGCCGGTTTATCTTCCGGCTGCATCAAACGATACATCTGTCAGGATGCCCCCTCTTATCGAAAATTATGTCAGCTGCTTCAACACGATCTCCTGCACTTCGGCCTGAATGTCTTCGATGCTGCGCATGTTGTCCCCGCTGGTGCAATGCACGACGGCCCAGCCAAGGTGCGCGGCACAATACTCGGCGGCGCAGCGGCTGCGGGCAAGATACTCGGTATCCTTCTCGTGCATATCCTTCCTGCTCTCGTCGCCGTGGTAACGCTGGGTCATAAGCTTCTGGCTCACGGCGGGGTCTACCTGTAAGTAGATCACCTCATCCGGCGCAGGCAGGCCCAGCAGATGGAACTCAAAATCAAACAGCCAGCCGAGAAAACTCTCCCACTGCTCCGGCGGCAGCTTGGAGCACTGGTGCACCGCATTGGAGGTGGTGTAGCGGTCGGCAATGACGATGCCGCCATTCTCGTAAAAACTGCCCCAGTCCTTTTTGTAGCTAGCATAGCGGTCCACCGCATAAAAGCTGGAGGCTGCATAGGCGTTTACATCGTCCGGGTGCTGGCCGAACTGCCCGGCCAGATACATTTTTACAAGGGCGCTGGAGTCGCTCTCATAATTCGGGAAGGTGATCTCCCGCACAGAAAAGCCCTGTTCCTTTAAATGTGCTGCCAGCAGCTTTGCCTGCGTGGCCTTGCCGCTGCCGTCCAGCCCTTCCAGTACGATCAGTTTTCCCTTGCTCATGCTTCGGCACCTTCTTTGATCGCGGCATATTTTGCACGCACCTCGGCGGTTTTTCCGCAGCACATCCTGCCTTCCGGGCAGGGGCCGGATACACAGGCCGGGCCGGACTTTGCAAAGATATGCGGTGCCACCGGATACACCAGCTCGAACATTTTTTCGGCCAGCTCCCGGATCTCCCACTGGGCGCGGCTGCAGCAGCGCAGGTGGAAAAAGTTCTGCAGGCTGCGGGCATTCATGGTGACCACCATCTTGGTCTCGCAGGCGTTGGGCAGTACAAAGCGGGCATCCTCGTTGGCCTGCTTACTGGCCTTGGCGCGGGCCTGCTTTTCCGGCATTCCTTCAGCCATCAGGCGGGCGGTGTGGCCTTCTTCCAGCTTGTGGGCAAGGTCGAGGTAGCGCTTTGCGTCCTCTTCCATGCTGGCAAGGAAAGCTTCCTTTGCTTCCGGGATGGCTTCAATCTCGGGCGGTACCACATAGCGGAAATCGTCCAGCCGCACATAGCGCTGGCTCTGCACGCTGAAGGATGCAATGCGGTGGCGGGTGATCTGCGCCAGCAAAGTGCGGCTGACCCCCTCGATGCCAAAGGTGAAGCTGGCATGTTCAATGGGGCTGGCATGGCCCAGATCGCTGAGCATGGTCAGGAACTTCGCGGTCTTTTCCTCGGTCAGGCCGTCCAGCAGGTCGGTGATGTGCGCATCGGAATAGCAGAGCTTTGCCGCTGCAGCCACCACCTTTTCCGGTTCCGGGGTATGTGCGATCAAACGAACAGTCATCATAAGTGTGTTATTCCTCCGCAGTGATTTTGGTCAGGGGCGCAAAATTGGCCATGGTCTTTTTGATGCCCACCTTTTCAAAGTTGATCTCCACGATCTGATCTCCGGCGGCAGGCTTCACAGCCACTACCTGACCGCGTCCGAACACCTTGTGCTCCACAAGATCGCCCGGCTCATAGTGTTTTGCGCCTTTTGCAGCGGTTTTTGCTGCCGGCGTGCCTGTAAAGGAGATTTGCTTTGCAGATTTTTTCTGCGTTGTTCCGTCAGAATATGCAGAGCTGTAACCAGAGCCATATCCCGTACCTGCGCCGCTGCGGCCATAGCCGGAACCGTATCCGCTCTGGCTCTGGCCCCGGTTTGCATAGGCCGAGCCAAAGCCGCGGCCCTCGCCCGCGTTGTATTCGCGGTTCAGGTAGCCGCTGCGATTGCTATAGCCGCTTCCGTAACCGCCCGAACCGTACCCACTGGCGCTGCGGCCCCATCCGGACGGCCCGGAGTAACCGGACGCACCACCGGGCACCGTATCACGATAGCTGTCGCCCCAGCCGCCAAAGCGGGAGCGCTGCTCCAGCACCGGGCTGCGGGTCTCCTCGATATACTCCGGCTCGATCTCGCGCAGGAAGCGGCTGGGTTCGTTGCGCTGGGTGCGGCCGTAGAGCATCCGGGAGACGCTGTTGGAGATATACAGCTCCTTCTTAGCGCGGGTGATGCCCACGTAGGCAAGGCGGCGCTCCTCTTCCAGATCAGCTTCGGAATACTTGCTCATCTCGCTGGGGAACACGCCCTCCTCCATGCCAATCAGGAACACATACGGAAATTCCAGACCCTTGGCGGAGTGGATGGTCATGAGCACCACCTGATCGGCGCTCTCGTTATAGCTGTCGATATCGCTGATGAGGGCGATATCTTCCAGATAGCCTTCCAGCGTGGCTTCCTCACCGTGCTGGTCGCAGTAGTTCTTGACGTTATTCACCAGCTGACCAAGGTTCTGCAGGCGGTCAGCCGCATCCTCGTGGCCCTTGGCTGCATCGGCTTCCAGCATGGCCTTATAGCCGGTCAGCTCGATCACATCGGCTGCAAACTCGTCCAGCGTGCGGGTCTCCAAAGAATCCTGCAGGCGCTGATAGATCTGCCAGAACTTGAGCAGCGGCATTACGGCGCGGCTGAGCTTTGCATATTGGTCGGCATGGCCGATGATGTCCAGCATGCTCACGCCCTCCTGTGCGGCCAGATCGGCAATGACCTCCACGGTGGTGGCACCGATCTTGCGGGCAGGCTCGTTGATGATGCGGCGCAGGCGCACATCATCGCGGGGGTTCGCCACGATGGACATGTAGGAATGGATATCCTTGACCTCTTTGCGGTCGTTGAAGCGCTGGCCGCCCACGATCTTGTGGGGGATGCCTGCACGGGTAAAGTAGCTTTCGATGGGGGCCGATTGGGCGTTCATGCGGTAGAGGATGGCGTGGTCGGCCAGATGTCCGCCCTCTTTCAGGTGCTGGCCGATCACATCCGCGATGTGGCTGGCCTCGTCCTGCTCGTTCTCGGCGGTGTACACCTGCACCTTATCGCCCTCGCCATTGCTGGTCCACAGGGTCTTGCCCTTGCGCTCGGTGTTGTGCTGAATGACACAGTTCGCAGCGTTCAGGATATTGGACGTAGAGCGGTAGTTTTGTTCCAGACGGATGGTCTTGGTGCCCGGGTAAATGCGCTCGAAATTAAGGATGTTCTCAATGGTAGCGCCGCGGAAGCGGTAGATGCTCTGGTCATCATCGCCCACCACGCAGATGTTCTTTTCCGGGCCGGTGAGGAGGCTCACCAGACGGAACTGCGCCACACTGGTGTCCTGATACTCGTCCACCAGCAGATAGCGGTATTTGTTCTGGTAGAAATCCCGCACATCCTTGTGCTCGGCCAGCAGCTGCACAGTCTGGTAGATCAGGTCGTCAAAGTCGAATGCTCCGGCTTCCTTCAGGCGCTTTTCGTAGGCCGCGTAGATGCGGGCCGTCAGCGCGCCTTTGGTATCTTTTGCGGGGTTGGCAAGGGCCTGTTCCGGGCTGACAAGCTGATCCTTCCATCGGCTCATCTGGTTGATCGCAGCCTTGATGGGCAGGAACTTATCGTCCACATTCAGGTCTTTGTAGACAGCCTTCATCACGCGCTGGGAATCATCGGTATCGTAGATGGTAAAGCTGCGCGGATAGCCGATCTCCTCCGCCCAGCGGCGCAGGATGCGCACACAGGCCGAGTGGAAGGTGGAAGCGAACACTTCGTCGCCCTCCTCGCCGCCCAGCATCCGGCGCAGACGTTCCTTCA
>OKRX01000900.1_pt1 | contig 23108 bp, 31 predicted proteins | sample 1601241 | NCBI WGS metagenome assembly OKRX01 (sample SAMEA3541500, study PRJEB24748) | human gut metagenome | biome: human gut; feature: human-associated habitat; material: faeces | place: China | collected 2012
GGCATAAAGTAGATTCATGCAATACCGATTTACACAAACTATTTTACACTCCCTTAGTCATCTCTGTTCTCCCTGAGTTCACAACGAAGGGAGGTGAACACATGGGGAAAGATAAGTTCGGCGTCTACATCCTGCGGGCGTCTTTTACCGATAAGAACGGCGTGAAACATTACGCTCGGAATTACGGTAAAAAGTGTTTTAAAATCTACATACACAAGAATTAATTTTCTTGTATACTTAACACCTTTCAGGATGGAGATGACACTCAGAGGCAACTGGGAATTGCTTCTGTATAAAGGTCTTGGCTCAAAATACAGCCGAGGCCTTTTTTTCTTATCCAGTACCAAAAAGAGACCCATCACCCTGTCCGGCTATTCACCAAACACGGACAACTAAGTCCCTATGTATGCAATTTGGCAGGAACGGAAGGACTCGAACCTTCAACAAATGGTTTTGGAGACCACTACTCTGCCCATTGAGCTACGTCCCTATGATATGCCCCAAAAGGAGAGGGCGGAGGCTGGACTCGAACCAGCGACAATAGGGTTTGCAAACCCTTGGCTCTGCCAACTGAGCTACTCCGCCGTGCGGCGGCACAATGATTTATCATAGCGCCGCAGTCTAAAACAAGGAGGTGCATATCATGTGGTGACAGTGTGTGGGATGCGCAAGGGCAGCTGATGTACTGGTGCGTGACACGAGCCCCTCGCGTCATCCCCAACTCTCACGCTATTATCGTACCACGTCCGGCCAACTTTTTCCGTATTCAAATATTTTATTTTCTGCGCGTTTCTGTCGAAAAACGACACGAAAAAAAAGTTATCCACAATTTTCATTGTCCTTGTTACTGTCGACGAATACCAAGTGCGTCTGCATGGGAATGGATTCCTCGCCGAACATAGCTCCAGTCAGTCTCCGTAATGCCTTGCGTGCCTCGTTTCGGCAGTATGTCACGCTGGCACCCGCAAAGCTGGCTGTAGCCTCCCAGGACCATCCTTCGATGTAACGGGCATTGATGATGCGATAGTCCACAGGGTTCGTCGCCTTCATCGCGTCCAGGGACCTTTGAAGTTTGCGGACCTTTGGCAGCATTTCCAGCAGATCGTGGTAGCTGTCTTCGAGCCTTTTTTCCAGGTCTTCCCGTCGAAAATACGCTCTCTCCTGCGGAGTATCTCCACTCCCGCCTCCGCCTCCGGCAGTAGACATATCGGAGACTTTTGGAGCGGCCGATAGTTTCAGCATCTCTTTGTAGTCCTCGATTTCCGCTTCGATATTGGCCACGTATTGTTTAAATTCGGTGTATCGAGTCAAGTATTCTTTTACCAGCACAGTATAGTCGTTATGATGCATAGCACCCTCCTTTATAACGTGAGCAGCAGACAGGCCTATCGACCTGTCCGCTTTATAGGTTATCTATTCAAGTTTATGTCATTCACGGCCTCACTTCCTCGCCTGTTTGGCCTTGCGCCGGAGCTTCTGCAGCTCATCGTAATCGATCCAGCCGGTATCGCTGTACTTGTAGGACATGGCCACCCATCGAAGTTCCAGGTCTGGGTACTTATATGCGAAGAGTTTACGCTTAATCTGGGCGTCTTCCATGCCATACCCCTTTACGTCGATGACGATTTTATGCCCGTCGTCCAGGATGACGAGGAAGTCGGCAATGTAGTACATCGGCCGGTATTTCTTGCCGTATCGCTCGCAGGCCGGCTGTAATTCGTACTTAGGGTGGCACTCAATATGGCGAAGCTTCCCTTCCTCTTTCAGCCGTTTTAGCCTGCAGTAGTATTTCGCTTCCGTTCGACTATCGAAGGAGATGCCATCCACGATGACTTTCTTGCTGTTTATCTTACTCGCCATTAGCGGCCTCCCTTGTAGCGGTAGCCCTTCCTGGCCATTCTCTTGGCGTGCCGCACCCGGCTTTTTACGGCGTGATTCCGACAGGACCGCTGCCAGCTTTTCAATCCGAAATAGTGCTTCGTCCCACTAGGTACCATTGCCAATAGCTTTTCAGTAATGGCCCTGAATTGCTTTGTAAGTGTTTTCATATTGATTTTGGGTATTTCTAGTCTCATAATAGCCCCCTTTCGTCTAACGGTGTTTCGTGCGCTCAATTCGGCGCCTTACTTTCTCAATCAATTTGGCCTGGTAATCCATGATGTCGCTATAATCCCGCCAGCTCGGCTTCGCTTTCTTCGGCCGTGGGTCAGGGCTTACGCGAGTTATCACTACCGGCCCGGGCTTGTACCAGTTTTCCATGGTCCCACCACCTTACTTAAAAATCATGACGAGCAATGTCATGAACGCCGTAACACACACCAGTGCATAAGCTGTCAATATCATCCATGATAGTCTTTTCATTGTCTAATCACGCTCCCGTCTTTCTTTGGTTACGCCCCGCGGCTTATTTCCCGTTGACTAAATCTTTGAGCTGTTTGCCAGCCTTGAAAGCTGGAGTCTTGGAGGCTTCAATCTGAATTGGTTCGTTAGTGCGTGGGTTGCGGCCTTCGCGTCCCTTGCGGTCACGTGCTTCAAAAGTTCCAAAGCCAATAATCTGGACTTTAGCATCCTGGGCGAGGCTGTCGCTGATAACTTCAAATACAGCATTGATTGCTTTTTCAGCATTTTTCTTGGTCATGCAGGCTTTTCCTGCAACAGCGGTAATCATATCGGTTTTATTCATTTCTGGTTCCTCCAATACACTTATTGTCATCAATCATTTTTTTGACTTCTTGCGAAGTTTGGGGTTAAGCTCGTTGAGCTTGTCGTCCGGCAGGGGTATGACCTTGATTTCAGCACGTGGCCATACCGGGTCGACGCCTGCGATGCAGCTGTAGGCCACATCGGCAATATAGCCATCGTCCGCTACGATGCCGGCTTTCTCCAAAATATCGGCCGTCGCCTGGACCAGCCCGAACAGGTCTGGCCAGCCCTTGCGGTTCGGCATATAGTATTCGACGTTCATCCGGGCCGCACAATCAATCGCACGGAAGCTCCTAGGCTTCTGGGTCATCAGCTGACACAGGGCCATTTTTTCATAGTCTCGGTATTGTTTGGACTGGATGAGTCCATAGCGGGTCTTGGTCATGCTGTTTTTCTTGGTCATCGGGCGTCCGTCGATGGTGAAGTTATAAACCATGGGCGCCTCCTAGAACGGAATTTCTTCGTCGTCCGCGGTATTTCCCATATCTTCAAATGATTCGCCCGGCGCGGCGGCTTTCGCGGCTTTCGGCACGGTCCCAACGTAGTCCGCCGTGACTTCGCTGTAGTAGCGCTTGGTTCCATCCTTTTCATACGAATTCGTCGTGAATCGCCCCAGGACGAAAACCCGGTCGCCCTTCAAGAGGTTCTGCGCCAGATCCGACGACGGCGGCCAGCATGTCACCGGCACGAACGACGTCACTTCTTTCGCCTGTCCGTCCCTCCCCTTGTAGGTTTCGGAGCAGGCCACCGTCATCCGGACGATGGTCTTGCCGGTCCGGGTCACGGAAACTTTCGGGTCGCGGGCCAGGTTGCCCATGAGCTGTACTTTATTCAATCGCTTTTTCTCCTTTCCTAAAACCAGCTGATAAGAATTTCCTGCGGGTTGATGGCTACCTTATAGCCCATACTGTCGATGGTCTGTGCGACAGCATCGTCCACGGCAGCTACGCCACTTTTTTCAATCGTGGCGTAGCTCTTCCCGTCCTGGCAGGCTTTATCAATCACGGCCCGGACGCGTTCCATACTCATGTCAATCAATCGGGATCACCTCCTTAATCTACAAACACAACGTTCCCGTCATGATCTACAAAACTTTGATGCAATAATTCGTAGTCATCAGCCAGGTTGCTGATGTCTTCCAACGCCTTCACGACGTCGTCAACTTCCAGGTTCTCTAGGACGTCGCTTGTAATCGGCGTTTTATACGTGATTTCCCAGTATTTCCGGCGCTTCCGGAGCACAGCCAATTCATACAGGCCTTGCGCCCCGCCGTAGCTATAAGGGCCGCGGATAACGCTGGCCCCGTAATTATTTTTAAAGTGAAACTGGTAATGCTCGGTGCCGTTGAGATGGTCCTTCCATTCGTTCCACGGTGTAAATTTACCGAATTTCATGCTATCGCCTCATTCTTCTTTCTTGGTTTACCGGTTATTTGGTTGAGGCCCCACTTGGGTCCCAGGTCAACCCGGCCATATTTCTTTTCATATTCTTTCAGCATGTCACAACGCACGTTGAGCTCGTAGCGGATGGATGCCATGAACTGCCAGATAGTCACGCCATACGTCTTAGGGTCTAACATGATTTCTGCGTAGTCATAGAGACGTTTTTCCAGCCGATGTACCTCTGCCGCTTTGAATCCATAATTGACTTCCAGGACATACAGCATATTGATTACCGTTTCCGTCAGTATCTGGTAGAGGGTATTGCGCAGCCGCTTGTTGTCAATCTTGTCTGCGCCTATGACAACCATTATTTTCTTTACGAAATTGCGGTCCATACGCCCCCGGTTGTACCCGTTACGAGATACCTGCGATTCATATGACGCACTGTATGGCAAATCGTTCCATAACTGGAAGATTTGCTCAATGCGTACCTTTCCGAATCGGAACTCATCATGCAGGGCCATGAAGAGCAGTGCGGCTACCGCTTCCGCAGATGCATCCCCGGCAATCAGCGCCCGTTCTTTTTCCTTGCGCTTCTGAGTAAGCATCCTAATCACCGTCCCCGAAAATGTGTGCTCCGATGTCGGCCATTTCCGGATCATCCAGGATGTCATCCATCGGGGCCGGTTCCGGGTCCGCCTTCACTACCTTCTTCGGGCGGCCTTTTTTCTTTGTATTTGCCGTTTTAACGGCCGATTGTTCTTTCTGGCTATGGTTTATCATAAGGCCATGCAAAAACGTCGTCAGTTCGACGTCACTGCCATTCATGTCGATTTTAATTTCCATCTTTATCTCTCCTTTTCTGCCATCATTCCGGCATCTTCAGCCGGGCGGCTACTTCGCTGGTCAATTCTTTCACGCCGGCCAGACCGGCATCAGCTAGGTACTTCTGATGGACCGGGACGCCGGACGCGGCGAATTCCTTCACCTCAGCCACATGGGCCGCTTCCGATTCGTAGGCTTTGCGGAACTGTGCCCGCAGGATGGCCGTGTCATCGGTCGGCGTCTGGCATATTTCTTTCCAGCCGAAACGTTCGACGACGCGCTGCGTCACCGGGTCGTCGAATGCCGGCGCGCCGGTATAGCCGACGGCGGCGATGGCTTTCTGGACCTTGCCCCAGGCCGTGGCGCTGTCGATGGGCTTGGTTCCCATAGCCAGCGTGGCCACTTTTTCCGACGCTCTCCGGATTTCGGAGATGGTCGGAAGAAAATCGCAATGGTTGATGCAGTATTTGACCCCGGCCGACAAGGCCGCCGGCGGGAGGTCTTTAAGCATCTCCACGTAGAAGCGCAGCCGTTCCCCCGGGAGATCATTTTTGTACGCCAGTTGCAAAAGACCAATCGCCCGCAGGGTCGATACTTCCGTTGTCATCTTTCTCCTCTCCTTCCTTGGCTTGGTATTCTGCCATCAGGCGGTTCACGGTATCAATCGCGGCTCTCTTGCTATTCCTGGAAGCTGGCTGCGCCTTCGTGTTTTCATCATCATAACCATCAGCCTGCCAGCGTTTCAGGATGCCGTGAATGTATGCCAAACTTCTTTTATTCCGAGTGACAGCCCTATCAATAGCCTTCACAACGATGTCACTGCCAAAATCATCAACCAGTGCCTTGAGCTTTTCTAGATCCATTTCCCTAGGCATGGGGTAAATGTTTTTTCGGTAGGCATTGACGGCGTCTTTTAAGCCGTCGTCGGATGTTCCCGTTTCTTTCTTTCTACTTTCTACTTTCTCCTCTCTATTCTCTTTACTCTTATCTCTATACTCTATACTCTTATCTCTAATCTCTACGTTACTTTGTAACGCCTTATTTGTTACATCGGTGTTACTTTGTAACGCCTTTTTCTTCTTGCGATACTTGCGGACTCGTGCAGCTGATTCTGATTCGCTGCCGACCATATTCTTGACTTCTGGCATGACGGGTATTCCTTCCTGTGTTTCTTCGATGAGTCCCAAATGCTTAAAAAGGGATAATGCGACGTTTACAGTATCAATGTCAAAGCCTGTTTTCTGGGAAATTTTTTTCGGCTCGTAAGGGATCGTCATATCTCCGATGGTTCTGATGAGCTCTCCAGATGTATTCGCCGTCAGCAAGCACATTTTAAGATATAGGACAATATAAGCACTCCCGTTTTCCTGTTCCATTAGCCAGTCTATGGTTTCCTGCTGGAAGAAGTTTTCTCGTAGCTTAATCCAATAGAAACGTTTATTTTCTGTGCTCATAGTTACCTCATATGCGGGCCAGCGGCTTTACCCGTTGGCCCATCATTCTTTTACATATCGAGCGATGCTTCAAGGATGGCATCGTCCTGTTTTTCCTGGGCTGTCTGTTTTTTGACTTCTCCCGTTTTCGGATCTACGCCGTCAGGTACGGTTTCATCGGCCGGCATAGTTTCCGCTTCCGTGTCGATGGTGACGGTTTCGTCTTCTTCATCGACCATGTGTTCCGAGAGGGTCGATTTGATGGTTTCATCTGCAGCGATGGCCCGGACGAATTCCGTCTTGACCGGTGCGTATTTCAATACTTTCTTGATGACCGTCTTTTTGGCCATTTCGTCGAAATACTTACTCCAGGGTGAATAGGAAGAGCTGAAAGACTGGCTTGTCTTCTTGGCATGCTGGGTGATGTCTTCTTTGCTCATCACCTCGAATCCATAGCCGCCGTTGGTCATATGGAATACGGCGTAGTACATAATGACGTCGCCACGGTCCTTGATGGCCGGCACATGCCGGAGTTTCGGTTCCAGACCGTATTCGTATTCGAATAAGTCGTTTTCATATACTTCGTGCGCCTGGATATCCTTGATGTCCCCGCTTCGGTATGCCAGGTCAATCATGCCCTTGTAGCCGAGCTGGAACTGACATTCAAGTTTCCCTTTGTTCCGGTAGGGAATCAGATAGGCCTGGCCAATCGGGGTATTCGGTTCTACCCCGAGCTGGGCGGCCTGCATCATGGCCCCCAGGAAGCTGGCGGGCGTGCACTGCTGTAATTGCGGGTTCGTCGAGAGGGCCGTGAAGACCATCCTCGTAAAGCGTTCCGGCGTCAATACCGACGGCAGGGCCTTTTTGATTTGCGGTTCCATAGCCTTGATGAGCCCTTTAAGGCTCGTGTCTTTCTGCTGCATCTGCTGTACCTGTGCCGTCTTCTTCGTAAGTCCACCTTTAGTGTTCATGATGATTCCTCCTTTTATTTGATGGCAAAGCGTCGGCTTGCCTTGCCAATAGAAATGAAGCCTTTGTCACGCAGCGTCTGGTAGATGTCCGGCGCCGCTTTTTTGAGCTTGGAAAGGGAGCAGGTTTCCCTGGGATTCGTTGTCTTCCAGGTGACCCGGTAATCGCCGACCGTCCCGACTTCCGCTTCTCCCAGCATGTCCTTCAGCTGGTTTTCACGAAGTGTAATCTGTGCTTTCAACTGCTCCAGGATTTCCTTATCTCCGCGCAGGTCGTCGATAATCTGTGCCGCATCATCCGGCAGGACGATGGATCTATCTTCCCCATGATAGCGGTCAGCCAGTGCCTGGGCGCAGGACACGCTCCCATCAATCGGCGGGGCTGTGTGTGCCTGCACGAGGCCCCAGAATTCCCGTTCCGCGGAAATCAGTGCCTGTATATCCTGCTCGTTCCGTTCAACCACCTTATAGGCGGGGTCGTTCCCACCGATGAGGACCGCGATATACCAGCGGTCGGCACCGGTCACGGCCATATAGTGAAGGCATTGGCAGTAGTAGGCATCCGGGATTTCGCCGCCTTGCCATTTCTTGTATTGGCTGACGCCGGCGGTCTTGATTTCCAAACCGGCATTCTCCCCGACGACTTCCCGGTCTACATTGGCCAGCATGAAGGGAAAGCTGCGGTTCTGCAGCGTCCCCAGTTTCCGGACCTTTTTGCCTGTTTCTTCCTGGAACCAGTCGGCAATATTCGGTTCATTCTTATGGCCCCAGTAGATGTACTGGTTGCCCGACAGATCTGGCGGAACGGCCTGGCCGGTCTTTTCCATCCAAAGCTGATACGGGGATTTATATGAGTTGTATCCCAGGATGATGGCGGCATCACTGCCACCGATACCCATGTCGCGGGTCTTGAGCCATTTATCATGATTCTTTTCGGCCTCCCGGACCGACAAGATCAAATCACAGTTGCGATAAGCCATGGTCGTCAGCTCCTTTCTGCAATCCGGAAGTCCCGTTCATAGCAGAACCGGCTAAATTCGTCGATGAGGATATTCAGCGGCAGACCGGTATCGTCCGCCATACTAATCAAGGCCGCGTACATCATGCAGTAGACTTCCAAAAGGTTTCCGTTTACCGATACAGACGGTGTTGTTCGTCCTTTCCCTTCCCCCTGCTGCTGAACCTTTTCAATGTCGATTCTAGGGGTAAATACAATTAAGTTGGTATAGCCATTTCTCTTGGCGAAATCTTGCAAATCTCTACACTTTTCGCAGAATTGAGCTTCAATTTTTTGATTCTTCATGGTTTTTCTCTCCTTTTTCGGGTATAATAATGGTGAGTGTTTTTTGTATGTGGCCGTTGTCTGGTAGCTCAGGCAGCGGCCATTTTTAGTAGCGGATGACCAGGCGCTGGCCCGGTTTCAGTGTTGGGTCCGGCCCCAGGCCGTTGTTGGCCTGAATCTGGTAGATGACCTCCCGGATATCCTGGCTGGTCTTGTCTGCTACAGGGCCAGCGATTTCCCACAGCGTTTCATCTTTGTCGACAACGTGGATGATAGCTGTGTCGTTCGCAATGGTTTCGGCTTGGGACCAGGGCGTCGTGCTACCAAGGCACAGTCCGACTCCGAATGCCATGGCGATGGCCAGCCCCGTCCGAATCGTCAGGAAGCGCGGTTTACGCTTTGGCCTGGTCAACCCATGTTCGTAAATCTTCATGGTCTTCATTCGACTTTCTCCTTTCTTCGTATTCAAACTGGCTCACATCAGCCGACAATCGGCTAATGAAGGTCCGGCACCGCTCCAGTTCCTGCTGTGTCCGTGCCAGCTCATCCTTGAGCCTTCTCCATTCAAAGGGGCTGTGCGTCCAGTCTTTCGAATCGATTCCTTCCAGCTCCAGCACGGATTTCATGCTGTACCTGACCCCGGGGAGCTTGAGCCGCTTCAGCAGGCCGTCCTGCTCCATCTTGGTGATGGCGGTCCGGCTCAAATCCCAGCGCTCCATGAGCTCGTTCATCGATATAACCGGCTTCATGCTGCTCGCCTCCTAGTGCCCCGCTTCCTGGTCGCCATCTTTCAGCAGTTCGAGGATGTGATGGCCCCAGAGAAGCTGATAGCCGCTGTGCCCGTTTCCGTGGGTATATGGGACGCGTTCGCAGTATGGCTTTCCGGCTTCGGTAGGCGCCCAATCATTGCCAACTTTTTCTTGCAGGCCTTTATCCTTCAGCATGGCGTTGACCCGCTGCGGACTTGGGTTCCCCTTGCTGTTCAGGATGCCCAATTCCCTGGCAATCATCGTCGGTGTCAGCGTCGACGGATTGCTTTCTGACGGGATGAACTGTTTCAGTGGTGTCATATCGACGCCGTAGGCTTTTCCGACCATCTGCATGGCCGCGGTCATGGCCATTGGCTTCTTGACTCCGAAGGCATCGGCGATCATGGCTGCCGTGTCGGCCGTATCCTTTACCGCTGTCTTGATCATCCGCGTCCGGTAATGCGGGTTCGGCGTAATCTGCGGCGTCTTGATGGCCTTTTCCATAGCATTGAAAGCTTCGAGGAATTTCAGTTTCCATTCCAAGGCTTTTGCTCCCGTGAAGCCCATAACTAAGAGGCTAAAGCCGTCTCGGTTCATGAGGTACATTGGGTAGGTTTGCCCATTCTGCTCATTGACGTATGTTGTTTCGTAGAACATGGGGGTCTGCCCAATTTTCGGCATACCCTTTTCAAGGTTCCGAATTGCGTCAAGCACATGCCTATGGCTTTTTTCAAACCGGTCAGCTACCTGCCGGCTGTCCGTAACGAGTTGATGTTTATAAACGGTTACAAGTTCCTTCATATTCAGTCCCTCCGTTTTCATAGTTTCATGTATTTACTAGAATTATTTTCTAGTCATTATCCAAAAAAAATACAATCAATAGGGATCTTATACGCCTTGGAAATCTTTTTCTGGTAGATAGGATTAACCAATCCGGAATTTTTTTCCCATTTGATAATCCTGTCTTTACCTACTCCGATAGCCTTGGCGGCTTGTATAATGGTCAAACCAGCATTAACTCGTGCGGCTCTTAATGTAATTTGTACCGGCATTTATATCACCCCTTTCCTTAACTTCTGTACATATTTTACTAGAAAATAATTCTAGTGTCAAGGATTATTTTCTAGTTAATTCGGCTTTTTGTTGTAAAAATCGGAATTATATTCTATAATAAGAGCATAAATCGTTCGTCAAGGAAGTGATTATATGCCATTATCACAAGAAGAAATGAGAAAGCTATTTAGTAAAAGATTATCAGAGATGATGCAACGAGAAAACATTAATCAAGTAGAATTGTCAAGAATCATTGGAGTCAGCGAGTCGACAGTTGGCAAGTGGATTCTTTGTAAATCTATGCCTAGAATGGGGATCATCCAAAAACTCGCTGATCATTTTCATGTCGGGAAAAGCTATTTCTTGGAAGAAACATCGAAGGATAGTTCCCCCACAGGCCGCGGCGTCCGCATCCCGGTCCTGGGGCGCGTCGTGGCAGGCATCCCCATCGAAGCCGTGGAAGAGATCCTGGACTACGAGGAAATCACCCCGGAGCTCGCCGCAACTGGCGAATTTTTTGCATTAAAAATCCGCGGCCACTCGATGGAACCACGGATGATGGAAGGCGACGTCGTTATTGTCCGCCGGCAGGATGATGTAGAATCCGGAGACGTCGCCATCGTCCTGGTCAATGGCAACGAGGCCACCGTGAAGCGCGTAAAAAAGCAGGAAGACGGCATCACCCTAATTGCGAATAATATATCCGTATACGAACCGCATTACTACTCCAATAAAGAAATCGAAGAACTGCCGGTTCGGATTCTGGGCAAAGTCGTCGAATTACGAGGAAAACTATAACGAAAGGCGTGGCCTCATATGCTAAATTCCAAAACGAAAAAGATTTTTATTGGTATAGCTGCCTTGTTGATGTTAATTATTGCGGGATTAGGATATTACGAATGCGTGTATACAAAAACACCACAATATACTATGAAGATTTTACAAAAAGCAGTAGCAGATCATGATGTAAATACGGTATATCAACACGTTGATGTCGATAAAATTTTATATAAATTCATTGATAAAACTATTCAAAAGGAATTTATAAATAACCCTCAAGTAAAAAACAGTGAATACTCCGAAGCAGCTAAAGCATTAGCCGATATAGCGCTACCAATGATGATTTCCAATGCTAAACAAGATGTTAATAATTTGATAGCAGGTAATGCAGTGAAGGAAAAATCTATTTTAGGCCCAATCTATGACAATAAAGATTCCCTTTCAATCGAAATTAACCAAACTAAAAAAATATCCGACAATAACGCTGAAATACAAATCACTGTAACGAATAATAAGCGTTATACTTCTATTCCTCTTCTGTTAAAGTTGAATAGATTGCCGGATAAAACTTGGAAAATATTTGATATTGATGGAACAGAAAAATTGAGTTGGTTATAACGATGAAACATCAATATTAGGTTTGTTATATGAGAGAAATAGGGTGATGGTATGAAAAAAATTTTAGTATTAATCGGATTGATATGGAGTATTGCGTTACCTTGTTTTGCTATGTTTTTAGACGATTCTCCCGAAAAATACCATAAAGTGTTTTCTACAATAAAATCGTCTTCATATATAGATGATAATAGTATTACCGTCACTCGATATGACCCGCCATTCTGCATTATTCAGGCCGATGTATATACCGCTTGGTATGAAAATGAAATTGTATCTAAAATGGAATGTCAGTATTTTTACGACTATGATACTAAAGAAGTTAATATTAAAGTTTTTAGCTATCAATATGAATTTAATTTCAGCGGGCAGTTTTTACGCAGCGGACCTGCCGGAGCCAGAATAGAAAGGATTTCCCCAGGAACCAATGGAATGATCTTGGCGAACTATTTATTTTATAAATGCTATAATATGGAATTTTATCCTGGAAACCGAACCGTAACTTCTAAATAGTGATAATTCAAAAAAAAGACACCCAGTAGGGTGTCTAATCATTAATATTTTTCAAGTCAGAATCATAGGGAATTGTGTGCATGTTAATATCGTGCATAAGTTGCGCTTTTGCGGTAGTAAATTGCACTTTACGTGCAGAAATAGTCTAGTTCTCATAAAAAAAATCCCGGCACCGTGCTGGAACACGATACCGGGATTGCCGCAGGTGCTGGAACACCGGCGGCGTTGTAAATCTACTCTTAGATGCTTCCGAGGCTGATTTACGCTATCAGTATATCACATCAGCCTCCCTTCGCAAAGGAGGTTATTTTTATGACTGATTTAACCTATCATTTTTCGTACCGCGAAAAAGACCGCGGCTGGCAGGTCATCTTGTCGTACAAAGACCAGGCGGGACGCTGGAAGCAGAAGTCACGCCAGGGCCTTGCCACCAAGAAAGCGGCCAAAGCCGCCGGCGAAAAGCTGCTGGCCGACGTACTCGATGCGATGAAGAGCCAGCCCATCGCGCCGGAGCTCGTCGACATCTCCCTGGCCGAATTTGCTGAATACGTTTTCCGCAGCCGCAACCTGACGTATAACTCTGTTCTGGCCTATCGCTACGCGCTGAAGAATTACGGCCCGAAGCTTCTGGCCATGCCGGTCCGTAAGATCACCTATCTGGACATCCAGCAGGCGATGAGCAACTGGCAGTGTGCTGACGCCAGCTACCAGCTCTATGTAACCTGCCTCAAGATGATCCTGTCCCACGCTGTCGAGCCCTACCATCTCCGGCAGGATAACCCAGCCATCCACTTGAAGCCCAGGAAGCTGAACCGCCGGCACAAGATCCGGGCGCTGACGCAGGACGAATTCGACCAGCTCATGGAAAGCATGAAGGTCCGCCCGATAAAGTACTATACCATTTGTGCCATTGCCGGGTACACGGGGATGCGCTTAGGCGAAATCATGGGGCTTACCTGGAGCGACGTAGATCTAAAAGAGCGCCAAATTAGTGTTACCAAGCAATATGGCCGTATTGGTCACAGGAAGCGTGGAATCATGAATATCAAAAACAAAGCCGCCGGACATCGCGTCATCCCAATTCCGGCCAAGCTGCAGCAAATCCTGCTGGAGTATCGCCATGTAGAGCCTCGGCAAATAAACGGTCAGCTGTTTCCACACAAATTGTTGCATAAATCACTCGATGGGTATATCAAGAAAATCGTCCCGGATGCATCCATTCACAGCCTGCGTCACACCTATGCAACGATGCTGCTGGCCAACGGCACCGACATCAAGACCGTAGCGGCGCTTCTCGGTGACACAGTCACCACTGTTTTAAATGTCTACGTCGATTACACAGACGACATGAGACGGAAAGCCGCGCAGTCGATTGAAAAAATTTTTGCGTAGAAATTTTTGACGAATTTTTGCCGTTTTAAACAAGAATGGCTTAACCATGCGGTATAATGGGGAAAATGTGTTCAATACCACATTATACCGTGATTAGCGCCTATTTTGCAACTGTTTCCAGTAGATTTAGGAAAATGAGGACACAGAGCACAGTTCACAGGCCGCCCGGACTCCAATGCCGCAACGCGGCGGCAGACACTCAAACTGACGACATCGCCATTTTCGTATCCATCGTAAAATTCTGTTATTATACCCGAACGGGCTGTGGTCGAATATCTCTGGCGGGCTTCCCACGGGAAGCCCCTACAATTCGGCCAATGTCCGTGTATTTTTTATGGCAGACTGCCAGCGTTATTCCCCATCGCCTACATGCGACACCCGTCCCAAAGCCTTTCTAGCCTGTCAAGTATCGACCATCGGGAGGGGCAAGACCGTTTCCAGAACGAACAGACGCGGCGGGCGGCCCGCTACGCGCTGAGGGCTTCCCGAAGCGTCGTTGTTAGTTTGAGTCTGTCGCGGCGTAGCCGCATCTGAGTCCGAGGAAAAAGCAGTAGCTCGTGGTTCCTGAAAGCTTATCATCATACCCGAATGAGCTGTGATTGAATCTCTCTGGCGGGCTTCCCACGGGAAGCCCCTACGCATACGGCCGCTGGCCGTTTTTTTGCGGCCTGCGACCGGCCGCCTGCGAACTGCGCTTATTTTATGAAGAGGATAGTCATTCTTTAGTAGTCATGCTATAATAAGTTATCATGAGTAAAGGAGTCGAATTTTTATGATGATAAAAAAACTGGTTACTTTTGAAGACCTCGGTTTCGTTCAATGGGGCGTCCTGAATGAAGCGGAAGATGGCGTATACGGTGCCATTGCTTTGGAAGAAGCTTTTTTCACGCCCCTTCCGGAAACGATGCTGGAATTCATCCGGCAGGGCAACGACGGCCTGCTGGCCCTGGCCGACGCACTGGAACAGAATGAAAAGACCGGCGCTGTCAAGGCGAAATCGCTGGACACGGTACGCATCATGGCGCCGATTCCCCATATGGAACGGAATATTTTCTGCATCGGCAAGAATTATACGGAACATATCGCCGAATTCGATAAGACGGCCATGCCCAAACCGCCGAAATACCCGGTCATCTTCACCAAGGCTACGTCGTCGGTCATCGGCCCGGATGACCTCATCGACCCTCATACGAACGTCACGTCCCAAGTCGACTATGAAGGCGAACTGGCCGTCATCATTGGCAAGGAAGGCTCGGATATCACTGTTGGCGAAGCCATGGACCACGTCTACGGCTTTACCATCCTCAACGACGTCACGGCACGGGACCTGCAGGCCAACCACGTCCAGTGGTTCCACGGCAAGAGCCTGGATACGTTCTGCCCTATCGGGCCGTATATCCTTCTGCGCGATGCCGCTCCCGACACGTTCGACATCGTCACGAAAGTCAACAATGAAGTCCGTCAGGACGGCTCGACAGGCGAATTCATCTTCACCATCCCCGAACTGATCCACACCATCTCCCAGGGTACGACCCTCTTCCCGGGCGACATCATCGCTACGGGTACGCCCAGCGGCGTCGGCGTCGGCTTCAACCCGCCCCGCTTCCTCCACTCCGGCGACACCGTAGAAATCACCATTCCCGCCATCGGGACGCTGAAGAATAAAGTGAAATAAGAAAGGCTAAAAAAAAGCTGTCGCCTATGCGACAGCTTTTTTTAGGGGTTAGTGGCTAGCAGTTAGTAGTTAGCGGATGGTTTTAAATTTAAAGCTTTTTCTCTGCAAACTCCATCCTCTTTTTTTCATATGAAACCTCTCCGGCCCTTCGGGCCACCTCCCCTATAATGGGGAGGCTTGGCGGGCTTGCCACGTGCAAGTCCCTACAGGACGGAGCTTACGAACTACGAATTGCTGCTTTCTTTCTGCAAGAGGCTGTGTTTGCGTCCGTAAACCATGTAGATGATGAGGCCCAGGATGGTCCAGCCTGTGAACAGCATCAGCGTATGCGGCGACAGTTCGGAGAAGATGAAAGCGCAGCAGATGAAGCCCAGCGGAGCGATGACGTGTACAGCCGGGCAGCGGAATCCACGCGGATGGTCCGGATAGAGCCGACGCAGGACGAGGATGCCGACGCAGGAGCAGAGGAAGGCGAAAATCGTACCGGCACTGCATGTTTCAGCGACAATGTGAATCGGTGTGAAACCGGTGATGCAGGCGACGATGACGCCGATGACGATCTGGATGATATACGGCGTATGGAACTTCGGATGAACCTTATAAAGGCTCATGGGCATGAGGCCGTCACGGCTCATCGAGTAGAGAGCCCGGCTCTGAGCGAAGAGCATGCCCAGGACGACCGTCGACAGGCCGCAGATAGCGCCCGTACCGACGATGGCCGAACCGAGATGGAGGCCGATGTATTCCAGGACGAAGGACGCCGGTGCTGCCGTATCGAGCATGGGATACGGGACGACGCCGGTCATGGCCGCACAGACGGCGATGTACAGGACCGTACAGATGGCCAGGGCCGAAATGATGCCGATAGGCATGTCGTGTTTCGGATTCTTCGTTTCTTCGGCTGCCGTCGCCAGGGCATCGAAGCCAAGGTAAGCGAAGAAGAGAACGGCCGTCCCGGCAAAGACGCCGTGGATGCCATAAGGCAGGAACGGCTGCCAGTTCATCGGTTCGATATGCGGTGCTGCCAGGAAGAGGAAGAGGAAAATCGTCCCGATCTTGACGTACACCAGGATGCGGTTGACGTGAGCGCTTTCGCGGACGCCGATGACGAGGAGCGCCGTCGCCAGGACGACGATGAGGACCGCCGGCAGATTGATGAGTCCGCCGTCAGCCGGCACGGCCGTCAAGGCTTTCGGCAAGTCGATGCCGCAGGAATGAAGGATACCGACGAAGTAGGCCGACCAGCCGCCAGCTACGGCGCTGGCGCCGACCGAGTATTCCAGGATGAGGCTCCAGCCGACCCACCAGCCAAAGATTTCACCGAGCGACGCATAGGCGTAGGTGTACGAACTGCCGGATACGGGCAGGAACGAAGCCAGTTCCGAATAAGCAAGACAGACGAACGCGCAGGTAATAGCGGCGAAGACGAAGGATAACATCAGGCCGGGACCGGCGTATTTCGCTGCGCCGATACCGGTGAGGACGAAAATCCCCGTCCCGATGATGATACCCAGGCCCATGAGGGTAATATCGAAGGCGCCGAGAGCCTTGTTCAATTTCTTTTCCTGCGTATGGGCCAACAAGTCATCGAAGGATTTGCGGCGTAAAATATTCATAAACATGCCCCCAATCCTTACTGACTAGCTTTGTTTGAAGAAACAGCAGCTCTCCAAATGAAACCGATGATGAACCCAGCGATGGTGAAGCTGATCCAGCCCATGCCCAGCGTGTGGAGCGGTACCATGGTATTGAAGATATTATCGATAGGTCCTAAGGAAATTTTCGCCGTCTGGAGCCCTGTGACCAAAGCCGGGATGAGTGTCAGGCCGATGGTCCAGGCGTAGACACACTGCCGTCCATCAAAGAGATTGTTGAGGAAGGTCAGGATGATGATGGCGACGACGAGAGGATAAATGAACATCAAGACCGGAATAGCGGCGACGATGATGGTCTTCAGGCCGAACATGGCGACGAAGAAGGAAATGACCGTAAAGATGGTGACCCATTTCTTATAGCCGATATTGCCGACGAGTTCATTGAAATACGTAGCGCACGACGTAATCAGACCGATGGACGTCGATAAGCAGGCCAGGAGTACGATGACGGCCAGGATGACAGCCCCGACATTACCAAAGAGGATCATAGCGCTCTTGGAAAGGACCGGTGCGCCTGTTTCCTGGATACCGAAAGCGGCGACGCTGTCGGCACCGATCTTGGCGATGAAGATGTAGACAAAAGCCAGGCAGCTGACGGCAATGAGGCCGGCCTTAAAGACTTCCTTAGTGATAGCCGACGGTTCCGTAGCCCCGTCTTCCATGACGAATTCGATGACCAGGATGGCGAAGACCAGCGAGGCGATAGCATCCATCGTGTTGTAGCCATCAAGGATGCCCTGTACGGCAGCGATGCTGGCCGTTGCATAAGCAGCGGTCGGTTCCTGCGGCGAGCCGAGGGGCGTAATGAAAGATTTGGCGATGAGCAGCAGGATTGTGAGCAGCAGAGCCGGCGTCAGGATCTTGCCGATACGGTCGACCAGTTTCTGCGGCGATACGGACAGCCAGAAGGAAATGACGAAGAACAGGACCAAAAAGCCCGTCATGATCATGTCATTGCCACCGCTCTGCAAGAAGGGACGGACGGCCATTTCATAAGAGACGCTGCCCGTACGGGGAATGGCGAAGAACGGCCCGATAGTCAGATAACAGATGACCGTGAAGAAAAGACCGTATGCCGGATGGACGCGGCTTGCCAGTTCCTGCAAGTTCTTACAGCCAGAATAGCCCATGGCCAGGACCCCGGCCAACGGAAGGCCGACGCCGGTGACGACGAAGCCCAGGACAGCCCACCAGACATTCGAGCCGGCAGCCTGCCCCATGGCAGCCGGGAAGATCAGGTTCCCTGCACCAAAGAACAATGCGAACAACATCAAGCCAATAGCAATCGTTCTGTTTCCTTTATTTTCTCCCATATGACACTCCTCCTATCTTTTTAAATTTTAGATTTTGTCAAGAAATCATAAGGACAGAAAATGTAATAAATTAAATAATTTAATTTGTGAGTTTATTCTATCATAAAAAGAAAAAAAAATCATGAATTTTTCGCAAGTTTAATCTAATTCTAATGCTTCTCTAATCTTTCTTTAATATTTTAGTGAAAATCAGAACTTACTTAATTTTTCCCGCATTTTTTCCACGAATCTTTCATTTTCAAAACGAGGCCGCACGGCATTGCGCCCGTATGCCGCCGTCAGGCCCGGATAATTGGTACAATCGCGGATCAAAATCCCGTCAGCCCGCAAGGCGTCTGCCAGGTCTGCCGTCCGCTTCCCTTCTCCCGTAAGGCGCCAGAAGATGAAATTGACACAAGGCCGATAGACGTGAAGACCCGGCAGGGCCGTCATCTGTTCATAGAGCCAGTCTTTCTCCTGCTGGACCAATTGGCGCGAAGCCTGCTGATAGGCCCGGTCCCGGAGTCCGGCGACGCCGGCATACTGAGCCAGGACATTGACATTCCAGCCGTCTTTATGCCCCTCCATGAGGCCGCGCCGCAACGGCGACGTGACACCAAAACCCAGGCGCAGGCCCGGCAGAGCGTAGAATTTCGTCAGCGACCGGATGACGAACAGGTTATCCCGGTCCCCGGCCTGGTCCAGGACGGAATAGGCTTCGTCAGAGGGAAGGAAATCGAGGAACGATTCATCGACGAGGATATCTGTTCCCTTGCGGGCGCCGACTTCGGCCAGGGCCAGGACTTCATCGGCCGTCGCCAGGGTGCTCGTAGGATTGTTGAGATTTCCGATGACGATGCAGTCCACCTGGCCGCAGGCCCGGCGCAGCCCTTCCCAGGGAAAGGCAAAGTCATCGTCTTCTTTCAGGTACTCATAGCCGATAACGGCCCCAACAGCCCGTGCCGCCCGTTCGTATTCACTGAAGGAAGGGACGGGCAGCAGGACCCGCTGAGGCCGGAAAGTATGCATATAGAGATAAAAAAGTTCGGCTGCACCATTGCCCAGCAGGATAGTCCCGCCTGATACGCCGTAGGCCCCTTCTAAGGCCTGGCGCAGCGCCGTCCCGGCCGGATCCGGATAATGGACGACGGCGTCGAGATGGGCCGCCAGGGCCTGGCGGATGCTCTCCGGCAGGCCGAGAGGATTGATATTGGCACTGAAGTCCAGCCACGGACCGCCATCCGGTGCGGGCTGATAAATATTGCCGCCATGTTCAAATCGTTTTATCATGGAATCACCTTTTTTCTATGGAAATACCGCCGCTGCGCAAATGGACCGTTTCTGTATAGGTCCAATGTGAAAACTGCCGGCTCAGTGAAGCAATGACCCCCTCCCTGTCCGCCTGACTGGCAGACTGGCAGAAAAAGACGCCGGCCACAGTCCCGCTGTGGGCTACGTTGACGCCGGCGACAGCCGGATGACGGCGGGCAGCCCGGAGAAAGGCCGGAAAATCCGGTTTCGGCAGCCAGGGTTGATTGGCCAGGGCACTGAGAGTCGCCGCCTGTCCGATTTGGCGGTCTGTCAGCGACGACGACAAGAGCTGCCAGCCCAGGAAGAGAGCCGCCGCATCAGGCCGGGCACGGTCTGGCCGGGCCTGATGGAAAACGACGGTATCGACGGTCCCACCGGCATCGAAAATGGCAATAGCTAAGGGTGGTACGTGCGGAAAGACATGGAGGAGCTCCCCCGTTTCCGGCTGTATCACTGCCAGGCCCTGACAAAAAACGCCGTCTGTCGGCTCGATGGAAGCCGCCAGACGGCCAATGTCCCCTTCGGAAAGATGTACCTGGTTCACGGCTGCTACGGCTGCCAGGACAGCGCAGATATCGGCCGAACTGGAAGCCATGCCCTTGCCGGGAGGCAATTCCGACGTCAGGAAAAAATCATGAGCCAGGCTGTCGCACCGGCAATAGGCCTGTCCCAGCGCCAGGGCACGGCGTGCCTTGGCCCCGCCGCCGACGAGCCGTCCCGTCCCGGGGCAGACGACGACGGTACTGTAGCGGTCGATGGGACACGTAACCAGGAAGGGCCTTCCCTGCCAGAAGCCCTGCATCACTTCCCCGCACGAACCGGGAACGCGGACGATCAGCTCCATAAGCCGTAGAGCCCTAAATGAAGGAGCGCCGTAATGACACCGGCTGCCAGGGATACGCTGTACATGAGATACGTGGCCTTGCGGATATACTGCGGTTCCAGTTCATGGTCGGCATCGCCCATATATTCGCGGAATGTATCCTTGCCGAAATAACGGTTATGCCCGCCTAAACGGATGCCCAAGGCCCCGGCTACGGTCGCTTCGGCATAGCCGCCGTTCGGGCTGGGATGCTTAGAGGCATCGCGGCGCATGATGCGCCAGGCCCCTTTGGCATCATAGCCCAGGCAGGCGGCAGCCGCAATGAACAGCAGGGCGCAGATCCGGGCCGGGATGTAGTTGAGGACGTCGTCGACGCGGGCTGCAACGCGGCCGAAATAGATGTATTTGTCGTTTTTATAGCCAATCATGGAATCGAGGGTATTGGCCGCCCGATAGACGACAGCCAGGGGCAGGCCGCCGATGGCAAAGAAGAACAGCGGCGACACGATGCCGTCAATGGTATTTTCGGCAATCGTTTCCACCGTAGCCCGCGTCACTTCCGGGCTGTCGAGATGGTCCGTATCGCGGCCGACGATCTTGCCGACCTTCAGCTGGGCAATGCGCAGATGATGACGGACGAGATAGCGGTAGACTTCCCGGCCGGCCTTGGCCAGGCTGCGGGGGCAGATCATGAAAGATAAGAGGATGCCCTGGATGATATAACTCCAATGTTCGTTAGGTAAAAATTCCAAGGCCAGGACCAGGGCCAGGGTGATGTTGTAGACAAACAACAGGGTAATGACGACAGTCAGCCCGCCTAAGATGAAATGTTCCCATTTCGTCGATTTCTCATTATAGAACAGCCGTTCGAGCAGACTGATCCAGCGCCCGATGAGGGCGACGGGATGCAGTTTCGTATGGGGATCGCCAATGATGAAATCTACGATAAAAGCGGTGAGTACAGTAATCATTTTATTCCTTCTTCCATAATCTGCCGCAGGCGCTTCATGTCCAGAGATTCCCGGACGATCCGGGCCAGGCGGTCGTATTTCGCTTCTTTTTCCTGCCGGTAGTGCAGCGTCACCGGCAGGGGCTGCCATCCCCTGCGGATCCGCAGGGCATTGAGGAATTGACGGCGGAACGCGTCGTTATCAAAGATGCCGTGGATATAAGTCCCCCAGGCCAGGCCATCTTTACGGGCGGCACCGGCCAGACTTTCACAGGGTTCTCCAGAACGGCTGGTGACGACAAAGGGATACGTATCGCTGCCATCCCGCTCGGTTCGGCCCATGTGGATTTCATAGCCCGTCAGGCCCTTCGCTTGCAGGATGGTTCCGGCAAAAGGCAGGTCGCGGCAGTCAGCCGTCACCTGCGACGTCAATTTATGCGATACGAAGGTCGTCGTCACACCCAGGAGGTGCAGGCCTTCGACGCGGCCCAGTTGGGACTCGGTCTGATCCGGGTCGCAGACAGCCTGGCCCATCATCTGATAGCCGCCGCAGATGCCGATGACGGGCTTCCCTTGGCTGATGAAATGCTGTAAAGCCCGGTCCCAGCCTTGTTCCAGGAGGAAACACAAGTCTTCTGTCGTATTCTTGCTGCCCGGCAGGATGACGGCATCGGCGCCGGCCAGGTCGCGGGGATGGCGGGCATAGTACAGGGCGACGTCGTCTTCGCGGGCCAGGCTGTCGAAATCGGTGAAGTTGGAAATCTTAGGCACCTGGACGACGGCGATAGATACCTTATCAGCTTCTGGCCGCTGTTCCCTATCGTCGAGGGATACAGAATCCTCTTCATCGATGCCCAGGTCATCGACATAGGGCACGACGCCCAGGACGGGTTTGCCCGTCTTTTTTTCCAAAAAATCGATGGCCGGCGTGAACAGCGATACGTCACCGCGGAATTTATTGATGACCAGGCCTTTGACCAGGTCCCGTTCATCCGGGTCGAGCAGTTCCAGCGTGCCGACTAAGGCAGCCAGCGAGCCGCCGCGGTCGATATCGGCCACTAAGAGTACGGGCGCGCCGAGATATTTGGCAACGCGCATGTTGACGATATCATGGTCCTTCAGGTTGATTTCTGCCGGGCTGCCGGCCCCTTCGATGACCAGCGTATCGTAAGCCCTATCCAGTTCGCCCAGGGCCCGTTTGACGGCGTCGAAAGCCTGGAGCGCATAGCCTTTATGATATTCCCGGGCTGACATGTTGCCTACAGGACGACCGTCGATGATGACCTGTGAGCAGGCATTGCCTGTGGGCTTCAACAGGACGGGATTCATGGCCACCATGGGCAGCAGGCCGGCCGCTTCGGCCTGGGCGACCTGGGCCCGGCCCATTTCCCGGCCATCGGCAGTGACATAGGAATTCAAAGCCATGTTCTGGGCCTTGAAAGGGACGACCCGTTTCCCTTCTTGTAAGAAAATGCGGCACAAAGCCGTCGTAATGATGCTCTTGCCAACATGGGAACTCGTCCCCTGCAGCATGATATATTCTGCCAACCAGCGTTCCTCCTCACGGTTACATTCTATTACAATATTTTTATTATATCTTGTCTGACGGAAAATGCAATAGAAAAAGGGGCTGTAACATAATAGCCTCATCGAAAAAAAATGGACTCAGTTATCTGAGCCCATTTTTTTAAGCAAAAGAGGCCCCAAA
>OKRX01000905.1_pt1 | contig 23054 bp, 18 predicted proteins | sample 1601241 | NCBI WGS metagenome assembly OKRX01 (sample SAMEA3541500, study PRJEB24748) | human gut metagenome | biome: human gut; feature: human-associated habitat; material: faeces | place: China | collected 2012
TTTGTTGCTCAGGTACTTAAAAAAAATATTTTATAATAGTGTTGCGGAATTAAGGCTATTTATAATTTTATCTATCTTTGTCACCGAATTCAATCCATTGCCTAAGGGGTAATGGAAAAATGAGGGGTAAAAATACATGATCATTAAGAAAAATGACGATCGAAATCTTCTGCCAACAGATGTGATTGGCAGCAGCGTAGCGCGCTCAAAACGTTGGTTGGTGGCAATCGTACGTATTTGTCACGAGAAAAAAACGGGTGAGCGGCTTACGAAAATGGGGATCGAAAATTTCCTTCCAATTCAACAAGAAGTCCATCAATGGAGCGACCGCCGTAAAATTGTCGACCGGGTACTGCTTCCGATGATGATTTTCGTTCACGTTGATCTGCAAGAACAAAAAGAAGTCCTGACTTTATCTTCTATCAGCCGTTACATGGTATTACGTGGGGAGAGTACTCCGGCTGTTATTCCTGATCAACAAATGTTGCGATTTAAGTTTATGCTCGATTACTCGGATGAGACGATTAGCATGAGTACATCGCCATTGGCTCCGGGAGAGAAAATACGGGTAATCAAGGGACCATTGGCAGGATTGGAAGGGGAATTAGTACATGTGAATGGGAAATCGAAAGTTGCTGTTCGATTGACAATGTTAGGGTGTGCATGTGTAGATATACCGGCTGGGTGTGTAGAGCCGGTATCTGAAAATGGGGATTTACGTGATTGAGTAATCAATCTATTTTATAGGGGTATGGGGATTTTACTGCAAAAATGTAATGAAAGTCTGTAAAATAGCAGGCAGTCTATCTGACATCGGTAACCAAACAGTGGATATATTTATCGATGACCTCTCTTAAAAATAAAAATCCATAAAGTATTATGAATTATATCTTTACAAAAGATATAGTGTAGAAATGTATGTACGTATCGAAAGATGAAGGGATTCTTTGTTGGGCTACACCAACATGGAAATCGTAGTCATAGTCCTTGTACTGATCATAATCAATCAGATAAATCAAATTTCGAAATATTATTTTATTCATTTATACTATAATGGAAAAAACATTGAAGGACATAGTGCAATATGTCCGCAAAAATTATTTCAGTTATTGGGTTATTTTAGGTATTGACACGGCAATTTCTGTATTATGTTCGTTGGTCGCCTATGTGGTAATTCATTATATGGCGCGTGTTCCACTGACCGACTGGATACTCTGTAAATTTGCTTGCGTTTCTTTGGTGGCAAGTGTTGCGGGCTCTTTATTATTCCATACTTATCGTAATACAATTCGTTTCTCACAGGCACGTGAACTTTGGCGTATCATGTGTGCCGTTTTATTTAAAATAGCCTGTTTGGTCATTATTTCTTTTGGAGTTATATATGAGACCCAATTGCCATATAATTATAAAATATCCTATCTTCTATTTGATGGTTTATTGACTTTAGTGATCTTGACGACCTTTCGTGTATCATTGATAATCGTCTATGATTTTTTATTGGATTGGGTGAATAAAAAGAACACACGTATTCTTATTTATGGTACTAATGAAGAGAGTGTAGCCTTGAAGTTACGTCTTAGGGATAGTGCACATTATAAAGTAGCCGGTTTTTATGTATATGGTAAAAATAACAGCCGACGCCGATTGGCAGATCTTCCCGTTTATTACTTTGAAAATGAATCGGATGTTGATTATATCATGCGGAAGCGCGGAATTAAGGGGATTCTGTTTGCCCGTTATGAAGATACCCGTCTGGAAGAAAAACGCCTTCTGGAATATTGTAAAAACAATGAACTTAAAACATTGATAGCTCCTACTATCAGTGAAGCGGATTCTGATGGAAACTTTCATCAGTGGGTACGTCCTATTAAGATTGAGGATTTGTTGGGTCGTGCCGAAATTAATATCAACCTTCGTCAGGTTGCAGAAGAATTCAGGGGAAAAGTGGTGTTGGTGACTGGTGCGGCAGGCAGTATTGGTAGTGAACTTTGCCGTCAATTAGTGCAGATGGGAATTCAGAAACTTATCATGTTCGACTCTGCAGAAACACCTTTGCATAATGTCCGTCTTGAGTTTGAGAAAAAATATCCAAATATAGATTTTGTTCCGGTGATTGGTGATGTGCGTGTGAAGGAACGCGTTCGTATGGTATTCGAATTGTATCATCCTCAAATCGTCTTTCATGCCGCCGCTTATAAACATGTACCATTGATGGAAGAAAATCCTTGTGAGGCTGTACTTGTCAATGTGACCGGTTCTCGTCAGGTGGCTGATATGGCTGTGGAATATGGTGCTGAAAAGATGATTATGGTGTCTACGGATAAAGCTGTAAATCCTACTAATGTAATGGGCTGTTCCAAGCGTTTAGCTGAAATCTATGTTCAAAGTCTGGGATGTGCTATCCGTGAAGGAAAAGTGAAAGGTAATACCAAATTTATCACCACCCGCTTTGGTAATGTATTGGGTAGTAACGGTTCTGTCATTCCTCGTTTTAAAGAACAGATAGAGAATGGTGGGCCGGTGACTGTTACTCACCCCGATATTATTCGTTTCTTCATGACCATTCCCGAAGCTTGCCGTTTGGTAATGGAGGCCGCCACAATGGGTGAGGGCAATGAGATCTTTGTTTTTGAGATGGGAAAAGCAGTCAAGATCGTTGATCTAGCGACTCGTATGATCGAATTGGCTGGCTATCGTCCGGGTGAAGACATCAAAATAGAATTCACGGGATTACGTCCGGGTGAGAAGCTTTATGAAGAGGTCTTGAGCGATAAAGAAAATACGATCCCAACAGAGAATAAGAAAATCATGATCGCCAAAGTTCGTCGGTATGAATATACTGATATTCTTGATACTTATGCAGAGTTTGAAAGGTTGTCGCGTGCGGTAAAGATCATGGATACCGTGCGGTTGATGAAGAAAATAGTTCCGGAGTTCAAATCAAAAAATTCTCCGCGATTTGAAGTACTGGATAAAGAATAAATAGGAAATAATCAACAAAAGATTCTATAAATAAATTATCATTTAATATGAATAAATCATTGCGCACGCATTTGAATGTACGAAGCTTGTATGAAAGTCTGTTTTCTTGCCTGATAGCGGCATTTCTGCTTGCTTCCTGTCAGTCTTATAAGAAAGTACCTTATTTGCAGGATGCGGGAGTTGTAAAGGACACCAATCAACAGGAAAATTTATATGATGCCAAGATAATGCCTAAAGATTTACTTACTATCATAGTGTCATGTACTAGTCCGGAACTTGCAGTTCCGTTTAACTTGACGGTGGCAACTCCTGCCAATGTGGCTACTGCCAGCACCCAATTGACTACCCAGCCTGTTTTACAACCTTATCTGGTAGATAATGAAGGCAAGATCAATTTTCCTGTTCTGGGTGAATTAAAAATAGGTGGACTGACGAAAAGAGAAGCTGAACAACTGATAATAGACAAACTGAAACCTTACATAAAGGAGACTCCGATAGTTACTGTCCGTATGGTAAACTATAAAATTTCTGTATTAGGTGAGGTTGCCCGTCCAGGTACATTTACTATCAACAATGAGAAAGTCAACTTGTTGGAAGCTCTTGCCATGGCCGGTGACATGACGGTCTGGGGAGTTCGTGACAATGTAAAACTGATTCGTGAAGGTGCTGATGGCAAACAGGAAATTGTGACATTGGATTTAAACAAGGCGGAGACAATTCTTTCTCCTTATTATTGGTTACAGCAGAATGATATAGTCTATGTGACTCCTAATAAAGCAAAAGCTCGTAACTCCGATATAGGTAACAGTACCAGCTTGTGGTTCTCCGCTACTTCTATTCTGGTATCATTGGCAAGTTTATTAGTAACAATTTTCAAATAGTAATATAGATATGATTGGGGAAAAAAGAGAGAACCGGGGTGAGCAACCGGAAGAGCAGGTGGATATTCAGGAAATCCTTTTCCGTTACCTGATCCATTGGCCTTGGTTTGTGGTTTCTGTAATAATCTGTATCGCCTGCGCATGGGGCTACCTGCGTTTGGCCACTCCTGTCTATGATATAACTGCCACAGTCTTAATCAAGGATGATAAGAAGGGCGGTGGTGCGAGCATGTCCTCCGAACTGGAAAAGATGGGACTGGACGGCTTCGTTTCCTCGTCGAACAATGTAGACAATGAAATCGAGGTGCTGAAATCAAAGTCTCTTGCCCGTGAAGTGGTCAATAATCTGGGACTGTTTGTGACTTATAAGGATGAAGATGAGTTTCCTAATAGGGAACTTTACCGTACCTCGCCCGTAGTGGTGAGCTTGACTCCACAGGAGGCGGAAAAACTGTCTGCACCAATGGAAGTGGAGATGACTTTATTTCCTAATGGTGGGATGGATGCGTTGATAACAGTGAAAGACAAAGAGTACCGGAAACAATTCGATAAATTACCTGCTGTTTTTCCGACCGATGAGGGGACGATCGCCTTTTTTGAAAGCAAGGATACATTGACGACCAATCAGGCTAAGGAGGAAAGTAAAGAGCGTCATATAAAAGCTTTTATAAACCGGCCGATGTCTGTGGCCAAAGGATATATCAAATCTTTGTCGATAGCCCCTACATCAAAAACTACTTCTGTAGCTGTTCTTTCGTTAAAGAACTCAAATACCCGGCGTGGCAAGGACTTCATCAACAAACTCCTTGAGATGTACAATATCAATGCCAATAATGACAAGAATGAGGTAGCCCAAAAAACCGCAGAATTCATCGACGAACGTATCGGCATTATTTCCAAGGAACTTGGAAGTACAGAACAAGACTTGGAGAACTTCAAGCGTAGCGCCGGAATTACAGATTTGAGCAGTGAGGCGCAAATAGCCTTAACCGGTAATGCTGAATATGAAAAGAAACGTGTGGAAAACCAGACTCAAATCAATTTGGTGATGGATTTGCAACGCTATATGCAAGGTAATGAATATGAGGTCTTGCCAAGTAATATTGGATTACAGGATGCAGCATCAGCTGGTGCAATAGACAGATATAATGAAATGTTGGTTGAAAGAAAGCGCTTGCTCCGTACATCAACCGAGAATAATCCGACGATCATAAATTTGGATACTAGTATCCGTGCGATGCGGAGCAATGTACAGGCTACGCTGGATGCTACATTGAAAGGATTGCAGATAACCAAAGAAGACCTTGCCCGTGAGGCGAACCGCTATTCTCGTCGTATTAATGACGCTCCGACCCAGGAACGCCAGTTCGTAAGTATCGCCCGGCAGCAGGAAATTAAGGCCGGTCTTTATTTGATGTTACTTCAAAAACGTGAAGAGAATGCCATCACTTTGGCAGCTACAGCAAATAATGCCAAGATTATTGATGAAGCGTTAGCGGACGACAATCCGGTTTCTCCTAAGAGGATGATGGTCTATCTTGCCGCCTTGGTATTAGGAGTAGGATTTCCGGTAGGTATTATTTATCTGATTGGCTTGACCAAATTCAAGATTGAGGGCCGTGCTGATGTTGAAAAACTAACTTCTCTTCCTGTTATTGGCGATATCCCGTTGGCGGATGAAAAGTCCGGTTCTATAGCTGTATTTGAGAATCATAATAATTTGATGAGCGAGACATTCCGTAATGTACGTACCAATCTTCAGTTTATGCTTGAAAATGGCAAGAATGTGATTCTGGTGACTTCTACCATCAGTGGTGAAGGTAAGTCTTTTGTATCATCTAATTTGGCTATTAGTCTTTCTTTGTTAGGGAAAAAGGTTGTGATAGTAGGTCTTGACATTCGTAAACCGGGATTGAATAAGGTTTTTAATATTTCCCAAAAGGAACATGGTATTACCCAGTTTCTGACCAATCCGACAAAGAATCTGATGGATTTAGTACAGCCTTCCGATATAAACAAGAATCTGTTTATTCTTCCGGGCGGATCAGTTCCTCCCAATCCAACGGAATTATTGGCTCGTGACGGCTTGGAAAAAGCCATCGAAACGTTGAAGGCTAATTTTGACTATGTGATTCTGGATACGGCCCCCGTGGGTATGGTAACTGATACCTTGCTGATAGGTCGCACAGCTGATTTGTCGGTATACGTATGCCGTGCTGATTATACCCGTAAGGCAGAGTTTACTTTGATCAATGAGCTTATGGAAAACAACAAACTGCCTAACCTCTGTATCGCCATTAACGGCTTGGATCTTCAGAAAAAGAAGTACGGCTATTATTATGGTTATGGTAAATACGGCAAGTATTATGGCTATGGCAAGCGTTATGGTTATGGCTATGGTTATGGAGAGAAGCATACAAGTCGGGAGGGTAAATAAACTGCTATTGATAAAACCAAATCAAACATAATATGCGTGATTTCAAAGAGATTCGGGTCGCAGTAGCCGGAACTGGCTATGTGGGACTGAGCATAGCGACACTGCTATCACAACATCATCATGTAACTGCCGTGGATGTAATCCCGGAAAAGGTGGAGAAACTGAACAACAAGGTTTCCCCTATCCAGGATGATTATATCGAGAAGTATCTGGCTGAAAAGCCGCTTGATCTTGTTGCCACTTTGGACGGGAGGTTAGCCTATGCTGATGCCGACTTTGTGGTAATAGCCGCTCCTACAAACTACGATCCTGTGAAGAATTATTTCGATACGAGTCGTGTGGAGGAAGTTATCAATCTTGTGCTTGAAGTGAATCCCGATGCCGTAATGGTCATCAAATCGACAATTCCGGTGGGATATACCCGTAACCTTTATGTAAAATATGCCCAGAAAGGAGTCAAGAAGTTCAACCTGCTGTTTTCACCGGAGTTCCTTCGTGAAAGCAAGGCCCTTTATGACAATCTCTACCCGAGCCGTATCATCGTAGGTTATCCGAAGATCATTGACGGTCCGGAGTTTGCTGAAGAAAACAAGGCGATCCGGTCTGTCACGGATGTCACTATGTTACAGGAAGCAGCTAGGACATTTGCCACCCTTTTGCAGGAAGGGGCTGTCAAGGAAAACATCGACACGCTTTTTATGGGTATGAAAGAAGCCGAAGCTGTGAAGCTATTCGCCAATACCTATCTTGCTCTCCGAGTAAGCTATTTTAACGAACTCGACACCTATGCCGAGGTGAAAGGTCTTGACTCTAAAGCTATCATCGAAGGTGTAGGTCTTGACCCACGCATCGGTACACATTATAACAATCCTTCATTCGGCTATGGTGGCTATTGCTTGCCGAAAGATACCAAGCAGCTCCTTGCCAATTATGCTGATGTCCCCCAGAATATGATGTCCGCTATCGTTGAGTCTAACCGTACTCGTAAAGACTATATTGCAGATGCTGTCCTCCGTAAAGCTGGTTGGTACGACTATAGTACCAACCAGCTTTACGACGGCCAGAAGGAGCCTGTCACCATAGGAGTGTATCGTTTGACTATGAAGTCTAATTCGGATAATTTCCGGCAGAGCGCTATTCAGGGGATTATGAAGCGTATTAAAGCAAAAGGGGCAGAAGTGATTATTTACGAACCTACTCTTAGCAATGGAGAAAACTTCTTTGGTTCCAAAGTTGTTAACGATCTTACTCGTTTTAAAGAATTATGCAAGGCTATTATTGCTAATCGTTTTGATGAGTGTTTAAGTGATGTAGAAAAGAAAGTGTATACACGCGATATCTTCGGTAGAGATTAAAATAGTCTTTTTCTGCAATTAATAAAATTATTTGGTTACTCCTCTGTATATTCCATTTGTTTTTATATATTTTGTAAGTACTCAACAGGCTCTGGATTAAAAGAAATATCTTCGTTAAAAGCTTAAAAAATATGTATAGCAATGAATTGTGCAAGATTTTATTTCAAGTACAAAATTGAAGTTAGATTTTGTGAAGAATCTCTCCAAGTATTTTGGGACTCAATACTATATAGAACTTTGTAAGATAGTTGCTATACAAACATGACAATTCTAAATATAGAGAATATAAGAAATACTATATATGAAACAGTTAGCTAGGAATATATACAATAATATTCGAGGAGGAATAAATGGACTTAAAAGCACATTAATTGAGAGATTTATACCAAGTCTTCCAAGTAAAACTATCAGAAATCTTTTCATTCGATGGAGTGGCGTAAAGGCTTCAAAGAATGTTCATTTTTACTTTGGATTCACAGTGAGGAATCCTAAAGGTTTAATTATTGAGGATGGGGTTAATATCGGTCCTAAATGTCTTTTGGATGCAAGAAAAGGTCTTATAATTCGTAAAAATGCTGTTATTGCATATGAGGCTGTTATCTGGTCGCTTAATCACGATTATAACGATAAATATTTTTGTGGTAAAGGAGCACTTACCGAAATTGGAGAATATGCTTGGATTTGTAGTCGTTCAATAATACTTCCTGGAGTTAAGGTCGGCGAAGGAGCTGTAGTAGCTTCCGGAGCTGTTGTGACAAAGGATGTTCCACCATATACAATTGTCGGTGGAGTCCCCGCAAAAGTCATAGGTAAAAGGGAGCGTAAAGGTTATCAGTATGGCTATCACTTTAAAGATGATACTTCGCATTTATATTAAAAAGTATGCAAACATCAACAAGAGTAATATTTAATACAATCGTACTTTATGTTAAGGTTATCCTGTCCTTGGCAATTGCTTTCGTTTCTATTCCGTTGGTGTTGAATGCCTTGGGAGCGAGTGACTATGGTTTATACAATCTTGTGGCAGGAGTTGTGGCGATGCTTTCATTTTTGAATAATTCAATGACTGTCTCTACCCAGCGATTTATGTCTGTTGCGATGGGAGAGAAAAATGAAGAAAAAATTAATTCTATTTATAACACAAGTTTTCTTTTACATTTACTCCTAGGCTTGCTGGTTGTTGTTGCTTTTGAGACTATTGGGTTATTTGCGATTGATAGACTCAATATTATTCCAGAGCGAGTGTGGTGTGCAAAGATTATTTATCAACTCCTTATTTTTAGCACCTTTGCAAAGATTGTATCAGTTCCATTTGATGCTTTGGTCAATGCGAAAGAGGATATGTTGCCTTTTTCTGTCATAGAGTTAATTGATTCTGCACTGATGCTTGCTGTTGCGCTTTCTATTGCGTATATTTCTGGGGATAAGCTGATTTACTATGGTGCTTGTGTCGCCTTTATTTCTGTTTTGACTTTTTTTATGAAATATGGGTGGTGCCGGTATGCTTACAAAGACTATTGTATACAATTAAATACATATCGAGGAAAATTCATAATCAAGGAGATGGTAGGCTTTACTGGATGGAATCTTTTTGCAGGTCTTGCAATGATTGGAAGGAATCAAGGTGTTGCAGTTATTATAAATATTTTTTTAGGTACAATAGCAAATGCAGCATATGGGGTTGCGAATCAGATAAATGGTGCTCTTGGACATTTTTCTGCTACATTTCAAAAGGCTATTAATCCTCAGTTAATGAAAAGTGAAGGAATGAATGATAGAAATAGACTTTTTCGTATATCATTTATCTCATCAAAGTTCTCTGTACTTGCTCTTGCGTTCTTTGCCGTTCCTTTCATCATGGAGATGAACGAAGTTTTGACTCTTTGGCTAAAAGATGATATCCCACCATTTACATTGAAGCTGGCTCAGTACATCCTTCTTTTATCTATAACATATCAATACTCAGTGGGAATTATGGCTGCTATTCAGGCAACAGGAAAAATTCGTAATTATCAGATAATTATGGGAAGTCTTCTACTAATGAATGTTCCTATAGCCTATTTCATTTTAAAGATGGGGTATTCTGTATATTATACAACTATAGCTTTTGTGATACTGGAACTCATTTCTTTGTGTGTAAGATTGTTTATGGCGAATAAATTGACAGGTATGAGTGTCAAAGAATATATTCAGAATGTTATCCAACCAACTATGATAATCATAGTTATTCCTGTTATTGTTGCGATGATTCCTCACTTTGTGATGTCTAATTCTTTCTTGAAGCTTGTAATTGTATGTTCAATATACTGTTTGCTCTTTGCTGTATTAATGTTCAGATTTGCATTTGATGAGGGTCAACGAGAGCATATTAAATCAAAAATTCAGCATCTTCTAAAGCGATAAAATGAAAATAGGATTATTAGCATATCATGCAGCTTGTAACTTTGGCGCATTTTTGCAGCTCCTTTCTACTGTCGAATATATCAAGAAACAGGGTGATGAGCCTATAGTGATAAATTGGATTCCTAAGGATTTCAGTAAAGATTACGAGAAACGGTCTCTGCTAAAGGTTAGAGATTTATATGTACGTATAAGAAAACAATACTATCCAATGACAGAACTTTGCGAAACAGATAAGCAAGTAGCAAAAGTAATTGAAAAGGAAAGAATTGAGGCTGTAATTATTGGTAGCGATGCTGTTATTCAGCATCATCCTTTGCGTGAACGTATTCATTTCCCTTGTAAGAGAATCATATATATTGGGCATCCTACTAGTGATAGAATGTATCCAAACAGTTTTTGGGGGGCATTCAATAGATATTTGGATCATCCGGTTCCGATTGCGGTAATATCCGGTTCATCTCAGGATTCAATGTACTATTTCATAAAGGGTAGAACTAAGTCTCGGATGAAGCAGTCCATTTTGGGATTTCGCTATATGTCTGTTCGTGATGATTGGACCCAAAAGATGGTGGCATATCTTACTGATGGAGAAATGATTCCAGAAGTTACACCTGATCCTGTCTTTGCCTTTAATCACAATGCATCTCATTTGGTACCTTTTAAAGAAGAAATAATTAAGAAATTCAATATTCCTGAAAACTATATTCTAGTCAGTTTTAAGGGAGAGAAATCTGTGAATCAGGCTTGGATTAATGAATTCCAAGAATTGGCTAATAAAAATGGTCTTGTATGTGTAAAACTGCCTTATGCTGATGCGTCTGCCTTTGGCGATATTCAATACACAGCAGGTGATACTATATCACCTTTAGAATGGTATGCTTTGATTAAGTATTCGAAAGGGTATGTAGGAAACAATATGCATCCGATTGTGACATCTATAGCTAATGGTGTCCCGTTCTATTGTTTTGACAATTACGGAATTCCGAAGATTGACGGTCAATGGACTAATGGAGAATCGAGTAAGATTTATCATATTCTGAGTGCAGCTGATTTATTGAAGTATCGAGTTTTTATATCTGGTCAGGATTATTCTCCTACATCAGCATCTACTGTTATGGATGCTATTTTATCTTTTGATGCTGTTAAGGAGAAGGCTTTTGCTGTAAGGTATTACCAAAGTTATTCAAATATGATGATTCAGGTTCTCAATCAATTAAAAAAATAACGATGATTTCTGCTTGTATAAATATACAAAGCAACTGTAAGCCATGGCTTCGCAAAGTATCTATGATGATTCTTGCGTTGTTGCCGATACTGGCTTGGTATAAGATTCCATTTCCAGTTGGTTTAGGATACACTTTAATATTGTTTTTGTCAACATATATTATAGTCAGAAACAATTTTAAAATTAAGGTGGTTCCTATTATATTCTGGCTTTTGTTTGTGTATATTTGTCTGATATGGATATATCATCACCATTTTGAATTATGGACTCTGATTCCTCCGGGTGGATGGCTTTTCTTTTTATTCTTTCTTGCCCTTATAGGAGGTGTACTATCTTTTGATTTTCAGTTGCTTAAGAGATATATGCGATGGGTGGTTCTGATTTCGGCTGCTTTGTTTTGGGTGCAGTTTTCTTTGAAATTAGCCACAGGTTCTCATGTATTTTGTTTTGTACCAAATCTCACAGGTGCATTTACTTATGAGGGGATGTCGTATGCAGAACTTGTTACCCATCAGATGTCAGGTCCGCGTCCATGTTCGATATTCCTTGAACCATCATATATGGCTTATTACTATGTGAGCTATCTGGCTTTGATATGGTTTGAAACTAATAAACAGGAAAAGTGGTTGAATAAGGAGGGCATTCTTATCATCTTCTCTCTCGTAGCTTTGAAGTCTGGTTCCGGAATGGTCGGACTGGTAATTCTCTTTGCTGTGAAAATGTTCAGCATATTTTGGAATGCGAATATTATTAGACGTTTTATAATGATTATGTTGTTCGTTCCATTAACTATTGCTTTAATATATATGTATGTTGGAAGTGAAATGGGACAAGAGATGCTTTTACGAACTGAAGAATTCTCTACTGAAGGAGCGAGTGGTTTTACTCGAGTTGTCGGAGGTTATTTAATGTTTGATCAGCTAACCTTTGATGAACAGATTATTGGTATTCCTGATGCACGAAACAGATTTGGAATAGAGATGTATGACGGAAATTTCATTTTTTACGCTAATGGTGTACAAACTATTCTACTATCTCTTGGTTATATTGGTACTTTGCTATACGGTCTTTTTTATATAATACTTTTTCGTAATACGAACCTTGTATCGAGGATGTGTATAATTATCTTGTTCGTAATGGGACTTTTAGAGTCAAACTATCTTAATCCATATATGATGCTATTGACGATTATTCCTTGTGCAGATTATCATTTCACTAGAAATAGGCTAAGAGTCTAAATATGAAAATACTTTATTATTCTCGTACGTGCTTTGGTGATTGTGATTTTCCACTGATAAAAGCACTAATAGCACAAGGTCATGATGTGACTGTGTTATATTCTATGACCCCCCGCTCTTTAAAATCTACAGTGTTCAATATTAATCAGATTATTCCTAAAAGAGGCATATTCCCGTTAACAGCTTATTCTGAGCTGAAAATATTTTCTTCTTATGTCCCTATTGAGAATATTTACATAGCAAACGAACCAGTAGGCCGCTTTGGTTGGAGTAGTTTTATGGTAGCGATGAATGTTTTGTCCTTTTTTAAAAAGGGTAACTATGATATAATTCAATATATTGAAACACCATCATTATTCCATTTTGTGCCATTGTGGTTCTTTAGAAATAAATTAGTCGTTACAATTCATGACGGAAAGCCTCATACAGGGGAAGGTGATAGGAAAGAGGATATTCGTCGTTCGATTATAAAGTGGTATGTCAAGAAGTTTATTGTTCTCAATAAAGCCGAAGTGGATGTATTCTCAAAAGGATACAATGTGCCTAAAGATAGAATATTCACATCGCATTTAGGATATTATGATATGCTTCGTATGTATGGAGATGTAAACAAGAAAAAGGAGAATTATGTACTTTTCTTTGGACGCATTTCTCCATATAAGGGGGTAGAATATCTTTTTCGGGCGATGGAGAGGGTGCATAAAATCCATCCTAATGTAAAAGTCATTGTTGCAGGTAGTGGAGAAATGTATTTCGATGCTTCAGAGTATGAGAAATATGATTATGTAAAGATTCTTAATCGATTTATAGAGCTTGATGAACTTGCTGATCTAATCCGTGGTGCATTATTTACAGTGTGTCCTTATACTGATGCAACACAGAGTGGAGTAGTATATTCATCATTTGCCCTGAATACTCCTGTAATTGCTACCAATGTAGGTGGGTTACCTGAGATGATTGATGATGGTAAGACAGGAATTATTGTTCCTCCTAAGGATGTAGATACCCTTGCCAATGCAATACAATCATATCTTGATAATCCTGTTTTTCTTCAGCAGATGAGTGAGAATATAGCAGAGAGTGCAAGATTAGGAAAAGGGTCATGGAATGTAATTGCTAAAGAACATGTTGAAATATATAATAAATAGAGTCAGATGAAGAATAAAGTTTTGGTAATTGGTGCAGACCACCATAATACTCTTGGTATAGTTGAGAGTCTCGGCCAAAAAGGGCTCAACTCTTATGTGCTTATAGTTGGCGAAAATATAAACAGCTTTGTACTTAAAAGTAGGTACGTAATAGAAGGTTGGGTATGCTCATCACCAGAACAAGTGGTTGATGAAATGCTAAAACATTTTTCTGATACAAAAAACAAGGCGATAGTGTATTCATCGTATGATAACGTATCTTCTGTACTTGATTCTTCTGTTCAACGACTAAGTCCATTTTTTATACTTCCAGTAACAAATATGCCAGGAAGTTTGGAACGTAAAATGCGTAAAGAATATATGTCTGATCTTGCAAGAGAGGTTGGGCTTGATGTTCCTCGTACATGGATAGTATCCGATAGGGAAGTGCCTGCAGATATTGAGTTTCCATGTATAACCAAGGCTATTTCAAGTGTGGAGGGAAGCAAAAAAAATATTAAAATTTGTAAGAGAAGAGAAGAATTGGAGGAGTTTTTAACGAATTCTGAGCATTGTCCGATTATACAGATTCAAAAGTTTATAATAAAGGATTTTGAATTTCAGTTTTTGGGTTGCTCAATGGATAATGGAAAACATATAATTATCTCAGGGCGTACACATATTGATCGTCCTAACGGAATAGATAATACTTTCTTTTTGAAATTTGATCAGGTTGAACCAGAGTTCTTAGATACACTTAGTAAGGCTAAAGAGTTTATTAAAAGGGTTGGCTATTCAGGAACCTTCAGCATTGAGTTTTTGAAAGAAAAGTCAACGGGTAAGAACTATTTTACAGAAACAAATTTCAGAAATGATGGAAATGCAATTTGCCAAACATCGGCTGGTATGAATATTCCATATATTTACTATTTGTATTACTCTGGAGGTGATTGGCAAAAAGAGTTGTCGGTGTCCACTGTTAGCACTACTTATTTAATGCCGGAAATATATTATTTTAAGTGCATGCTGAAACGTGAGTTCTCATTGAAAGAGTGGTGGCGAAATTATCGACGTACAACATGCTTTATTACCTACTTTAAAGAAGACCAAAAGCCATTTTGGCATAGTTTATTTAGAGAACTCAAAACAACACTTAGGAATCGATTGTAAATTCTATTATTTATGAATGCATTGCGGAAATTGTATAAAGAGCTGACTTCTCTTCATTGGGAAATCGGTTTCTTGGATAATACTTTTGAAGGTATTGTTAGAGGTGATAAACTTAAACTAACTCTTGTAACTCATAATTTCCCCAATTCTTGGTTTGCCGATCCGTTTATTCTTGATGTAACTGATGATACTATCATAGTATTGGTGGAGGAAGTGACAAAGAAGATTTCTAAGGGAAGAATCTCGAAGTTAGTGATTGACAGGAGGAACAATTACGTTATAGAGAAGAAAGTGATATTGGAACGTCCAGGACATCTGAGTTTTCCTATTATATATCGTAAAGATGATAAAATATATGTTTATCCAGAAAACAGTGAAGATGGTGTACTTAATATCTACGAGTATAATCCTATAAATGACGACATGACATTGATTCATGAATTGTCTGACAAACCATTAACAGATGCTGTATTTACAGATTTGTTTGGGAAACCTCAATTATTTACAACACAAGCCGAATATGCAAATGGCTTTCAGCTTGACCAATATGAGTGGAGTGACACGAAGCAACAGTTTGTATATGTGACGAGTAGCATTTTTCCAGAGCGTATTGCTCGAATGGCTGGATATTTTTTCAAAGTTAATGGAAAGGTGTATCGTCCTGCACAAGAGAGTAATACTAATTATGGTCATGCTATCTCTTTGCAAGAAACCTCTTTTGTTGATGGAAAATGGGTCTTTAGGGAAGTTAGAAGAATGACATCACCTCATTTCGAATTGAGTCAGTCATTTCATACTTTGAATTCTTACAAAGGAGTGATTGTTGTTGACGTACTTGGTAAACGTTATCCGTTAGCGAGTAAAATGGTGAATGTGGCTGCTGTTTTAGCGAAGAGGATTTTAAAAAACTAAATTGCTATGAAATTTGAACACTATAAAACTAGAAACGGGAGCGAAATAGATATTCCTATTCCCACAAGTTACAGAGACTGTCTTGAACTCCTGAAAAGTGATTATTTTAGGATTTATGGACGAGTCGATAGTCTTGGGGTGATATGGTTAAAGTCATTTCGTGATAGGGCACTTAAACATTTGTTTTGGTTGAGATTTGCAAGTTATCGTGGCTGTTTCTATCCTATATGTAAATTGCGTCATGAACATTATAAACTTAAGTATGATTGTCGTGTTCATGCCGGATCTAAGATCGGCTATGGTTTGTATTTAGGGCATGCAATGAGCATGTGTGTTAGTATTAGGTGCATTATTGGAAATAATGTTAATTTGTCTCAGATGAGTAATATAGGCACAAATGAGGGTAATCAAGCAATTATTGGCAATAATGTATATATTGGTCCTATGACTTGTTTGATAGAAGGTGTACATATTGGCGAGAACTCATTGATTGGTGCAGGTTCAATAGTAACGAAAGATGTTTATTCGAATAGTACTGCTGTAGGAAATCCTTGTAGAGTAATTGGAGAGAATAAACATCCTGAGTACATTCAAAATCGATGGTTGATTAAAAGATAAAGAATGGGGGTATAAAGACGCATTTACCTTTTTTTTATTGTTGAAATATCTTGATTATTATTGTTGTGATATATATAGGTAATGTCACTATTTATGAGTATGTGAATATTGGAACAAACAGCGGCAAATCAGCAATCATTGGAGATTATGCAATCATAAATTCTCGTGTGTGTATTGTAGAGCCAGTAAATATTGGAACTGATGCGGTGATTGTGGCAGGATCTGTGGTTACCAAAGATATTGAGCTTTTTGTGATTGTCGGGGGTAGTCCTGCAAAGAAAATAGAAACAAAGTAATAATGAAAATAGTAGAACTCATAACATTCTTAGCCGGTGGAGGTGCAGAACGCTTTGTTGTCGATTTAAGTAATCAGTTAGCTAAAGAAAACGAAACATATCTTGTTACTATTCTGGATGATAAGAAGGAAACGGAAGTTAGGAATTTTTTTAGATCGGAGATTTCTGATAGTGTACATTATGTGAATTTAGGGCTTCCGAATGGCCTCAAGTTGTCTAGTCAGTGGAGGGTATATACTGCTCTCAAAGCATTCAATCCTGATGTGATTCATGTACATATGATTCCTACCCTTAAATATAGTGCATTGGCTATAGGATTGCTTTCTTTTTCGAAGAAAGTGTATTTTTCCGTACATAGTGATTTGCATAATGGTTACGATAAGGGACTGCTGAGGTTGTATTGCAATATTTTGGGAAGATTGGGCCGTTTTAAATTGTCTTGTCTCTCAGAAAAGAACTATGCTGATTTTAAGGCATTTTATTCGCGCACCCCTATACGTTGTATAACTAATGGACGAGCTCCAATAGTTTCTACAGATTTATTTGGAGCGGTAAGCAATGAGATGAATCTGCTTAAAAACAACGCTTCCTCCCTCTTACTGATTCATGTTGCGAGATGTCATCCGGTAAAAAATCAGAAGCTTCTGATTGAATCAGTGAACATACTGGTACAAGAGGGTTACAACATTGATCTGATTGTCGTGGGTGCAGGATTTAATACTCCGGAAGGACAGTCGATAGTATCAATGGCGTGTAATAGGATTCACTTTGTCGGACCTCGAAAAAATGTGGCTGATTATATGCTAAATGCCGGTATTTTTTGTCTATCCTCAAATTTTGAAGGAATGCCAATCACACTTCTTGAAGCAAGTCTTGCGGGACTTCCAGCTGTGAGTACTCCGGTGTGCGGAGCTGTGGATTTGATTAAAGATGGTGTAAATGGCTTTCTCAGTAAATCTCATAGTTTGGAAGATTACAAGAATGCTTTAATAAAAGCCATTGATAATTATGATTCAATTAAGGCAAATACAATGAGCATGAAGGACAACAGTCCTTATACAATTGCTGAGTGTGCAAGAAAATATGTGGAATACTTTAATGAATAAACAGTATGTCTGAATCAAGGATATTTGAGAAAGTTCTGTTTGTGGGAATGGATTACAAGATCCCCAAAGGAGGCATTGCTAGTGTACTCAATACTTATTCTACTTTTATTCATCCTTTCAAGTTTGTCAGGACTGCTGCAGGTGAATTGAACAATGTGCAGAAAGTATGGTATGCTGTCAGTGGATATTTGTTGCTCATTTGGAAACTTTTCACTGATCGAAAAATTGAGATTGTACATATTCATTCTGCTTCTGGTACTAGCTTTTGGCGAAAGAACTATGCAATAAAGATTGCAAAGATGATGGGGAAAAAAGTAGTTTTTCATTGTCACGGAGGTGGCTTTAAAGAATTCAGACTCTCGAATATTAAAAAAGTGGATGCTATCTTAGCAAAAGTAGATTGTGTCGTGTGCCTTTCCGGTGAATGGAATAATTATTTCCAGAGTATCGGATGTAGGCATATTGTGACTATCAAAAATGTGATAAGAGAACCAAATATTGAGAATGTTGAAAAGAATGGAGTTGTACATTTTCTATTCCTTGGACTAATTTGTGATAACAAAGGTATTTTCAATATTTTGAAGGCGATAGGAGATCATAAGCAGGAACTTCAAAATAGGATAGTTTTGCATATAGGGGGGAACGGGGAGACAGATAGACTTCTTTCAATTATCAAAGAGCTGGGAATAGAAACATTGGTAAGATTTGAGGGGTGGGTTGATAAAGAGAAGAAACAATATTTATTGAATTTGGCGGATGTTTACATTCTTCCTTCATTTATTGAAGGTGTACCTATTTCCATTCTTGAGGCTGAATCATATCATAAACCTGTCATAACCACTAATGTAGGAGGGATTCCTTCTATTGTGCAAGATTGTGTGAGTGGGGTGTTTGTCACTCCCGGAAATGATAAAGAGATATATCTGGCTATGAAAATGATGGCTGAAAGTGAAGAGCTTAGGCAGAAGTATGGTGAAGCTAGTTACAGAATAAGTCGGGACTATCAGCCTGAGGCTATAAAAAAAGAATTAATAGGGTGCTATGATAAAATTTTAAAAACGAGTAATATAAGATAGGATGAGTTGCGCTAATCTCTTGATTGGATGTACAACAGATTTACGATTATAGTATAAAGACTGTCATTACAAAAGACTTATTGAAAGATATCAATATTTTATAATATACTGTTATGAAGAAGAAAGTCATTCTTGCAGCTGTAGCTTTGTTTTGTAAACTTCATTTATTAAAGCCTATACAAGTGGCTCGGTTGAAGTACTTCTACAAGTTTCATAAGATGCCGAATTATGAGCATCCTACCGATATTAACGAAAAGATTAATTGGAACAAGTTTTATGGTGATACTAGCCGATGGGCTGACTTAGCTGATAAATATAAGGTTAGAGAATATGTGCAGTCTTTAGGACTTGGAGATACACTGGTAAAACTTTATGGTCGATGGGACAAGGCAAGTGATATAGATTGGGACAGGCTTCCCAATCAGTTCGTCTTAAAAGTGAATAACGGTTGTGGTGATATTCTTATATGTCGTGATAAAGATAAGCTTGATAAAGCTACTGTTATAGATACTTATGATAGACTTGTATCAATTAAATATGGTGATGTTACGGGTGAACCTCATTATGCCAGAATTCAGCCTTGTGTCATAGCGGAGGAGCTTCTTGATATTAATAAACAGTCTATCAATACCTCTTCGCTAATTGATTATAAGGTTTGGTGTCTCAATGGTAAACCATATTGTATATGGTGTGCTTGGAACAGAGGAAAGGAAGGGGCTGATACCGGAGTCTATGATTTGGATTGGAATTATCATCCGGAGTGGTCCGTATTTACGGAGCATTACAGACAAGGTAAAGAAATTCTTCCTAAACCAAAGTGTTTTGAACGTATGCTTGAAGTTGCATCTAAGTTATCTGAAGAGTTCCCTATACTTCGTGTTGACCTATACGAAGTAAATGAAAAAATATATTTTGGAGAACTTACTTTTACTTCACTCGGCGGATTTATGGATTATCTTACTTCAGAAGTTCTTTTGGATATGGGAAGCAAAGTAAGAATAAATGAAATATCAGAAGAATATGCACATGTTAAGTGTTGAGAGTGTATTGAAAATCAAACATACACAATGTTTTTAGGTAGATATATAGATATGTTTTTTATAGGGAAAAAAATCAGACGAAATAGTTTGTTGATGCAACAGGTATTTACGTTTTTGTTTTTTGCAATAGTGTTGTTGTGTCTGTTTCCTTTGTATGCTATACAAAAGGGGGTAAAGCCATATTCAGATAATAAAGAAGTAAATAGGTATATTAAGGAGGTCTACGTAAGGAATGTTCCGGAAAATTTTGATTCGCAAAAAATAACAATTTGTTTTGGACTAAAGTCTAAGAAAACTGGACGTTATTATAATTATATCAGAATAGGTGATGAAAGCAAGGGACCTTCAGGCTATGTGGAAATTTTATCTCATCTTTACGATACTTATCAGGAGGCAATATCGGCTTCCAAAACTTATAAAGGTATTATTGAAAGCAAGGCTGGACTGTTAAAGTGTGATTTTTCTCAAGTACCTGACGCTTATTCAAAGTCGTTTGTTTGTAATTATTATGATATCACAAATATTGATAATTCTCCTGATATAAAGCAATATATGCGGAAGAATAGAATGCTGATTGAGACGACAAGAGTTAAAACTAAGGCTTTGAAGACAGCTATCAATGGTAAAAATACATATCAGTGTGAAGATCAGTTTGCGGATTTGTCAGAAGTGGTTATATATCGGAATGGTAGAAGAGTGAAGCCCGAGAATTATACTCTTTTCAAACAAGGGAAAGTGCAATTTAATGATTGCGAAAAAGTAGTACAAGGACAAGTGTTTTTTGAGTATGACCGTAATGTAAAGCATTATAAGCCATATTCCAATGACTTGTCTTGTGAAGTTTCGGAATTTCAAGATGTCCATAATGGTTCTGAAGGGATGATGTATTCATTTGTACCAGACCCAACAGGAGAAAAACGCAATGTGTTGATGATAAACTGCAAAAGTTTACTCAAAGAAGCCTCAAATATGAGACAGCAGTTTTCTTTGGCAAAGTATCCGTTAACTTATTTCAAAGATAGAATCAAGTTCTTTCTACCCGAAGATATGAAAGAAGCTATGTTGTCATACCCAAAAGCTATTACATGGTTTAGTATTCAAGGGTCATGGTGTAATTTTGGCTCATCTACAGGTCAGAAAACAGATATGTATTCTGGTTCTGCCAATTCTTTCGGGATATCAAAACCTGCTCCTGATTCAAAAGAACTCTATTTCCATTTACTTTGTCGGAGGAGACACTGTGATGTCAATATTGGTCTTGAGAACTATGATGACTTGAATGACGAACTTTCATCTTTTCTAGTGAAGGCCGGTGAATGGATTACAATTGAGCGAGAGTGGAAAGTGGGTAATCCGGGAATATGTAATCATACTATTATTGATTCCGAAGGTAGGCATGAGTTTTATGTAAATGCATATAATAGTGTATGTGATCCTGAGAATGAGCCGGAACGTTATGCAGACAGATACGCAGGAACAAATCCGTACAACGTCTGCTTTCCTTTTATTTGTAAATTATATACGAGTAAAGAATTGGCACAATATTGCATTGATATGATAGGGAGCTGTTATTTATATTATAAGGATTATGAATTGATAAAGGCTGAGAATGTGAATGCATTAAATAAAGAATAGATAAATGGTGACATATGGTAAAATTGAATAATATAGTAATTTTTGCCTGTAATGAAGGAGGGCATTTTGCTCAGCTGATGGCTTTGAAGGAGCTCTTTAGCAAGTACGATTCTGTTATACTCACCGATAATAAACGCGCAAATAAAGGAATACCGTCACTTAAAGATGTAAAAGCGATTGAGTTTGCGATGGCGTTTGCGGATAAACGTGATGAACTTACTAAGGATAAAGATCGTAAATTGACTCATGCGAGTTATCTGTCTGCCTATTGGAAGCTCTTCAAGCAGTGTCATGCGATATGGAAGAAGTATCGTCCGAAAGTGATTATCTCTACAGGAAGTAATATTGCAGTGCCACTTTGTTTTATTGCGAAGTTTCATGGTTCCCATTTTGTGTACATTGAGACTCGCGCCAAAGTGTATAACAAAACTATTTCAGGTAAGATCGTAGAACGCTTTGCAGACAAGGTTATAGTCCAGTGGCCCGAAATGGTTGATGTTTATAAGGGACATGCAGAGTATTATGGAACCTTAGTATAAGGAGGACAAGAATATGATTTTTGTAACAGTAGGAACACAGCCTAATGGTTTTCTTCGTTGTTTACAGGAAGTAGAGATGCTTATTGGGAAATATGGAATTACGGAAGAAATTGTAGCGCAGATCGGAAATACCGACTTCGAGACCGATAAGTTTACGACCATACGCTTTACCGGTGAAAATGAGTTCAAGAAATATATCAAGAATGCTTCTGTTGTGATTTCTCATGCAGGTAGTGGTGCTCTTTTTAACAGTATTAAAGCAGGCAAAAAAGTGATAGCCATGGCTCGTCTGCATGAATTCAATGAAATGGCCGATAATCATCAAATAGAACTCGTTAAGAAACTTAGCGATGGCGGATATATTATTGACGGAACTTATTCTCTTGTAGAAGCATGGCCAAAACTTGAGGGTTTTGTTCCCAGAAATAATGACTTCAAATGCGAGATAGTGCCAGTATTGGACAGGTGGATTTCTGCGTGGATGGAGCAAGAAGGACGACGGATAAGTAATTTATAGCGAGGAAACCAATGAGGTGATTATTTTTTGCATAAGAATAAGAATTTAATTCAGTTCTATTTAGGAGTATAGGATATCAGTACTGGAAGAAATAATAGAATAACATAAAATAATTTATCAAATGAATATCCTCATTACCGGAGTCCACGGTTTCGTCGGCTCAAATTTAGTGAAAGCGCTTTCGCCTGAGAATACAATATATGGTCTGGACATTGTGGCTCCAGAGAAGGACGGTATAGTAAAGACTTTCTCATGGGATGATCTGGGTGGCATTGATTTGCCGCAGATTGATGCTGTTATCCATCTTGCTGGTAAGGCACATGACACTCGGAACAAGAGTGCGGCGGATGTATATTTCAAGGTAAATACAGGTCTTACTCAGCGTATTTTTGATTGGTTTCTTTCCAATGAATCTGCAAAGAAGTTTATATTTTTCTCTACCGTAAAGAGTGCTTCTGACAAAGTGGAAGGCAAATGCCTTACAGAAGAATGCGTTC
>OKRX01000914.1_pt1 | contig 22970 bp, 13 predicted proteins | sample 1601241 | NCBI WGS metagenome assembly OKRX01 (sample SAMEA3541500, study PRJEB24748) | human gut metagenome | biome: human gut; feature: human-associated habitat; material: faeces | place: China | collected 2012
GCTTATTCTCGCCACAAATATAATCAATTTATTCTAATCGGTGATATTCTTTTTTGGTGTTTTATACAGCCTATACAAATGGTAAGAGAGATGCAAGCATACAGTGATAGATTCCTATTTCTTCAAATAATTTTTCAGACGACATTTCTCCAAATAACGAATACCTTCAATGACGGCTTCTGCATTAATCATGGCTCCTTCTTTAGATGTATGTACCATATCCATATAATGAGACTTAGTTTTCTCTTCACCAATCGTTTCGAATTTCTTCGCCGCAATATCATTCAAATCTACAAAATACGCATTTTCTTGTTCGGCCACTTCTCTTGACCATTTGGCATAGGTTTGATTACAACGCCTCATTTTACCATCTTGCCATTGATTGGCAGGCGTATGAGAAAGAATAATCACTTCAACTCCTCTTGCTTTAGCCTGACGAATATACATACGGATATAGTGTCCATAACTGAATACTTCTTCTATACTTCCGTCACGTTCAAGAACGACTTTTTGTGATTTATCGTCTGTCCCTTTCAGTGCTCCCCGAGCTAGTCCGGTATTTAACGGGCCACTGTCATTATGACCAAAGTCAATAATCAGATAATCTCCTTTCTGCATAGCCGGTAACAGTCTATCCCACAAACCTTCTGTATAGTAAGTACGACTACTACGCCCTTCCATGGCACAATTCTCAACTGTGATACGGGATATATCGAAGAAAGGCTGCAAAAAACCTCCCCAACCCCATCTGTCATATTCGCCGTTACCTGCCCGGTATTTCACCGTAGAATCTCCTATGACAAATACCACCGGAGCTTTTTTATCCAATCGGCTCAACCCAGCTACAAACTGAAGCGGATTCCCTGGTTCTGAATAAGAGAATACAGGTAGGTCACTCCGTTGAATTGTAGGATAAAAGCAAACAGCACCATCGTTCATGCGCGGATGCTCGCGTTTCATCAAATTGACCATTTCTGCTCCTGCCCAAATAACCGGAGCATAACCTTGAGCAGCCAGCGCACTCACCGGACGATGATAATAGAACGCCGGATCAAAACCGATACCGGTCTTTACACAGGTACCTTCTATTTGTCCGTCGGTGTTGATAACGGATGAGATGGCATTCCATCCCAGCAGAGCAACCGGACCATAAACCGTCGCATCAACCCACCCTTTATTAATGGCATGAGCAATAGCACAGACATAGAGAGCGGTAGACGATGTTTCATCATAAGAGTCATTGCAGTCGGATAACTGATGCCAAAAGCCATTCTTGCCTTGACAAGCCGCTACTCCTTTAATGTGCTGTCGCAACAAGTCCATCAGATGGCCTCTGTCCGGATGTTCTTTAGGCAATACATCAAGCACTTCACAAAGTGTTACCATAGCCCATCCATTCGCCCTTCCCCAATAATAGGCAGGATGTTCACTCATGCTTTCGACCCAACCATGACGGAAAAGTCCTTTTTCAGGCACAAACATACGGTCGGCAAATTGATTGATTTGTCGTACAGCTTCTTGAAAATATTTCTGTTGGTCATACGCTAAATAACGTCCTCTCAATGCCAATGCGGGAATTCCTTTAAACATATCATCCAACCATAAGGTGTTACGAAAAGGACGATCACTGGAAAATGTACCGTCAGACAATTTTGAAGTTCGATACATAACAACATTAAAACAGTCATCTATCAAAGATTGTAGTTTCAAATCCTTATTCGTCATTTGAGCTTTTGTCATCGCGGAACACATTGCTCCACAGTCTTCCAAAGTGCGTGGAGCGAGGAGTTGAATCATAATACTATCGGTAATGCCATATTTCTCATATACAGTCTTAAAATGAGGAGCCACCTCTGCTAAAAAATTAAAGCGTTTATATACATAGTCGCTATAATCCACCTCTCCCGTAGCTTCTGCCGCAGCAAGCATAGCTGAATAGACGGCTCCCCATTCAGTGCTTATCAAGCTGAAAGCGCCTCTTTCAAGTTGAGTATTCTGATCCATTTTGGTATATTCGGTGATGATTTTCCCATTCTGTTTATTAACTACGCAGAAAGGAGTGTTTTTTTCCAAATAAATTAATACCGATTTCATGTCCTGTTTAATCTCATCCACTGTCACCACCCCATAGTTTACCATACGGCTCGACTTTACAAGTTCCCGGTTGCAACCTGCTTTCTCTTTCTTTTGAGCCATTGCCAGGTTTTCTGAAACCAGCAACAATAATACTATTATAGTTACTATTAATCGATTCATCATTCTAACCTTGTTTTGTATTTATTAATTAAAAAGTGAGCGTAACTCATCAAGTCCCCTTCAACCTTACGTTCTACTTTTTGATTTGAAGAAACCCATTGATCCTCAAACTGCTTAATAGCATCATCCAATGCTTTCTGATTAAATTCCGACTTACTCTCTACTGCCTGCAACACAGCATCTATATACATATTCCAGCGTATCGAATAATAATCGCTAATCAATCCGGACCATGTTCTGCTGGCATAGTCGTTCAAAGTTCCTCCCCAAGTAGTTACCAGATTCCGGGCATTCCTCTCATAATAATCCTGAATTACAGGATCCTGACTCAATCCTCTGGCATCAGAAATCCATTTAGATAGAGAGGTATAATCATGATATGATGTTAGTTTGTCTATATCAGCCAGAAGCTCACGCATTTCAGAAGCACGCATATTCAAAGCTGCCAAATCTTTGGTCTGATACATTCTGTCAAACTCATTCTTAACTGTCAGGAAATAATTGCCCAATAATTGTCTACCCACAGAAATCACATCTATTCTCAAAGCATCACGACGCAAATCCTGAGCATTTAATAAATTCTGCCACACTAATAAAAGTTGCTTGTTAGAGTAGTTCGTTTTGGTACGTCCACTATTCTCGCCCATTTTAGGACGGTAGGTCGGTAAAATCCCAGCTGTTTTAGGTACTTGCACATATATGTCATTAAATAAAATCTGCCAGGCCTCACGCACCGGCAAAGATACACTCCCTACATGACGGTCTGCCAACGCATTCACCCAAGCTTCATCATCCTTATTCGTGGCCCAAGCCTTTTCAAGAATATATTCATAAGGAAACTGAACGACATCAAGTCCCTCTAACGTGGAACCAATACCTTTCATATTATCTCCTCCTTCTTTCAATGCGATATCCAGTCGTCTGCCACTCTCTTTCACATTCCCTGTAATAGCCGTATTTCCTCCAAAATTTCCTAGATAACACCAAATAAAAGGTTGACCATGAAAATAGTTTGTAGATTTCCACAATTCAACGTTTTCACAATGGTAATCCAGTAAGAACATTTTATTTTCAGGAACACCTTTCAAAAGCGCTTCAATTCGAGGAGCAGTCCACTTCTTCCGATCAAAATAAAACATCCAGGTCATTTGTAACCACTCGGCTTTAGGGTCGGCTTCTGTCAAGGTATGATATAGTTTTGATGACACTTTTCCCAGATAATCAGGTTCCCAACTTGGAGGATCAACTTCATTAAAGGGATCTACCCCATAAATATGATCTGTTCCAAACAGGAGTGTCTGCTCTTTCAGGAACTTCTTTTGTATCAAAGAAAATAAAGGTTCTTCAGGATTCAAAAAAGAACAATGATATTGTTTTGAAAAACCGGCCCATTTACCTAAACTCTGAATATTGGCATCCGGATAAATTCGTTTTAATGCTGCCGGAACATGCCCATTAAACGCAGGCAATACAGGCTTCATATTCAATTCCCGTTCACGGGACAGTATTTTTTTCTGTAAATCAACTTGATTCTCTAACCATTCCATTGGTAATGGTCCATTCCAAGAATCAATATTTGCCATCCGATGCCAAGGTAAATACACAGGCCCGGTGAAATAGGAAAGAATCTCCTTATCATGCAAACCGATTTCCTTCCATACCTTATACCACACTGCTTCTTGTCCCGTTATGGCTAAAGGCATATTAATGCCGTTAAGAGCCATCCAATCTATGAACCGCTCCCAATCAGCCCATTTCCAAAAAGGCATACTATATCCAAAAGTACAATAGTTTAAAAAGAAACGCCGATCTACTTTTGCGGGAATTTCTATCGGCTCTGGAATTTCAGGTAAAGTTTCCGGCATTTCCACCGATTGACTGGCATACCAGGAAACCGTAGTCAAACAATAGTACTTCAAATAATAATTCAAACCAACAGCCATCGAATTAGCATTGTTCCCACTTATCTGTATTTTAGAGTTACTTATGGACTCTATCCTAAAAATATCTTTCTCACTGTCTGTTTTCTTAAACTGAAACTGATCCACATAAGCCGGAATTAATCGTTTCAACATAGATTCGGCAACTAAAACATCACCATCAGACTTAGCTTGAATGGGCAAAGTCACCATTATAAACAGCAAAAGAGAATAATAAGCATTCTTCATCTTTCAAATATTTAGAGTAAACTACATATACGATTTGTCACGCAGCATGGAATATCACAAAGCCACAGCATTTCTCACCAATTTTACAGCCTCGTCCAAAGGTTCCTGAAAAGCCTCCGTAGTATTATGCCACGGGGTAGTTATCCATTTTTCCTCCCAATTATCCAAATTCTTATCAGAAAAATAGAGTTGCAAACGAGGTATATAATAATCCTTTATCAAACCAGACCATGTGCGAGCTGCATAATCTTCCTGTATTCCTCCCCACGTTGTTATTAAACGCTTCGCATTTGCTTCATAGAAATCTTTTTCCACTACAGACTGACCACAGTTTCTAGCTTGTCCGACCCACCTGTCCAATCGATGAAGAGGATGAGACAGAAGCAGTTTATCTGCCTGCCGTAACAAAGAAACAACCTTGTCTAACAGTTCATTAGCCTCATTCTTAGCCCCCATCTGTTTCTTTTCCAATGCTTTTATATATAATAAATCTGCTTTTGCACATAAGTAATAAGAAGCAAATTCAATAGCATCATATCTATAAAGATCAGACTCTTTCAAAATATCGGAGCAGCTTAAAAACAACTCTATGGCATGGAAGAAATCATCACTCATATCCACTTTGCTCTTTCTCCTACTATCAGGAACAGCAGTTTGCCAAGTAAAACGGGGATAAGAATAGAATGTACCGTATGAACTTTTTCTTAACAGATTCCATGCTTCACCCATATTCTTCGGATATCCCCCGTAACAGGCTATACAATATTCTTTCAGCCATAAACCCAAATCGATAGCAGATTTACTCCATCCAACATCTGCAAGCAGTTCATATATGACCTCATTATTTTCAAGACCTTCCGGCGCAGAACCGAAACCTACTAATTTTTCTCCATATTTAGAGTGCAAAGCCTCAATCGAGGCTGAAGCATACAATCCCAAATCTCCGGTCAGCAAATTCTTACCTCCAAAATTCGGAACATAACTAAAGATCCATTTCTTACCATAAAATCCTTCATGCGCTTTCCAAGTTTGTTCCGTCTTCCATACCCATTTCGGAAATTCATTCCCCAAATCGATTATTATCATCTTATCATCTGGCACATGACTTAACAAAGCTGTTAAACTTTCCTTGTCCCAAAAAGAATGATGATAGCCGAAGGTCCACCCTTGAGTGACCCATACTGCATCAGGATTACCTGCAGAGATAGATTTATAAATGGTTTCACCATATTGGGAAAGCAACTTATGTTTTCCTTCCGTATCATCTTTCGCTACGGGAAGCTCCATCTCATTAAAACTATCCGACAGGTAAAAATCATTTTTCCCGAATTCTTTTTCCCACTCTTCCACAAACATCTTTCCTATCTCCACAAAAAAAGGAGAGTCCGGAGGCAATACATAGGCATTGTATTTTTCATCAAAACCTCCCCATTTCAAATGATTAAACTTTATTTCCGGGTGTTTCTCCACAAAGGCCATAGGTACAAATCCTGCAAAGGCCGGTGCGATGGGATGCATATTCAATTCTCGCATCCGATTTAAAATTAAGTGTTGCAGATGTATCTGATCTTTTTGCCAGCTGTCAGACAAGCCTCCATCCCAAGAATTCAAATTTCCCATGCGATGCCATGGCAAATGAGCCGGAGCAGTGAAAAATGACTGTATATCCTTTTTATCTAATCCCAAACGCAGCCACACACGTTCGGCTATGGCCTCTGCCGCTACTGTAGCCAAAGGTAAATTTACTCCATGCAAAGCCATCCAGTCAATCTCCTTTTCCCAACGTTCCCAATTCCAATAAGAAGCAGTATAGCCATAAGTACAAACATTCAGGAAATACCTATAATCATACGGAGTCGTTTGCTTTGCCGAATTATACTCCGGCCATGTTTCAGGTAAAGAAAGGTGCTCTCCACTCCAGGTTTTCATGGCTCCACAAACATTTTTCAGGTAATATCGAAAAGCAAAACATAAAGCAACTTGGCTACTTCCACTAATGGTCAAGATTCCTTTAGAAGACTCTATCAAGAAGGTCTCTTTTCCTTCACAAGGATCTATCGTCTTAAAAATAACATTTTTAAGACCATCCCCAAATTGTCTGTTTATTACTTTTTGTGCGGGAAAACTCCTGTCGGTAGCAACAGCCATAGACCCCGATAAACAATAAGTATAAACAAGCAACAATAACATACCCTTCTTACCAAACAAGTTTTTCATAATACAAAATTATTATTAAAGTAACTAATCCATTTTAAAGGTTTATACAATCATCAATGGAGAATTTATACTTCGTATATTGCAAATATTCTTCACCAACATCTAAAAGTACAGAAGGAAAACATTTCCAATGTACGGCATCGGGATATCCTTGAGTTTCCAAAGCAATTCCAGTATTCGCATAATAAGGGACATTACCTTTTCCCACGTCAGAACCATCCATTAAATAACCCGTATATACCTGCAAAGATGGTTGATTGGTGTAAATAGATAATTTCCGTCCGCTATCTTTATCATATAATTCAGCAGCGGGAGAGCAATCTTTTTCATGATATAAAGCATAAGCAAGAGAAAAACCTTTTTGCTGCTTAATTCCTAAATAATCAGTCGATAAAGCATCTGAAATCTGTCGTGATTTCCTAAAGTCCAATACTGTTCCAGCCACTGAAATCAGGTTTCCTGTAGGAAGCAAATCATCATCACAATCTATTATTTGGGATGAACATAATCTAAGGTTATGAGACAAAATATTTACATTCTTCTGAACTCCAGACAAATTAAAAAAAGCATGATTTGTCACGTTTATAGGCGTCGCTTTATCGGTTACAGCTTTACAAAGCATTTCTATTGAATTATCATTCGTTAATGTATAACTCACAGAAATACTCAAATTGCCGGGATAGCCTCCCTCCCCATCTTTAGACAAACAGGTAAAAACAACTGTTTCTTCTCCTTTTTCATTCTGCTTAACCGAGCCATTCCAAAAACGATTATGAAATCCTAAAAATCCTCCATGCAGATGATTGAATTTAGGTTTACCATATATATCATTGGCTTCCAAGTCATAAGACTCCTCACCTATACTGAAATGAGCATTCTTAATACGCCCGCAAACACGTCCGACAATAGCCCCATAATATTGTTCGGAAGCACGTTCATAGCCGGACAACTCACTGAATCCTAACAAAACATCTTCAAAACAACCATTCCTGTCGGGAATAAACATATCTAACCAACGTGCTCCATAAGTCGAGAAACGGGCAACCAAGCCATTGGTATTTCTAAGTGTAATAACCTGCGCTTTCTTATTGTTTGTCTGCACATTTACTATAGCTGAAACAGGAGACCCAATCATAATTTTATTTTATAAATACCCATTTATTGATACTATATTTCTGTCCATTAAAAGAACCTTGACGTTTATAATAACCTTTTCCTTTTTTAACTCCCAAATTCAACCAATTGTAACAGTTCTTATTCTCAAAATCATAACTAACTCCGTCATCTTCAAATAATGTATACTGCTTTCCATCAGGATTACCATAGACATGGCAGGTTATATCAAAAACGGAAGTTTCAGAGACAAACTGCAACGGATCTGCCAAAGGTAAAATCGTACCGTCTTTAACAAACAACGGCATTTCATCTAAGGCAATAGCAACTTCATATTCCTTGCCTCCTTCATAACATTCATTCGTATTAAAATTATACCATATACCTGCCGGGAAATAGACTTTCCTTTTTCCTGTATCATCCAATAAAGGAGCAACCAGCAGATTATCTCCCATCATATATTGATCTGATAAATTCAGTGTTTTAGAGTCCATAGGAAAATCCATCAACAAAGGACGAAATGGAGGAATACCTTCTATATGATAGCGCGCAAATGCATTATATAAATACGGTAATAACCTCATGCGAGTATTTATAAGTTTGCGTGTTATATTTTCCATTTCAACACTGTCGGCCAAAAATATTCCAGTATTATTCTTATCCTTATCGTATTGCAACCAGGGAGGATTTTGCAGAAACCAGCTATCTACCACGGCATGAGCTGACAACAATACAAGCTGCAAACGTCTAAAAAATTCAGATTTAGATCCGGACTGGCGAACTTCCGGAGACCACAACAAACCACCAAAAGCTGAATTGCTTATCATCTGAATGTAATCTTTATATCCATAAATATCACTATACAAAGAAGCCGGAACAGAAGATGCAAACAAACCGGAAGAACGATAATCTTGAAAGGTTCTCCGATTCTCGCTTTCATACATGTCATTTAATGTTCTCAAATACAATAGACCCAATGCCTGATGCATTTGTTCGCCATCCATTCCGGAAGGGAAAGTGCTCATTTCGGGAAATCCCCAAGTTGAATTGCCTACAGAAATATCAGAATTATCACATTCATCCAATTTGAATCCCGAGATACCTTCTCGCATGAGCTGTTTATGATAATCAGCGAAACGCTTTCTTGTTTCTGGCAATGCAAAATCCGGGACTAAACCACCCCAAACCAGGAAGTCTCCGGAATGATCTTTTAACGGCTCCCACAAGGGTGATGTAGGATGTACGTATGCGTGTTCCCAAAGATTCACTTTATAGTTATTTTCATTCAAGGCTTTTAACATTGAGCGATGATTTGGAAAACGATTCTCATTCCAAACATAAGAACAAGAATAAGCTGCGGTATGCCATCCCGGTTCCAATCCAATTACATCGCAAGGGATTTTCTTATCTCTGAAGTAAGCCTGTACCCTCATCACACCTTCTTGAGTGAAATCTGTTTTCGTTCTATATTTGAAGCCAAGTCCCCACATCGGAGGCAAACAGCCCCCCCCGGAAAGCAGATTGTATTTCTGGACAACTTCTTTTACATTGGAAGCCTTAAAAACAAAAACTTCTATTCCTTTACAATTAGGAATATCGATATAGACATAATTACCTGATTTTTTGTTTTCATAAAGTTCTTCTGTGGAATTCTTTACTTCACCATTTGAAGCAACTACTTTCTTTTGGACATGCTTTTCAGTATTCGTTCCACAATAAAAGGTTGTATAGCGTAATGTGTTAATCAAGATGCCATAACCTTTGCTTGAAATATAAAATGGTTGAGGGGCATGTGTATATCCTAATGTATTCAGAGGGTGGTCGTTCACTATCGGTTTCTTCTTCAGTCCCCGCTGCTGAAATGAGCCTATCTGAAGTCCAAAGCCATAAAGTTGTTCGTCGTTCAGTAACGGTACACGCACACGTCCGCCACGATTAGTTATTTGTAAGTCAATATCTCCCAATATAAAAGGAAGTGTACCTTCAGGAAGCTTTTCCAAACTTTCCTGTTTGGGTTTCTTTGGACAAAAATCATAAGGAGTATATTCGTCCGGAGTTCCTATAGATAAACGGATAATCCCATTACCCAATGTATCTATCGAGATTTTATTATGCCCATACATAGACATGCAACACCAAACTAATAAAACGGAAAGAAATATTTTCATACTTATACTTTTTAATGAATTTATTTTTCTAATAAGACTTCCTCTCATCTTACGCTTCTATCAAAACTTAGATATCTAAGACAATCAATCAACAAAAGTCCAAACGGCTTTTATATCCATTTTTTTGCCTTTAGTTCGGATAATCAACGGGTAGACATCTTCACCTTTTTTCAACCCTTTAGGTGGAATACCAGGAGCCACGCCAATAAATAATTCATACGGAGAATGAATTTCCAAAGAAAGTTTTGTTCCATCACTCATAGAAAAAGATAAAGTGCCCTTACCCAAACTTCTACGTACTTTTGAAATTCTTTCATATTCAAGTAATGTGTCTTTCCTTTCTGACGGTAGAGAGATGGAATCACGCAATATCAATGTATAGTCATAAGTATGTTCTACATCCGACTCACATGTAAAATGATCTACCAACTTTATACCTTCTAAGGAAAGAATGCGATGCATATTCACTCCTACATACGCACTGTCAGACACAGCCTCTATTACACCTCCGCGAGAAGTCGGCTTAAATACTACTATTTTACCCTTACATGCTTTTTGATCTTTTTTATCAATAGTCACTGTGTTATGAGATATTGTTTTTCGATACCAGGCATAGCAATCCGGCACACCATAAGACGTAGTTCCCAAATCCGGCAGAATTTCCCTACGCCCGTCATGAATACTGATAGATAATTTATCCGGATGGCCATGCAGCCCACCACTGGGACCATTCTTCAAAACAACCGTTTTATTTTTATAACGCAACACCCCAACACCTAAATCAGGGAATAAATGACTACTTAAAGAAACCCCGGAATCATGAGATTTCAGCTCCATCCCATTGATTAACGCATCAGGTGATTTCCTCTCTATTTTCTCATAACAAGCTGCCAATACGTCTATTATCTTTTGATTTCCCGTACGCAAAGCAACGATCTCATATAAGCCAACCTGTTCTAACAATGTTGTCCCATACCAACCGTCGTTTTGAGAAGGAAACATTAGATCCGAGTAAAGCATATTGACCGGAGACAAAAACATATTAATAACCTTCTCATCATACAGGTTTATATGACGACATCTTACTGCTTCAGCAGAAAGAAGGATGGCCCTTAAAGGGTAAAAATGATAAACTACGGATCCTTCATTCCACCAACCATCATTATATACATTCTTTTTCTGCATGTCATAATATCCTAGAACCGGTTTGTTTAAGGCGGCATTAATAATAGAATCGTTTTTCAAAGCAACCCCCAAAGCTATAATTCCTCCATTATGCCACACTTGCCAGTTGCCTTTATCACGGCTAGAGAGTAGCAAGTCTGCACAAGGACGCAGAAAACCTTCTTCTATTTGAATACGTTCTTGCGACGTCATTTCCGCAGAAGCAACCAAAAATGCACGGGCTGCATCTATAGCCCACACAGCCTCATCCAAACTTTGGGAAAATAATTTGCCACTGGTGCCCGGAGTATATTTCCGTTCCCGGTCATGAATTTTATAAGCAGGATACTTATGAGATAAATCCAAGAGCATGGAAGTTATATTATCTGCATATTTTTTTTCATCCGTAGCCAAATATAAGTACATGTTTGCCTTCAAATAGTCCAAATTTGCTCCATGTACAAAATTCACCCACGCCCAATCATACTTATCAACCCCGTTCCACTTCTTCTCGCATACGGTACAATAATGTGCTTTGGGACTTTCCCAGTCAAACACAAACTGGGTGTTATGAACCGGACAAAAATAATGATGCCCATGACCACCTTCCAAAGTAGGTATAGTTAATGAATGTTTTTCCCTTTCTACAATGGTTTCAGTGAGTTCTCCCAAAATCGTCTTTCCCCACTTTGTTTTGGACGAAGATTTTATATGATCGATATCCTCTGGAGAATAAAAATAGAAATTCTCATCTTGTTGGGCAAAAGCTGTTCCAACAAAGAATAATAAGTATATAAATAAAACATATCTACTCATCACTGTTTGGCTTACCGTTATTATAAATTCTATTCAAGCGGATCAATGCCTCTACATAATAATAATCAGCATATATGATTGACGCATCTATTTCCGTTCCACTGGGCTTATGCCCTGTAGAATGAAGAAGAAAAGCATTATTATTTTGCCCACTTCGATAAGCAGGAGAAGATAATGCCTCTATCATTTTTACTGCAGAATTAAAATAGGTATCTACCTTTGCTTTATCTTTCACATACGAACTCAGTTCCAACAATCCCGAAGCCACCACAGCAGCTGCCGAAGCATCACGAGGTTCATTGAGTAAGTTGGGAACATCAAAATCCCAATAAGGAATATAGTCTTCAGGAAGTCTTTTCAAATAAATATCTGCCGCCTTTTGTGCTACCTCCAGAAAAGACGGTTCACCTGTTTCTCTATAACACATGGTGAAGCCATAAATAGCCCATGCCTGTCCCCGCGCCCACATTGACTTATCCGCATACCCTTGATGTGTTAACTGGCTGATTCGCTTCCCACCGATTGTGTCATATACAACCACATGACAGGTACTATAGTCTTCTCTGAACTGATTTTGTGAAGTCACCAACGCATGGCTATAAGCTATATTATACAAATCTTTGCCTCCCCCATTTTTGGAAGCCCAAAACAGGAGTTCTAAGTTAAGCATATTATCAATAATCGTATTATGCGGCCATCCCTTTTGCTTCCTCATTCCGGGCCACGAGTGAATCGTCCCCACTCTCTTATCAAATAAAGTGGCTAGCGAATCTGCTGAACGAAGCAATATTTCTTTGTATTTTTGCTCTCCTGTAAGCCTGTAAGCATTGCCGGAGCTACAAAACATCATAAAGCCTAAATCATGATTGTCAGCCTTGCGATCTACTACGGGAAACAAGGCTGAAGAATAACGTTCAGCCTGTTTCCTAATTTCATCATCACGTGTATACTCATATACATACCATAAAATACCTGGCCAGAAACCACTTGTCCAATCATAAATGGAAGTACAATTCCATTGTTTCTGTTCCTCACCGGACAAAATATTCCGTGGCATTCGAGTTGTATCATTCAATACTGCAAGACTTTTTAGAGTTTGCTCCTCACAATAATTCAATGAAGAAGCCACATCAAAATTAGAATGAGAAGAACATGAACAGAAAAGCGCAAGCAGACTACCTAATATACATTTCTTCATATCATTTCTTCAATTCTTTAATAATCATTGTAGCACCACCACGAGGCAAAAGAGACAAATTCAGCACTGTTCGATTGTTTACTTTTTTTGTTTTAATATCCACATGTGTTCTTGTTTTTACTTTCTCGCCTCCATCTGTAAATAAAGTCAGTTCATATTTCTTGTTTTTATCCAAAAAGTCGAGAGAGATGTTCAAATCCCTTGCATCATTATTAGTAATACACCCAACATACCAAACGCCATCTTTTTTACGTGCCATCGTTATATATTCTCCAATAGCACCATCAATCGTCTTTGAATCATCCCATGTAGTAGGCAAGTTATCAAAGAAGAATAATTCGGGTTCATCTTTCACATCTTCCGGCGTATCGTACCAATACAAGAACTGCAAAGGACTATAATTAATAACAGATAATGCCATCTGATGGCAAGAGGTATTTAGCAATGAACGTGCATTTAAGCTCTGTGCCAATCCGGGTTTCAGCTCTTTTCTATGATAATAACAAACTGTACAGTCTGCTGCGCCACTAATAAAGCGAGTAAATGGTAATGTGGTATTATTTACCCCATCAGGAAATTCTTCATTGCCTCTTACACCCTCTTGAGTCAACAAGTTTGGGTAAGTGCGACTAAAACCGGTTGGTCTATATTCATCATGGATATCTACCATCAAGTGGTATTTCGCACATTTCTTAACAGCCTCATGCAGCCAGACATTCCATCTGAACGAACCTACATGAACAAAACCAAATTTAATACCCGCAATCCCCCAAGACTCATACAGTGGTAAAATCTCATCCAAATGTGCAGCAAGAGCACGTTGATTGACATACAACCAAACGCCTACTCCCTTACTTTTTGCATACTGCACAACAGTAGGTATATCCAAATCATTCACAGAACAACGTTGCGGATCAACGTCAGACTTCCTAGGATCTGAATCTTTTGAAGTTTCAGCGCCATACCAGCCTGCATCAAAATGAATATAATTAAGGTTTCTTTTTACTGCAAAATCCACCACTTTTTTTGCTCCTTCTGTTGTCAAAGAAACAGTACGAATAACGCGTCCTGGCTTAATCCATTCCGTATCCTCTATTTGGCAAGCTTGGTTAAAGTTTAAAATAAGATCATTGTTGTTGATTAGGTCTTTAGGCTGTTCACCCACCATCACCACTCTCCAAGGAGTTTCAAAGGGAGCTATGTCTTCCACAGCATCATACATTTTACAACGAATCACATTACTTTCACCTTTCTGCAAGACAAACTTAGTTCTACTATAATTTACCATTTCCGCTTCTGCCAGACTTGCATACAGTCCATTTTCCAATTGCAGCGTCAACGGTCTCTCTGCCTCACCCGGCCAGTCTTTTACCAACATACGTTTGTGCTCTGCCTGAGCGAAAGGTGCAAACCAACAGTAAGTATTTTCAGGAACGACAAAAGTCGTTTCTTCTTTACTAATACGCAAATAAGAACTACCTAAATATTTATATCTAAAACCAATACCTGAATTATAAGCTCTCACAATTAATGCAAGCCGACTTCCCCGTCCTTTTATTTTCAACGTATAGTTATATTCTTTGTAACAATCCTCGACTACAGCTCGTTCACCATAAACCGGATGCCAAGTCTTATGGACAGATGAAGAATCAATACGCTCGATTTCCAGATTTCTCGACCAACCATCTATGCCAAGTTGCGACTCCAAAATAACCGGTTTTCCTTTATAAGAAATCTTATATTTCAGCAAACCGCCTACCTCGTAAGCAGAGAATGTAACATTATTATCAGGAGAGAACAAAACCTTGACGGTATTCTCAGCGTATCCCGACATCATACTTAATATGAAAAAAAGAATAAAACTAAAAATCTTCATAACCTTATTTTACTTTATTAACTAATTCTATTTCAGACACAATCGGCAAATGATCGGAGAGTGATATATTCTCTACTTTAGAAGAGAGTAACTTCCAACTCTTTCGAGGATAACCAAACAAATAATCTATCTTATTCCGAGGATGCTTGGAAGGGGATGTTAATACAGTATTATCTGAAAGAGACTGCCAGGTCTCAAAATATTTCTTTATCTCGTCAGAATCCGGTTTTGTATTAAAATCTCCCCCTAAAATGACAGGGAAACGTTTTCCCTCTAATATTTTGGTAATCACCTTCAACTGCTCGGCACGAGATTCAGAGGAGGTATAATCCAAATGAGTAGAAGCCACTATAATTGTATCTCCACCCGGTAGTTCTATCTCAGCCATCAATAGCGCACGTGCTTCATGCCGGACATCTTGTTTAGGCAACATAATTTTCTGAACGTTTATATACGGATATTTAGTCAACATACCAATGCCATAAAAACCACCTGCATAAGGTATAGTCTTACCATACAGAGGGAACAGTTTTGTGTAATAGCCTAGCTCCGTTATAAAGTTCTTGTCATGCTGATGTGGTGTTCTCTCACGTCGGGTCATGCAATCCAGTTCTTGTAAAGCAACGAAGTCCGGTTCATTTTCAACAATAAAATCTGCAATGTTCTTCAATGAAGAAAGTTCCCCAAAACGCAGATTATAAGTCATGACCTTTAAACACACAGGTTCCTGGGCAGACAAATAAGAAAACAGAGAGGTAATGAAAAAAACAAGAAATATTTTCGGTTTCATAGTTCCAATTCAGCTTTAAACTTATCACTCCAATTATAATTACCAAACAAAATAATAGGAGCTAACTAAAAAGTTCTTTTTACAATATTCTTTCTACAAATATATGTAGTAAGAAGGGGGGTATTAAGTTAAAAATTTTTAGTCAGCCCCTTTATCAATAGCTTCTACCTTGCTATTTGATTCTTTCCTTATCCGAAATTACAATGGATAAGGAGCATAGGGTGCTATAGACCCACCTGTGTTTGCAGCACGTTCATCTGTCAATGGATACTTCACATCAAACACTATAGTCCAATGACCATTAGCTTTCTTTGTCACACTTTTCACATAGAAAATGGCAAATGCTACATTGCTGACACCCACAGCAGGTGATATAGTCGGATGGGAATGAGTCCCCCAACCGAACAAGAAACCTCCCTCATTCTTGCTTGTATCATTAAAAGTATCGCCTACTCGACGACTTGCTGTATAAATCTTATAATTTTCACCATCAGGAGAAGGAGGTATGATACTTGATTCCAAAAATTCTTGTAGTCCTTGTTCAGATGAAATAGCATCAAACGCATCTTTGGTTATTTTTCCGCGCTTAGCAGATATAAAGGCATAAGTCAATGTCTCAAAACCAGTAATATAAGGTTTAGATGCATTATAATAAGCATCACCTGCTGCATAAGCATGAGGTGACAAAGGTTGAACCCCATTTCCTTTATTTGCCAAGTAAAAATCAATTCTCTCTTGTTTATTTATCGCTGTTGACACACCGAATACTGGGGTTTCTTCAAATAATGCAAGGAAACAAGCATTGTCTGCAGGATCTGTAGACATGGTAACATCAGTCAAAGAGGCAACCCTGGATGCACTTAATACCTTTACTCTGGGTTTCTCAGTAGTTGTTACGTTTCCTTGATTGGTTGCAACAATCTCCACAGATTCTATTCCTTCTTCACCTGTTAACTGGATAGAAAATTTAGCTTCATTCCCTTCACTATCAATGAGAGGTAATTCAACATAATTGCCCAATGAACCATTTTTCTTTATTGCATATTTCATGGAAGCGATATCAGAACCTGATGCTATTATTCCATCAATTGACTTTACCTTACCGACAATAGTTCTGTTCAATTCTGTCAAATCACTGGTGAATGTCAGGTCCAAAAAATCTTCCATCACTACATTCAGCACTTTAAATTCTTTGGTAACAACTCCACCATGAACATTGGCAGCCTTTACAAGAACAGATTGTAAACCTGCCTCTACTGGAATAGAGAGTTCAAAGCTAGTAGAAGATAAACTTCCCCGAACTGTCTCTTTTTCCACTCCATTTACCACTGGAATAGCCCAAACAGAAGCCAATTCATATTCGCTCTGAATCTCTCCTTTGATATTGAAAGGAATACCTACACAAACCGTCTTTTTCTGGTCAATATTATCCTTAAATGCTAAAACAGGAGCGTTTCTTACTTCTGCAACAGTAACCGTTCGCTTATACAATTGATCATTTTTGTCAAATACGGCAAAGAATATATGGGACATATTCTTGACAACCGGAATTTTAACTGACAATACATCATTCGATGATTTTTCGGGAACCGGAATATCTACCGCATTACCAATCACGACCTTACCCTCATCATTCCTCACGCCCACTTTGTAATAAGCGCTCTTTATGCCAGCCTCAGAAGCTACATACAAAGGTACCTCCAATTCACCATTCTCTTCCAAATATTCGTATTGATCGGGAGTACCCTTTAAGTCAATAGAATAACTTACATAATCATCGTCATGGTCACATGCTCCCAACAAAAGTGAAAACACCATAACGACAAATAGATTTATAAAACTATAGTTTTTCATAATGTCTGTTTAATAAAGATTTTCAATGAAATTAATCGGCAAGAAGATAGAATCTTTATCTCCATTCAGCAATAAATCAATATCAACTTGCCAATTAATAATTATCTAAATAATACCTATATCAACAATTTATCAGAATCCTGGATTATTGGGGAACTCTGCTTGGGAATTCGCATCAATAACTGATTGGGGAATAGGACCTAGATTATTCCTTTCTCGTACAGTCTTTGCAGAAGCCTCATAACCAAATCTCTTAACCCTATCGTAAAGCAGTCCCATACGGCATAGGGTAAGTGTACGGAATTCTTCAGCATAAAGTTCACGGGCTCTCTCATCCAGTAGATAATCAATGTTCACATCTGCTGCTTCCACAGGTTTTGCATTGGCACGGGCTCTTACTACATTAATATCTGCGGCAGCTTCACCTTTATTATCATTTTTCAAATATGCCTCAGCACGTATCAAATAAGTTTCAGCTAAACGAATAGCGTACCATTCCATTACAAAACCATTAGCCGGTTCGGCAGCATAGTGCCAATCTGAACCACACTTCATGATACGAGGATAAAAACGCTCCATTGTATCTTGTCTGGTGGTTAACCACTCTTTCTTAATAATCTCACCCGGTTTCAGTTTTACTACAATATTTGTTCCATCCTCCAAAGTCACCCCTGTTTCGTAAACCTTATTAGGGTCATCCACTTCAACACCATTAACGATTGGTTTAGGAGCTCTATAAATACGATTGATATTGAATTCCGCATTACGCTGATCCTCCGAACCTGATTTTCCCCACAGATCGTAGCAGAAGTATGGAGTAGGACGTACCCAAGAAATGCCACGGCCAGTCCAGTCACGGGCGTTTCCGTCATAACCAAATTTTGTAGTTCCCCAAAAAGCAGGCCAGAATACACGTTCTTGATCGGTACGGGTAGCCAAACCATCATTTAATCCACCCGATACGAATTTATCTACCTGAATAACCCAAATAGACTCTTTGTTTCCAGTCTGATAACTAAAATTAGAGAATCCATCTTCGCTTTTCATCTGAAACAGATCCCAGAAAGCATCCTTCCCTGTTACATCCTTGCGCCAGCCAAAGCGTTCTGTCATCAAATGATACTCTCCTACCTTTTGGTCAATTACCATAGAAGCTGCATCTATCGCTTTTTGATACATACTCTTATCGCCTGTTTCATCTCCAAGAGCAATATACATTTCTGCCAAATAATGATAGGCAGCCGCCTGAACCACTCTTCCCGGCTCCGTTACAGAAACAGGAAGATTTTTAGCAGCAAAATCAAAGTCCTCAATACATTGTCTATACACATTTGCACGACTATCACGTGTATAAGCAAGGGATGGAGTTCCTACCGGCTCCGTCAAGATAGGTACTCCCCCAAACAGAAAACCTAAATAACGGTAACAATATCCTCTAAAGAAACGAGCTTCTGCCTGGGCTGCCAGTTTTTCAGCCTCATTGCTCCATCTTACCTCCGGATTTTCTGTCTGCTTCAGCAATGTATTCACATTATAAAGCATACCAAAATGACGTCCATAAACAACACGGTAAATATCTGTAGTCGAATTCACCAAACTCCAATCTGTATACATATCCATATCTGAAACTGGACGGAACATAATATCCGTACCAATACCAAATTGGAAGAAATAATTAGGATCATCCCTAAAGTTATAATTCTGACGAACAATTCGGTAAAATTCATTTAAACCAGTTCTAAACTGGGAGGCATTTAAATAAGAATTATCGACTGTCAGAAAATCATCTGCATTTTCCTTCAAAAAATCACTGTCATTACATGCACAGAGAGAACAGAGTGACAACGCTAAGCATATTAATTTTTTCATATCTTTCCTCTATTTTTTAATTTAAAATGTAACTTCCACTCCCATAGTTATATTACGTAAAGCAGGATTACCATGAGCATAGGCTGTACCTGTCTCCGGGTCAATTCCTTCCCAAGAAGTAAACGTCAAAAGATTCTTTGCAGCTACATAGAATTTCAAGCTCTGAATAGGAGTTTTACTTAAAAGCCTTTCGTCAAATCTATAAGCTAAAGAAAGGTCTTGCAGACGTAAAAAGTCATGACGCTGTGGGAACTTATACTGATAAGGGTTCGTATAATTTGGACGAGGAACCTTGTTAGAAGGACGTTCAGGCATCCAATATTCTTTATTCAACCAGTTAGCAGTACCGCCACCGCCAAAAGTTCCTACATAGTTAGCATAGATATTATCGGCAATGTAATAATTATTTTTCCCACCACCAGAAATCCAGTTCAGCAAGAAATAGAGTTCAAAATTCTTATAGGTCAAGGTATTGGACATAGTCATCGTAAAGTTAGGTTTGGAATACCCTACAATCTTACGATCACCGTTAGCATCAATTTTACCATCATTATTCAAATCCTTAAATTTGACATCACCTGGATTACCTCCATAAATTGCCATATATTCGAGGTCATCTTCCTGAATAATGCCGTCAAATACATAAGTATAGACTGCGCCTAATGATTTACCAATAAAAAGATTATTAGCGATATCATCATCTTCTACACCATCACCATCACCATCCAAGCCATACAGTGAAACTACCTTATTACGGTTCATCCAAAAATTCAGACCTGTAGACCAAGAAAAATCTTTTGTCTCAATGTTTCTTGATCTCAAAGAGAATTCAAGTCCCCAGTTTTTCACTTCACCGATATTATCGGATACATTCTGAAAACCGTTCATTACAGGAATGGCACGATTCAGTAATAGATCTACAGTTTTTGAAGAGTAATAATCGATATTACCACTCAAACGATCATTGAACATTGAAAAGTCGACACCAATATTCCATGCACCGGTTTTTTCCCAAGAAAGTGCCTTGTTAGCTAAGCCACTTGAAGCTGAAGTATTTGCAGTTTCCTGACCAAACAGATAAGATCCAGATCCCATTTTTGAGAAAGTGGAATAAGAACCGACAGACGGATTACCATTTTCGCCATAAGATAATCTCAGTTTCAAGTAGTTGATTAGCTTCACATTGTCTCTAAAGAATGTCTCATTGCTCACAGTCCATGCACCGGCTAACGAGAAAAAATCACCGTATTTATTACCATCCGCAAAACCGGAATAGCCATCACGACGTATAGAAGCAGATGCATGATAACGCTGTTTATAAGCGTAATTGGCACGAGCCATATAGGCCAATTGAGAAAGAACCGTTTTATCGGTATTGATACCTCTTTTAGCAGGATTTCCTAATTCTAGCGAATGAATACCCAGAACTGTAGAACCAGCTGCTTTGAAATCTTTTGCACTCAATTCAGATTTAGTAGTAGTAGCTCTCTGACGTTCTGCCAGTAAAGTCAAGTCTACCGAATGATCACCAAATGAACGATTGAAGTTGATCAAATGGTTCATAAACCAGTCTGTACGTGTAGAGTGACTTTTGCTACCATTTGCATCCACCAAATATTTCGTTTGATCATAGAGATCTTTTTCATCCAATGTATTCATAAAATAACGTTCATCTTGGAAGTTTGCACCATGTCCTTCCCAACGATTTAAAGAGAAGTTGAATGTATAAGACAAACCTTTTACCCAAGGCAAATCAACACGGGCAAATGTCAAACCATTATAATTCTGATTTCTGTCTTCATTGAATTGTCTTGTCTGCCATAACGGGTTAATAGTAGTCTGATGTCCTTGGGGAGAACGTTCCATCTCGTGTTCAAACCCTTCAAAACGAACATATTTATAACCATAAGGAGTGTTGTTTACAGCGTTTCTCATATCCGCTTCTTTACCGTCCGCATTTTTGTTAACAACAGACAATTTTAAGCCAACCTTCAGCCAGTTTGTAACCTGTGATTCTATTTTGGAGGTTACAGAGAACTTTTTGAATTGGTCATTATACATAATACCATCTTGGTCCAAAAACTGACCAGAAACATAATAGTTCAGTTTGTCCGTACCACCGGAAATGCTAAGCTGATAATCTTGAGAAAGCCCCATACTAACACATTCATCGTACCAATCAATGATATTGCCCTCCTGATAAGCAGAATATTCATATGGGGTCAACAGATTCTGCAATTCTAAATCTGCTTCAGAAGCACCGTTCATTCTTCTTAAGTCTTTCTTTAATTGAAGATAGCCTTCCGGAGAAAGCATATCCGGCCTCGTTGTAGGAGTCTGAAAGCCTACAGTCGCGCCAAAACGTATAGTTGGCTTTTCACTCTTCCCACGTTTAGTTGTAACCAAAATTACCCCATTGGCAGCTCTCGAACCATAAACTGCTGCGGAACTCGCATCTTTCAAAACATCGACTGAAGCAATATCACTAGGATTTAGCTCATTCCAACTTCCGAGATGAACAACACCATCAACAACAATCAATGGATTATTGGATGCCTTAATAGAGTTTTGCGAAATCAGACGGTTTTGTGGTTGCGGGGGCAGGATTTGAACCTGCAATCTCCGGGTTATGAGCCCGGAGCCTTTTTCAACGTGGATTGAGCAGCCAAACACCCCAATTGAGATAGGCCGCAAAGGTCACCCAGAGGAGATATGGGACTTGCAGCCACCCGGCGGTGCAGTCCACCTGCAGGAAGGACAGCAGCATCCACAGGATCAGGGCCCAAAGCACTGCCAGCCAGACAAGGGCAAAGCCGAAATTCTGGAACTGAAAGAAAATGATGCTCCAAAAGAAGTTGAAAGCGAGCTGGACTAGGAAGAGCAGCAGGCTGCGGGACCGGAGACCGGAGGGGGGCGCCAGATAGACCCGGGCCGCGCCAATGCCCATCAGGGCGAACAGGATCACCCATACGATGGGAAACACGATGCTTGGCGGGGAAAGAGGAGGCTTGGTGATGACCTGGGAATAGAGCTGTGTACCGTCCCTGGTCAGCCAGCCGGCCAGGCCGCCCACCGCCTCGGTGAAGAGGACCCAAGTCCCATAGGTCCCCCATAGATGCTTCTTCATTTTCATCACCCATGGACAGCATATGTGAAATCGGAAATTTTATGTGTTCGGACCGGGGCGGCTGATAGGGAGGGCTCCGGCGGCCCGCTCCCAGCCTGTGGAAAACGGAGGTCCAGAAAAAAGGGGTTGACAAGTGGGAAAGGGGCGGCTATAATAAGCCCAACAAATCAATCAGCAGAAACCTGCGAGGAAGATGAGTAGCCAGTGGGCAAACCTTCAGAGAGTCCTGGGGGGTGGGATCAGGGCGGGGCGCAACTGTGTGAATGGACTTCCGAGGGCGGCTTGAACGGCTTTGGCTCAGTAGATGCCGACGGGGACCCACCCGTTATCCATCGGGCACGCGTGATGGCGCGT
>OKRX01000916.1_pt1 | contig 22922 bp, 15 predicted proteins | sample 1601241 | NCBI WGS metagenome assembly OKRX01 (sample SAMEA3541500, study PRJEB24748) | human gut metagenome | biome: human gut; feature: human-associated habitat; material: faeces | place: China | collected 2012
GATCCCGGAAGACCGGTGAGGTTCTGGGAATGGCGCCGAACTTTGATAATCATCTTTCTTTGATCGCGATGGGATACCCCAGAAATTTAGATCGATCGCAGGATCGGCTGATCGACGCCTTCCGGGAATTTCTTATTCAAAATCAGATTGAGTACAACCCGCCGCAATTTACGGAATCCACTTTGCGGAAGATCACGGAATCCATCCCGATTCCCGTGAACACTCCTGAAATCATAACGTTCCTGATGAATGGGCAAGCGGTTTTCGTCCAAGCCTGCGGGAATAAGCACTGAACGAAAAGCAAAACTCTGCGGTTCTTTTCATTGACTGCGACGGATCAAGCGCAGGCTTGTCCAATGTTATTGATAATTCTCTTTCAATCCTGGTTGTGTAAGCAGACTGCCCTCAGGTTGTTACCTTTGCGCGGTCTGCTTTTCTATTTGAAAACGGCTGTGGTATAATCAACTTAAGGAGCAAGTCAATCTATGAATTCCAAGGCCCTGGAGTGTTCAAAATCGATACAGAGCGGGAAATGGCTGCAGATCGAGTATGACAACACGACCGATCAGAAGCGGACATTTTTTTGGATTGCGATCGAAGATATCGAAGTCCCGAGCCGAAGAATGAAAGTGAAAATGTTCAATCCGGAAAAGTCGATGGATGTTTTGGACGGAACGGTTTATTTTGATAAAATCCTGTCGGCGCGGGTCATCGAAAGCACAATCTTTCCGCTTCAGGAAGCCTTGATCGATAAAATCCGCGCGCATTACAACGACTTTGATTTTCTGGAATATACCGGCATCAACGAGCGGGTGCTCGGCTATTACCGGCAATGCTACCTGTTGGATCAGGACACCTCCGTTCACAGCTATACGCTGGTCGACGGTCTGGATCCCGATATTTTAAAGAAGAACGCGATGCCGCTGGGCCTGGAACAATTTGATCAGATGGTGCGGCGGCTGCAGAATGAGCTGCGCCTGCAGCGGCGAAAACAAGCTCCGGCCTGGCTGAAGCTGGCGATCAATGTACTGGCCCTGCAGCGGCGGGACGGGATGATTCCGATCGTTTACCGCGATCTTTTGCTCGATCTGATTCACCGCCGGCTGATCGTTTCGCCGGATCTCGGCTTCAACATCAAAGTCAGTGACGACGAGGATCAGCCGCGCTTTTTACTGCAGCGCTATCTCGACTGCTCGGCTGGGGAATTCATCGACCGCTATCCGACCCAGGCCGCGATGATGAGCGAACAGATTGCGGTGAACTGCAGCCGGGGCGAGACCGTGGATGAACGGCCATATTTGTTTGAACTCAAGCGCCGGATGAACATCAATATTGAAACAGAATACAATGAAATTCAGAACCAGATGCAGAATCAGACGCTCTGTTCCCCGCTGAAAGCCTTCTTCGGGATGCCGGAAAAAGTCAGCCGCCGGCGGAAGATGCCGGTTCTGACGCTGGGATCGCAGGTCAACATCAATCAGTTCCGGGCGATTTACAATGCCATGAATCAAAATGTCGTGTACGTCCAGGGGCCGCCGGGCACTGGAAAAAGCGCTACGATCGTCAACGTGCTGCTTTCCTGCTTCCTCAATAATCAGACCGCCCTGGTCGTTTCCAACAACAACGAAGCGATCGACAATCTGGACCGCAAGCTGAACTCCCTGCAAAGCGATGACCGGCGGATACCCTTTCCAATCCTGCGCTTAGGCTCCAATCAGCGGATCGAGGAAGCGCTGGTTCAGATCAAGCTGCTTTTAGATCAGGCTCAGGCCTGTCCGGCGACGCGGGAAGAACGGGAAGAATTGAAAGCGCTGACGAAGAAACTGGCTGGCAGCCGCAAGCAGATGAATCAGCTGCTGGATCAGATCGAAACCCGGCTGGAGCTGGATGAACAGATCGAATCGCTGGAAGGGGTATTAAACCAGCTGCGGTTCAGCAGCCGGCAGGAGCCGAGCGCGCAGATGACCGCGATGGCGATCGAAAGCCAGCTTGCCGGACTGCGCCGTCAGCGCCAGACACTGGAAGGCGTGAGCGAAGATGAAATCCAGGCAGTGCAGGATCCCCGCGAAGTTCTGCGGTTTCTCGATCTGAAATCCCGGGCTGTGCTGCAGCGCCTGTTGAACAAACGCAATGACTCGTTGCGGTCCATCGTCCGGATTCCCAATCCGGAAGACCGGTTTCTTGAGTTCCGGGCGCTGATTCAGAAACGTGAAGGGTTGGAGCAAGTATTGGACTGTTTTCCATTTCTGATTTCCACCAATGTGTCCTGCAGCAAGCTGGCCACCGCGGAACCTATTTTTGATTTAATGATTATGGATGAAGCCGGACAGTGCAGCAATCCGCTTTCTTTATTGCCGATGGCCCGGTGCCGCCGGGCGCTGTTTGTCGGCGATCCAAGCCAGCTGCAGCCGGTCATCACGCTGCCCGCTTCCCGCAACACCCGCCTGGTGTGGGATTACGATATTCCCCAGGCCTACGATTATAAGATGAATTCGATCCTCAGCACGATGCTGAAAATCGACACGATCTCAAAATTTATCCTGTTAAAACATCACTACCGCTGCGCGGATCCGATCATCGCTTTCTCGAATCAGAAATATTACGGCGGGGAGCTGGTGCTGTGCGGCCCGTCGTCCTCACCGGATGCGCTGACGCTGATCGACGTGCATTCTTCAGCGCAGAAGCAAAAAAACGTGGCGATGGAAGAAGTCGCGGAGATTGTTAAACAAATCCGCGATCATCCCCAGAAGAAGGTTGCGGTGATCACGCCGTTTCGCCGTCAGGCCCAGATGATCCGGCGGGTTCTGTCTGAACAGGACCTCGATTTCGTTAAGGTTGGAACAATCCACACCTTCCAGGGCGACGAGAAGGACACGGTGATTCTCAGCTGCGCGATGACAGAATCGACGACACAGGGCACGTTTGACTGGGTGAAAAACAATCAGGAGCTGATCAATGTCGGCGTTACCCGCGCTCAGCAGCATTTTATCATGATCGCCGACCGGGCCCAGATCACCCGGCTCTCCCAGGGGAAAACCAACGATCTCTTGGAACTGATGCAGTATGTTGGAAAGCAGGGCCAAACCCGGATCAGTGCGCGGGAAAGCCAGCTGTTCCAGTCCAAGGTCAAGAATTTCAAGTATTTCAACACGGCTGCGGAAGATGAGTTTTTGAAAACACTCCTGCATATCAAATCGGTATTCGGTCAGATTTTAGTCGAACAGAAGGTCAAGATCACCGACGTCCTGGAATTGGATGCCGGAGATCGCAAGTTGTTTATGTACGGGAATCAAGCTCATTTTGATTTCGTGATCTATGATTTAAGTCACCGGCCGTTGTTGGCGGTGGAGGTCGGCGGCACGGAGCATTTCAACGATGCCAAGGTCCGCAGCCGGGATCAGAAAAAGCGTCAGATCTGCGAGGCGCATCAACTCCGGCTGATCACGATCCGCAACGACTATGTGCGCCGCTATTCATTTATCAAGGAATCCATTCTGGAAGCTTTGGGCGAGTAGCCTGAACGAAGCGGCTGGACAGGGACTTATGAATCCGGCAGAGGAGGACAGTGTATGCAGGAAGAAACGAAACGCCTGGCCGGCGTGCTGATCGGCATCCACCGCCGCCAGCGCTTAAAAGAAGATCCGGCCGGCGGCTGGACCCAGGATCAATTTATCCTCGATGAAGCGGGGGAAGCGATTTGTTCGCGGATGACGTTATATAAATTGGAACAAGGCCAGGGAATTCAGGATGAAGAACGGCTGGAGCTGCTGCTCAGAAAACTGGGGGAAACCCCGTTAAAACAACCCGAACAGGTTAGTCTTCGTAAAGAACGAATCCAGCGGCTGAAGCAGGCTTACGAACAGTTCGATCAGAAAGTGCTCGGTGAGCTGCTTACGGATATCGAAGCCTTGCCGCCGACAACGCAGGTGATCGCCATGGAGCTGCAGCTGTGCCTGTCCTTGATCATTGAGCATCTTGCCTTTCCGGATACGCAGCCGCACAAACCGCTGTATATCCGGTACCGCGAATTTGACGCGAAGCTGAAAAACCAGATTTTCATGTATCTTGATCTGGCCCAGGCGCTGGATGAGGATTTATACGTCATGATGATCGTCCTGTTCTGGCAGATCAACATCAATCAATGGACGGATCGGAAACTGTCCGAAACCTTACTGGAACGGCTGGAGCAGTGCGAGCCGCATGACGGGATCTGGCTGCACCGCAAGGGTACCTTCCTTTCCGCGCTGAACCGCAAGGCGGAAGCCTTGGATTGCTTTAATCAGGTGTTAAGCGGTTCGTTTCCGTTACCGGATGCCGTGCGCACCCTCACGGAGATCATGCGCTTCCGGATCTGGAAGCAATTCGATCCAGATGACGCATTTCGCAGGAGCGGATCCTTTGAACAGACGCTGGTTGCGCTGCCGAAGGAGCTGACAAGCCAGGGCTGGATGGGGCTGGGGCTGTGCCTGTGCGAAGGCGGCGACGAGAAGGGGACGGAGCGGATTGACCGGGCGTTAGTCCAGGCCCCTTATCTGGCATTGTACTATCTGCCGCATTTATTTCACTGTCCTCTGGATTCAATGCGGATTCTGAATCTGGCGCAGGTCTACCTTGACCGCTGGACGACGCCCGGAACGCTGGCTATTTACCGGTATTATGAAGCGAAGCAGGCCGGGGAAGCGCCGGGCTTACTGCAGCAGCGCATATTGAAAGAGATTCTGCCGGAGATTGAAGACACGGTCTATCGTCCGCAGGAATTGATTCCGCTGCTTCATGATGAACTTCTGACTTTGGTGCAGCAGAGCGGCAGCTACAAAGGGCTGGCGGATTTTGAGCAGATTACAAAACGTCGGAAACCGGCGCTGATCCGCGAAATTTGGATCAATGGATAAAGGCAGGACTTGCGGGTCCTGTTTTTGTTATAGTGAAGCCGGGTGATCAAGATGAGAAAGAAAGAAACGAAAGCAGAAATGCCGCAGGCATTAACGGATGAAGCGTTAAAGGAAGCTCCAGAGAATGGGAAGAGACAGGAACGAATGGAGGAGAACGAAAAGCCGCTGCTGCGCAACCGCAGCTATCTGCTTTTGCTTCAGGGCAACCTGTTTTCCGGCTTCGGCGACGTGCTGTTCAGCATAGCGGCCGGGATCTGGGTTTACAAACAGACGGGATCGACGATGATGATGAGCGTTATGAGTTCCATCAGCATGGCGGTTTCCGTGCTGATCACGCCGTTTTTGGGACCGATCGTCGACCGGCGAAGCAAGAAAAGGATGATGGTGCTGATGGACTTTATCCGCGGAGTGACGCTGGTGCTGGCCGGATTGTGGTTTTGGGGACGTCCGTTATCGGTGCCGGTGCTGATTCTGTGTGCGGCGGTGATGGCGCTGTGCAATGCGTTGTTTAACCCGGCTGCGACGGCTGCGTTTTCCCTCGTTGTTTCGCGCAGCCAGTTCATGAAGGCACAGTCGTGGAACACCGGGTTGTTCATGGTTATCAACCTGACCGGCAAGGGAATATGCAGCCTGTTGGCGCTGATGTGCGGGCCGGCAACTTTGTTGATCGTCAACGGCGTGCTGTATTGGGCATCGTCCTTGTCGGAATGTTTCATCACACTGCGGCCGACCGAAGTCCCGGCCTCAGCGTCAAGTTCCTTTTTCAACGATTTCAAAGAGGGCTTACAGATCACGTTCGGCAATCCATCCCTGCGCGACCTGCTGCTTCTGCTTTTAGCCTGGAATGTGCTGGTATCCGGCTTATCGTCGGTAACACTACCGTTTTTGCAGCAGAAGGGACTGGCTGATGAATTTTACAGTTTATATCTGACCTTCGGCAGCGTCGGCGCGGTAGCCGGAACGTTTATCCCCGGAATGCTGCCCAAACCGCTGCGCGATAAGCTGTGTAGCTTACTGCCGATGATTCTTGGCATCCTCGCCTCGTTCATCACCGCCTTGAGCTGCAATCCGGCGCTGGTATGCGTCTCGTATCTGATCGCCAATCTGTTGAATTCAATCGGCAACATCATCGTTTCCTCGGCGATGATTCTGGGCTGCGAGGAACAGATGCGCGGCCGGTTAGTCGCGCTGGAAACGTCGATCATGACGGCAGGCCGGCTGATCTCGACGCTGGCATTCGGTTTCTTTGGCGAAAGCCTGGCTCTGGGCCTGCTTTCTGCGATCGGTCAGGGGATTTGCCTGATCCTCTATCTGCCGTTTGTGAGAAATCGTCGCCTGAATCAATTTCTGAAGGAAGGCGTCAGCACGGAATCCGAGGCGAGTTGAGTAAAAAAGTCCGCAGCGTTCGCGGACAGGGTATAATAGAAGAATAAAAATAAAGGAGTCAAGCATGGAAAAAAATCCCCCTCTATCAAAAATTTACGAAGCGCTGAGCGCTGTGGCTGATCAACGGATTGACATTCAGGCAGACCGCGCTTATGTTCTCTCCTCAGATCACGCCAAACGGTACACGGTCAAGTTTTTGGAAAACGGCTATTCCAGCAACGACAACGCGACGCTGTGGCAGCATTATCCAGGATATCCCATTCTGGCTGTGATGATGATTCAAGGCCAGCTGAAGATCCATGAAGAACGTTTGTCCTGGTTTCGGGCAGTGAACTGGAAACAGCTGAACACAAAGTATAAAAATCAATATGACAAAGCGATCGCGGAATTCCTTGAACCGTTTTCAGAAGCGGTCCGCAGTCAGATTGAGGATGAAGTGGAATGCTTGTTTCATCAGCTGGAATCGATGGAACTGACGATCAAAGGCAACCGTGAACCGAGAAATCCACAGTAAATGCCTACTTTTCTTATCAACAAAATTAGTCAGATACGATTTGCCAAATCATACTTGACTAAATTTATCATTTACTTTATAGTGAATTAAAAGGATAAGGAGGAGAACCGGATGTTTATTGGCAGAACTCGTGAGCTCGCTGCTTTAGACCGGCTTTATCAATCGGATCGTTTTGAATTTGCCGTGATTTACGGCCGCCGCCGGGTAGGCAAAACGACGTTGATCAATCAGTTTATCAACGATAAAAAAGCCATTTATTTTATGGGTGTGGAAAGCAATGCTAAACAGAATTTAGAGAATTTCAGCCGCAGTATTTTGGAAATGGAAACAGGGTTCAAGGCTGAGACGACGTTTCTTTCCTTTCAGGCAGCTTTAGAAATGGTCTTTCAACTTGCCGAACATCAGCGGCTGGTTTTGGTCATTGATGAATACCCGTATGTAGCCCGAGCTTCTGCCAGCTTAGCTTCCACACTCCAGCTTCTGATCGATCAATATAAAGAAACGTCTAAACTTATGCTTATCTTGTGCGGATCCTCCATGTCTTATATGGAAGATCATGTTTTGGCATACAAGGCTCCGCTTTATGGCCGGAGAACGGCTCAAATGAAGATCCTGCCGTTTGATTTTGAGGAAGTCTGCCGCTGTTTCCCCGGCTACTCCGCTGAAGAACAAGCGCTTGTTTACGGAGCGGTGGGCGGGACGCCTCAGTATCTGCTACAGATTGACGATCGGCTCAGCGTCGCTGAAAATATTAAGAATACATTCTTAGATCCGACGTCCGCCTTATTTGAGGAGCCGGAAAATCTTCTGAAACAAGAAGTTCGTGAACCTGCCCTTTACAATGCGATCATTTCAGCCATTGCTAACGGGGCTTCCCGTTTGTCGGAGATTTCTTCAAAGGTTGGCGAAAATACGAATGTCTGTGCCGCCTATCTGAAGAATCTGTTAGGATTGGGATTGGTTCAAAAGGAAATACCGTATGGTGATCAGGCTTCCCGAAAGGCTGTCTATGCGATCAGCGACAATCTTTTCCGGTTCTGGTACCGGTTTGTTCCACAGAACAGCTCAATTATTTCCCGCGGAGCGAAAGAACTGGCTTTTCAGCGGATCGAGCCCTATTTATCAGAATACATGGGAAATGTTTTTGAACAGATCTGTATGCAATATCTTTGGAAATTGCTTCTGGCAGGCAGATCACCTGTGTTTTTTTCAGAGCTGGGTCGTTGGTGGGGAACAGATCCCCGCGAAAAAAAACAGACGGAAATTGACATTATGGGTGTTCAGGATAAAACAACGGCCTTGTTCGGTGAATGTAAATGGACGAATGAAAAGGTCGATCAAGGCGTGTTAAAAACATTAGTCAGCCGCAGCCAGCTGTTTTCTTACACAGAAGTTCACTTATTTTTGTTTGCGAAGACCGGATTTACGCAAGGCTGCCGTGAGATGGCGGAAACACTGGACCATGTCAGTTTGATTTCGTTCACTGAAATGATGGAATTGTTTCGTGAACCTCAAGTGTGAAAAGAAACGATGAAGACCGCCGTCTTTTGTCAGCGTGAATTTTCTGGGTTCAATTTCTTTTGGCAGAAGCTTACGGTGACGCTGAGTAAAGGGTTTGAAAATCTTAGAATCACTCGTAGCGATGTCGATCAACAATCGTGATCGGATCTGGCATTGATGCCATCCCTGCGGGGCGGCGTCCGGCGCTTAGGTTCGGATTGCGGCTGGATGATAAGAAATACCGGCTTCTTCGAGGTGTGACCGATCAGCGTCACAGAGCGGCGCAGTAACAGAAGGATAGGAAGAATGGCAGACGCTGTTCTTTAATTTTGGCGTGGAACTCAGTGATCTCGACATCGGCGGTCACGCCGACATAGGGATAAGCAAGCTGGCTGAAGTATTCAAAATGACTCTTTCGCTTGTAGGTTTCCAGATCTAAAATTTGATAATTCATGATTTTCTCCTTGGCGCACACGCGGTTTAAAATAAAAGGGAATTGAAAAGCCGTAAACGCAGAGGTTAACCCTTTCGGATTATCATCCACAATTTACGGCAGAGGGTAGAAACGCTCAACCAGATGATGAGCTGTTATAACCTGGTCTCATTATAGAACAGACCCGGTTGATTCTCAAGATTGAGAAACGGAAAGAAAGCGGGGAAATTGCCTTTCTTTTCGTCAAGCCCGTGTTTTCCGCATATCTCGAAACAAAACCGCTACCGGCAAATCGCGATTTTTAAGCGCAGGAACACGGTGCGGATCCCAGCCAGCAGAATGAAGATCTCCAAGCGTCCTAGAAGCATGCCTGCCATTTCCACAATCAAGGCCAGCGCGGGCGTGGCCGGACCGGCGCGCGGCATCGTCGCCGTGTTCGCCCAGCATTCCACCCTGTCGGGCAAATGCCCCTACACCCACGCGCTCATCGAGTGCGACGAGGCCGCATTCCGCCGAACGAGCGAATATCTGCCCGTCGAGTGCCTTGTCGTCAACAACATCTTCCGCGACCAGCTCGACCGCTACGGCGAGATCACGCATACCCTGAACGCCATCCGTGAGGGCATTACCCATGTCCCGAACGCGACGCTGTGTCTGAACGCGGACTGCTCGCTGACCGCCTCGCTCGCCGAGGACGGCATCCCGAACCCTGTCATCCGCTTCGGCGTCAACGTCCCCATCTATTCGGAGACCGCGCACGAGCTGTCCGATGCGGTCTACTGCATCCACTGCAAGACGCAGTACGAATATGACTACCGCACCTACGGCCATCTCGGCGGCTTCCGCTGCCCGAAGTGCGGCTACCACCGCATCGCCCCCGAGGTCGCGGTCACACAGGTCATTTCGACCGGTGCGGACGCCTCGGACATCGTGCTCGATATTTTCGGACACGCTCACGAGGTTCATGTCAACCTGCCGGGCGGCTACAACATCTATAACGCCGCGGCTGCCGCTGCCGCCGCGCATGTGGTCGGTATCGACGAAAAGACCACGGTCAGCGCCCTCGGCCAGTTTGAATGCGGCTTCGGCCGCGCCGAGCAGTTCCGTCTGGGACAGGCGCAGGCGCGCATGATGCTCGTCAAGAACCCGGCCGGCTACAATCAGGTCATCAACCTCATCTCGCACGACGTCGGCAGCTGCAAGCTCGCCTTCCTGCTCAACGACCGCTTCGCGGACGGCACGGACATCAGCTGGATCTGGGACGTCGATTTCGAGGCGCTCGCCGCGCAGCAGGGCCGCTTTACGCGCATCTTCGTCTCGGGCGTGCGCGCGGACGACATGGCGCTCCGCCTCAAGTACGCAGGCTTCCCGGCCGAGCGCATCGAGCTTGTCCGCGACTACGAAAAGCTGCTCGGTGAGATCGGCGCGGACGCGGCGCCGGCCTTCATCATGCCGACCTACACCGCCATGTTCGACCTGCGCGGCGAGATCGGCAAACATACCGACGTCAAGGCGTTCTACGAATAAGGAGGAACGGAAAAATGGAACTCAATATCTGCCATCTGTACCCGGACATCCTTAATCTGTACGGCGACCGCGGCAACATCATCACCATGAAGCGCCGCCTCGAGGGCCGCGGCATCAAGGTCAATATCGACGAATGCTCGATCGGCCAGCCGCTGAACGCGGACAAATACGACATCTTCTTCATCGGCGGCGGTCAGGACTTCGAGCAGGAGGTGCTGCTGCGCGACCTTTCCTCCGGCAAGGCGCAGGACATCCGCACCGCGGTCGAGGAGGAAAAGACCTTTCTCGCCATCTGCGGCGGCTACCAGATGCTCGGCGAATACTACAAGACCTGGGACGGCGTGCAGCTCGACTTCATCGGCGCCATCGGCGTGCACACCATCGGCGCAAAGGAGCGCATGATCGGCAACTATATGTTCAGGACCACCCCGGAGAGCGGCGACACGGTCGTCGTCGGCTTCGAGAACCACTCCGGCAAGACCTATCTCAGCGAGCAGGTCGCCCCGCTTGGCATGATGCTCTCCGGAAACGGCAACAACGGCGAGGACAAGACCGAGGGTGCGCGCTACAAGAACGTGTTCGGCACGTATTCGCACGGCTCGCTGCTCCCGAAAAACCCGGTCCTGTGCGATTTTATCCTTCAGACCGCGCTCAACCACCGCTATGACGGCGCCGAGCCGCTCGCGCCCCTCGACGACACGCTCGAGCTGAACGCCCACCGCTATATGCAGGAGCGTCTGTCGCACAACGGATAATGACACACAAGTGTAACACACAGGCCTGTTGAAACGTGGTATTATTATAATAATAAGAGGTGATTACTTTTGAAACTGAAACGATTTTTCTCCGCCTTTCTGGCGGCGGCCCTGCTCGCCGGCACTGTCCCGGCAGCGCTCGCGGCCGACATCGACTCGCACTGGTCGAAGCCCTATGTGACCTCGCTCCACGAGCTCGGCATCATCAACCCCTCCGCCTCGACCGGCAACTATACCCCCGAGGCCTCGGTCACGCGCTGGGAATTCATGCGCTACATCAACCGCGCGTTTGACTTCACCGAAAAGGCATCCATCAGCTTTTCCGATGTCAAAAGCTCGGATATGTACTATGAGACCATCCAGATCGCCGTCAAGCACGGCTACATCAACGGCACGGGCAACAACAAGATGGACCCCGAGGGCACGCTGACCCGCGAGCAGGCCGCGACTATCCTCGGCCGTCTGCATAAGTACGCGCCGACCGCGTCCGCGTCCAAGCTCGATGTGTTCACCGACAAGTCCAAGATTTCCTCCTACGCGACGAGCTACGTCGCCGAGGCAGTCTCTCAGGGCTACATCAACGGCTACACTGACGGCACCTTCAAGCCGCAGGGCAACCTCAAGCGCGGCGAGATCGCCAAGATCCTGTACTTCTACCTCGGCTCGTCGCTCAGCGAGTCCGGCAGGCAGTACACTGCCGCCGCCTTCAACGGCGACACGAAGAACGTCACCATCTCGGCGGCCTGCACGCTGTCTGACGCGACCGTCGAGGGCAATCTCTACATCACAGAGGGCGTGCTCTCCGGCAACGTCAACCTCAACAACGTCACCGTCAAGGGCGATATCATCGTCGGCGGCGGCAACGTCACGCTCGACGGCGTGACCGCGATGAACCTCATCGTCTCCAACCCGATGGGCATCAAGCCGACCGTGATCGCGACCGGCTCGACCAATATCGGCACCGCAGAGGTGCAGTCCTCCGCCTCGCTCTCTGAAAGCGGTCTTTCCGCAAATGCAGGCGGCTTCTCCGATATCACCGTGACCGGCGAGGGCGCGAGCCTTTCGCTCGATGCTTCGGTCTGGGATCTGGACACCAAGGCCGCTTCCACCATCGTCACCACAGGCAGCACGCTCATCAGCGAGCTGACCGCGGACGCAAAGACCACCGTCACCGGCAACGGCTCGGTGCAGACCGCAAAGCTGAACGCGAGCGGCTGCGAGCTTGTCATGCAGCCGGCTGAGGTACAGCTCGCCAGCGGCGTCACCGCCACCATCGCGGGCAAGTCCGCCGCTTCCTCGACGAGCGTTTCGGTCTCCCCGTCCACCCTGTCCATCGACATCAACAACAAGGACAACATCGCCTTTTCCTACGAATTTCTGTTCAATGCGGACAAGAACGACCTGACCCGCGTCACCGTCGGCGGCAAGAACCTGCGTCAGGGCACGGATTACAACATTCTCTCCGGCAAGAACGGCATCCGTGTCTACAAGACCTATCTGTCCACTCTGTCCGTCGGCACCTACACCGCAGAGCTGAAGTTCGAGGACGGCACCAAGGCCGCCATCGGCATCGTCGTCAGCAACTCCTCGCTCAGCGCGGTCAGCCCCTCGCAGATCACGTTCGACAAGTACGAAAGTTCGGCGAACTACAACGACGTCACCGTAACGCTCAGTCTGCCGGCCGGCACCCTGCTCGATACGGTCAAGCTCGGCAGCACGGTGCTCGAGCGCGGCAAGGACTACAACTACAACGCAGCCTCGGGTGCGGTCACCTTCCTGCGCGAGACGCTCGCTAAAAAGAGCAAGGGCAGCTACACCATCACCTTCGTCCCCACGCGCGGCTCCTCGTCGAGCTGCTCGCTGACCGTCACGGATTCCGCGCCGGTCAATGAAGTCGCTCCCTCCTCAGTCGATTTCGACGCGAACACCTCGTCCGGCGGCTATCACGATGTCTCCGTCACCCTCAACCCGGCGGACGGCGCGACCCTCAAGAACATCCGCGCAGGCGGCAAGACGCTCGAGGAGAACTGGCAGTACAAGGTAGACGGCTCGACCGTCACCCTCAGCAAGTCCGCTGTCGCCCAGTTCGGCAAGGACGGCGCGACCTACGCCGACTTCACCTTCGTCATGAGCAAGGGCCAGAGCCCGACGCTGCGCGTCAACTACGTCACGACCTACGCGCTGACCGCGAACGTGGTCGACGACCTCGGTCTGCCCATCTCGGGCGCGACCGTCACCTTCACCCCGAATGATGCCGAAAGCGGCACCGCTGCGCAGACCCTCGTCACCGACTCGGACGGCAAGGCGACCGTTTACGTCAAGCGCGGCAGCTACACGCTGACGGCGACGCACGAGCGCTTCACCTCGGCCATCACGCAGACCACGAGCGTCTCCTCCGGCCGCACGGTCAAGATGACCGGCGAGATCCTCGAGACGGTTCAGCTCGTCGTCACCAACGAATACGGCGCTCCGCTTTCCGGCGCGGCGGTATCCATCGGCGGCAAGACCATCACCACCGGCGCGGACGGCACCGCTTCCTTCAGCGTCAAGCGCGGCAGCTATGTAGCGCAGGTGGCCTGCACCGGCTACAAGACCCAGGCAGTTCAGCTTTCGGTCACCGGTTCTCTGCGCGAGCGCGTAAAGCTCGGTTAAACCCGCATAAAAAGCACCTCCGATATGCCGTTCTGGCATATCGGAGGTACTTTTTTTATCAGTCTCCCATGGACAGGCCGAGCGCACGCGCCTGCGCGACGATCTCGCAGTCGGGCGGCACGGTCTTCAGCTTGCCCGCCACCTCGGAGAGCGGCACGGCCACGATTTTATCATCGCGCAGCGCGACCATGCAGCCGAACTTCCCCTCACGAATGAGCTCGGCGGCCGCCGCGCCGAAGCGGCTCGAGAGCACGCGGTCTGCCGCACAGGGTGCGCCGCCGCGCTGAAAATGGCCGGGGATGGTCACGCGGATCTCCTGCCCGGTCAGCTCCTTCAGCTCCGCCGCGAGCCGGTAGGATACCGACGGGTACGGCATGGCCTCGCGCGCCGCCTTGAACTCCTTTTTGCTCATGGCCGCCTCCTCGCGGCTGACCGCGCCCTCCGCGACCGCGATGATCGAGAAGCGCTTGCCGTCCTTCGCACGCTTTTCGATGGCCTGCGCGATCTTTTTCGCGGAATACGGGATCTCCGGGATGACGATGACGTCCGCGCCCGAGGCGATGCCCGCGTGCAGCGTCAGCCAGCCGGCCTTGTGTCCCATGATCTCGACGATGAACACGCGCGAGTGGGAAAAAGCGGTCGAATGGATGGAGTCGATGACCTCCGAGGCGATGTTCACCGCCGACTGGAAGCCGAAGGTCAGCTCCGTCCCCCACAGGTCGTTGTCGATGGTCTTGGGCAGCGTGACAACATTCACGCCGTTCTCGCGCAGCAGGTTCGCAGTCTTGTGCGTACCGTTGCCGCCGAGAATGACCAGACAGTCAAACCCGGCCTTTTTCACCGTTTTCAGCATTTTATCCAGCCTGGTCTGCTCGCTGTCCTCCTCGGGGCGCTGCATCTGCTTGAACGGCTGACGCGAGGTGCCGAGGATGGTGCCGCCGAGCGTCAGAATGTCCGAAAAGTCGTCCGGCTGCATCTCATGGTAGTCTCCCTCGATCAGGCCGCGGTAGCCGTCGCGGATACCGTACAGCGTCACGCCTTTGCCCATTTCGTTATACAGTGTCTTTGCGACACCCCGGAGCGCCGCGTTCAGTCCCTGACAGTCGCCGCCGCTCGTAAGCATTCCGATTTTCATATTCATCATCCTTCCCCCGCCGGTCTTCCCGCGGTTTTCTTCTCTCCATTATAGGATATTATACCGCACGGGAAAAGCGATTTTACATACTTTTTCATTGGGATTTGTGCGCATGAGATTTTTCTGTCGAATTTTGATTTTTTTGCAGGAATTCTGTTGACAAAGCTCCCTGTACGGGTTTATACTGTAGTCACAAAAAAAGATGATGCAGTCGCTTTGACCGCATCTCAAACGATAATAGCAAAACCATCGAAAGATGGCGACGCAAAGCTATAGGGCCTTACCCCTCTGAGAGGGCTGGCAGCCAGTTACCGAAAGGAGATCGCCGGATATGAAGCGGCTTTTTCGTTTTGCATGCACAGTTTTTGCAGCAGCTGTCCTCTCGATGGGTTTCACCGCAGCGGCAGCGAATGACATTGTTGACACGAGCAACACGTCCCACGGTTATGTAACCGTTAACTACACCTCGAGCGCAAAGCTCAAGGTCGGCATCCAGTACAACGGCGGCACGACGGTTTACCGCGACTGCCCGAGCGGCAAGGACGCTTCGTTCTCGCTCGACCAGGGCGATGGCAAGTACACCGTAACCCTGTACCGCAACGTTTCCGGTTCTTCCTACGAGGAAGTTTCCTCCAAGACCATGAACGTTACCGTCAAGGACCGCTTCGCTCCCTACCTCGTCTCCACCTCGGACATTCAGTTCTCCAAGGGCGACGCTGTTTCCGTCAAGGCTGCTGAGCTCTGCAAGAACGCAAAGACCGACGAGGAAAAGGTCATCGCCATCTACAACTACATGGCAGACCGTTACTCCTATGATTACGAGCTGGCAAATGAGATCACCAGCGGCAAGATCACCAAGTACATCCCGGATACCGCCGCTACTCTGAACGGCACCACCGGCATGTGCTACGATTTCTCTTCCCTGTTCGCGGCAATGTGCCGCAGCGAGGGCATCCCGTGCGCACTGACCAAGGGCTACGCCAGTTCCAGCTATCACGCATGGAACAAGGTCAACCTGAACGGCAGCTGGTACCAGATCGACCTGACCTACGCCGTTACCCGCAATGTCAGAAACGCAAAGACCCTGCATGACTGCGTATCTCCGCTGACCTATACGAACACCAGTGATACGCTCGCCGCAGAAGCCGCTTAACGCTTTCTGCTCTTCCGATTTGTATACAGATGACGCCGACTTCACCTTTTTCTTTACTTAATCAGCGGTCATTTTGTATAAATACGCTGCGAATCAAAATCTTATTCAGTTTACAGTATTTACTTGTCGTTTACGGCTAATTGTAGTATACTAAAGGTGTTGATCCGCGGCATTCTGTCCGGCCGTGCAAAAGGACTGTATGTTTTCCGCATACTGCCTTACCGGCAGACAGCGACCAACAAAATCTGTGCATGACTCCCGTGAACGGGTACCGGTACAGACAAAAGCACCACCGGCGAAAGCCGGTCTCGCAAAGCCAGGGGCCTAAACGGAAGGTTCCCTTCCGCATGGCAGCCGGTTGCCAGAAATACATCTGCAATTCCTCTCGATCAGCATGCACGCTGACCAAGGAGGCATTCCATATGTTAAAAAAGAATACGCGCAAACGTCTGCTCGCAGGAGCTCTTGCGACTGTCATGATGCTGACCATGTGCCCGAGCTGGGCGCTGGCCGACGATGAGGGCATCGCAACTCTTCCGGCGAACGAAGAAATCGCAGTGCCGGTGGATGATTCCATTCCCGCAGCAGACACCACTAAAACTCCCGCTGATCCCACTCCTTCTGTGCCCGAGGCAAAGCCTGCCGAGGATCAGGATCCCGCACCGGCTCCGTCTAACGGCGGCGCAAACGGCGGTACGGACAGCACGGAGTCTGGCAATAGCACTAATCCCACCGTTTCCAAAGATTCGGAAAACAATTCTCAGAACAATGATGTAGTAAGCAACTCTCCGGAAAATGAAATCAGCACGGCATCGCTGGACGCTGTTCCTTATGGCTGGAACGACGTTAAGACGATTGAAGCTGAATACTGGATTACCAACCTCCACGCAGAAGACGACAATGGCAGCTGGAAGCTGAGCATCGACAAGGATACTGTCGGTGAAGACGGCAAGTCCGTTGCTGAACTGGCTCCGCCCGAGCGCCGTGCGACCGCAGACGAGACCTACAACACCGTTTTCTGGCAGGCTCGCGTGTTGCACTGGTACGAGCACCAGACCACCCTGTCTAACGCTGACAAGACCCAGTCCGGTACCGAAATTACCAGCATTCGCTACAAGAATGACAGATTAGAGTACTGTGCAAAGGATTCTTCCGATTGGACTGCATTCGCTCGGAACGACCAGCTGGTATTCTACTATCTGATTCGCACTGAATATTCTCAGATGGTTCAGATCGACGTCTCCGACTGGACGGTTGACACGGAACAGAAACTGCATCCTAATCGCCGCAGCGTAACCTATCAGGTTTACGTCAAGGGCGGTAACGAAGACGGTACCGATAAGCCCGCTGGTAGCAGGACATTCTGGTACAACAAGGCCTTTAAGGTTTCTTCGGTTCGTGTCCGTGAGATTGGCGATTACCCCAATTACTCCATCGACCATGTAGAACTCGAGCCGTCCACTCTCGGCGACCCGATCAAAAACGAAAACGGCGAGTACAGATTCAGTCTTGACCTTACCAAGGCAAAGCGCGATGAAGCTACCGTCAAGATTTATGTCAAGCCGAACGTAGATCCGCATCAGCTGACCTATAATGAAGACGGCGGCACAATCACGAGCGAGGGTTACACCGTAGGTTCGGTTTACCCCCAGCAGAGAATCACTGTGCCGGAAGTCGAAAAGGAAGGCCATACCTTCGATGGCTGGTTCGATGAGAACAATACCAAGTACGAGACTGGCGCTCTGATGCCGGACAAGAATCTGACACTGACGGCTCATTGGACCGCTAATACCCCGACTCCCCCGGTCGAGCCGGAAACCAAGACCCCGGCTATGTACTTTGTTCTGCTGCCGAACCGCGGCGTTCCGAAGAGCGGCGAAAGCCAGGGCTGGACAAATTACCTGCCGAATGTTGATTCGGACGGCGGCGTAATGGGCTTAACTCGCGAGACCGGTTACAAAGGTCATCTGACCGAAGAGGGCAAGGAGGCCGCTAACAAGGGCGAATTCAATGCCAATGGCGTTGACCCCAGCTATCTGATTGTTCCGTCCGACCTCGGTTTCTTCACCAGGGCCAACTGGTCGGAAGATGGCAAAACCTACAAGCCCTCCACCAATGTCACTGACATCAAGGCTCTGCTCGGCGCCAATTACAACCCGACAATTGCTAAGGTTGTCTGGTACACCGTAAAGCACGACGATACCGACGGCTATCATGTCGACGGCTATGTCAAGAACGTAGATGTTAACGTCACCTACCATTCTAACTTTGGCGATGCTGAGCAGACCAAGATTTGCACCGCTACTACCGGCGAGGAATATGAGGCGCTCAGCTACGCAGCTACCGAGTTGCCTGATCGTGCAAACTACACCTTCGGCGGCTGGTACACCAATCAGAACTGCGCCGAGGAAACGGCATACGAGACGGATACGCTGATGACCAGCCTGGATCTGTACGCAAAGTGGGTTCCGAACAATTTCGGGGTGTCCTACTTCTATCAGAATGAGCAGGGTAAAGAAACGCAGTTTGGCGACATCGATACCTACGCCTTCGACACTGACGTAACCGTAAGAACCGCTCATCCTGAAAAGGCAGGCTATACCTTTACCGGCTGGACGAATATCGCGAATATCGTAACTGTTGATGCTGACGGCAAGTTCACCATGCCGGCACAGGACGTTCGTTTCGATGCTCAGTTCAGCATCAACCAGTACCACGTAACCTACAAGGTTGACGGCAAGGATTACGGTAACACTGAAACCTACGTCTTCAATTCCGATGTTGCAATCCGACCCGTTCCGACTAAGGAAGGCTATACCTTCTCCGGTTGGACCTCTGATGACTCTGCATTCGATATCCGCGGCTTCAAGATGCCCGCACATGATGTTACCATCGAGGGCACCTTCGCTATCAACCGCTACACCGTAACCTACAAGGTTGACACTGAGGTAGTCGGCACTGATGTCTACGACTTCAATTCCGATGTTGTAATCCGACCCGTTCCGACTAAGGAAGGCTACACCTTCTCCGGCTGGAAGATTGGCACTGCGGACGCTGAGAATTTCAAGATGCCTGCACATGATGTTACCATCGAAGGCACCTTTGCGAAGAACAGCAGCGGCGGCCACCACCACCGCAAGCCTACCGTTACCATCCCGGACAAGGTTCCGACCGGTCTGAACGGTAACGATCACTATGCGTACATCGTCGGCTACCCGGACAAGACCGTCCGCCCGCAGAACGGCATCACCCGTGCTGAGGTCGCGACCATCTTCTTCCGTCTGCTGACCGACGAGACCCGCAACGCTAACTCCACCAAGTCCAACAGCTACTCTGACGTAGCCGCCGGTGCATGGTACAACCATGCGGTTTCTACGCTGAGCGCTATGGGCATCGTGAAGGGCGACAGCAACGGCAAATTCAATCCGAACGCACCGATCACCCGCGCTGAGTTCGCGGCGATCGCAGCCCGTTTTGACGACAAGGCCAACTCGACGACTGCTGATTTCAGCGACATCGTGTCCCACTGGGCAAAGAACGAGATCAGCGCCGCCTCCAACAACGGCTGGATCAACGGTTATCCCGACGGCACCTTCCGTCCGGATAACAAGATCACCCGTGCCGAGGCAATGACGCTCGTCAACCGCGTCCTCAAGCGTCTCCCCGAGACCGCAGAGGATCTGCACGACGATATGATCAAGTGGAGCGACAACTCTGACGCTTCTCAGTGGTTCTATCTGGCGGTACAGGAGGCTACCAACAGCCACTACTACAAGGCCAAGGAGAACAAGTCCGAGAAGTGGACCGAGCTGCGCGATACCCGCGACTGGACCGAACTGGAAAAGTAAATTTTCACTGCATCCCCCGGCGAAAGCCGGGGGATGTTTTTTTTGCTCCTTCCCGCCGGTTTCTTGTACATTTTTACCGAACTTGCACAAAACAGGCGGCTGCCCTTGTCTTTCGCGGCGCTGCGGTGTATAATAACATCGTTCGGCAGGACTTTTCTGCCCGCAAACAAATAAACAAGCGAACAGACGGTGCCGCTGAACGACCTCGGCCGGGTCAGCGGTTAAAAGGGAAACAGGTGCAATTCCTGTACGATCTCGTCACTGTAAACGGGGAGCATTCCGCTTTTTATGTCACTGATGCTGTGCATCGGGAAGGCGGCGGCGTGCACAGATCCGCAAGTCAGGAAACCTGCCGCCTCTGTTGGTACGGAAAGCTTTTCCAGGTCACGAGTCATTGACTGTACTGATGCCGCATTCTTCTGCATGATTACAGTCCCTTTCTGCGCACAGGTGCAGGGGGACTGCGTGTTTTCTGTACCCTTTTCAGGGCTTTTCCCCGGTGCGCTTGCCGGAGGAGCCGAAAAAAGGAGGAACTTTTTCATGAAACTCAAGAAACTGGGCGCTCTGCTGCTCTCCGCAAGCCTGATGATGGCGGCTCTGACCGCCTGCGGCAGCAAGCCGGCTGCAAACGACGCCGCCGAGGACACCAAGGGCGCGGATAGCGCTGCAACCGATACCGCGGCGGACGACGAAGAAAACTACGAAACGGGTGACGCAAGCTTGGATAATCCGCTCAATCAGGACGAAATCGGCGAAAACGAGCTGCTGGTAGTCAGCTTCGGCACCAGCTACAACGACAGCCGCCGCGAGACCATCGGCGCCATCGAGGCCGCGATGCAGAAGGCGTTCCCGGACTACTCGGTCCGCCGCGGCTTCACCAGCCAGATCATCATCGACCACGTAAACAAGCGTGACGGCGAAAAGATCGACAACGTGACCGAGGCGCTCGACCGCGCGGTTGCAAACGGCGTCAAGAACCTCGTTGTTCAGCCGACGCATCTGATGAACGGCCTTGAGTACACCGACCTCAAGAACGAGCTGGCCGGCTACTCCGACTCCTTCGAGAAGATCGCACTCGGCGAGCCGCTCCTGACCTCGGACGACGACTTCCAAAAGGTCATGAACGCGATCGTTGCCGCGACCATAGAGTACGACGACGGCGAGACCGCTATCTGCTTCATGGGCCACGGCACCGAGGCTGACTCCAATCAGGTCTACACCAAGATGCAGGAAACCCTGACCGCGGCAGGCCACAAGAACTACTTCGTCGGCACGGTTGAGGCGACCCCGTCCCTCGACGATGTGATCGCGGCTGTCAAGGAAAGCGGCTTCAAGAAGGTCGTGCTGCGTCCGCTGATGATCGTTGCCGGCGACCACGCGAACAACGACATGGCAGGCGATGAGGACGGCTCCTGGAAGACCGAGTTCGAGAAGGCCGGCTTCGAGGTAACGACCGTTGTAGAGGGTCTGGGCGGTCTGACCGACATTCAGAACCTGTTCGTTGCGCACGCGCAGGCAGCTGTTGACTCGCTCAAGTAATCTTTCCATACCAGATACAGGTCCGGACTGCGAAAGCGGGCCGGACCTTCTTTTATCCGTCAAACACAAGGAGAAAACAATCTATGAACAGCAAAAAAACACTTCTGGCCGCTCTTCTGGCGGCGCTCATGCTCACCTCCGGCTGCGGCAGCTCCGCCTCTCAGCAGCAGACCGACACCGCCGCGCAGACCGGCGAGACCAGCACCTCGAATGTTGCTTCTGCGTCCGACATGACCGAGGTCGAGGAGGTCGTCGAGGAGGGCATGACCCCCATTTCCGGCGACAAGGTCAAGGACGGCACCTATAACGTTACCGTCAAGTCCAGCTCCAAAATGTTCGACATCACTGCGTGCGAGCTGACTGTCGAGAGCGGCAAAATGACCGCGACCATGCACATGGGCGGCAAGGGCTATCTCTATGTCTACATGGGCACCGGCGAGCAGGCCGCCGCGGCAGACGAGGCGGATTACATCCCGTTCACCGAGCAGGCCGACGGCACCCACAGCTTCACCGTCCCGGTCGACGCGCTCGATGAGGGCATCGACTGCGCCGCATTCAGCAAGAAGAAGGAAAAATGGTACGACCGCACCATCCTGTTCCGCGCGGATTCTCTGCCGATGGATGCCTTTGCCGACGGCGTTGTCACGACGCCCGACAGCCTGTCTCTCGCGGACGGCTCCTACACTGCTGACGTCGCGCTTGCAGGCGGCTCCGGCCGCGCCTCCGTCCAGTCTCCGGCTGAGCTGACCGTCAAGGACGGCAAGGTAACGGCGAAGATCGTCTGGAGCAGCAAAAACTACGATTACATGAAGGTGAACGACGAAAAGTACGATGCTGTGATCGAAAATGAGCACTCCACGTTTGAAATTCCGGTTGCGGGCTTTGACTGGGCGATGCCGGTCGTAGCCGACACTACCGCAATGAGTGAGCCGCACGAGATCGAGTACACGCTGCGTTTTGACTCTGCGTCCATCGCTCCGGCAGCAAAATGAGAAGAATTACAGCATGGTGCCTGAGTGCGGCACTGCTGCTCGGCGGTCTGTCCGGCTGCGGAACTGCCCGGCAATCGACCGCACAGACGCAGGCGGCGGTCTCGTGGAGCGACATGCAGCCGACCGACAGCGTGGATTTGGAGTATGCCGAGTGTTTTTCGGTCGATCACTATGACGGCGGCTATTCGCTCATTACCGTGAAGGACGACGCACGTTATCTGGTCGTTCCGGAAAACGCGTCCGTGCCGGACGGTTTGGACGCAGATATCGTGGTGCTGCAGCAGCCGCTGGACAGCATTTATCTGGTCTCCTCGAGTGTCATGGACCAGTTCGTTGCACTGGATGCGCTGGACAGTATTGCACTGTCCGGCACCAAGCAGGACGGCTGGTACATCGACGAGGCCAAGCAGGCGATGGCGGACGGCAAGATCACCTATGCGGGCAAGTACAGCGCGCCGGATTACGAGACCATCTACTCCGCTGACTGCAATCTGGCCATTGAGAATACCATGATATACCATACGCCCGAGGTCAAGGAGCAGCTCGAAAAGCTGGGTATTCCGGTGTTTGTCGAGCGTTCCAGCTACGAGCCGCAC
>OKRX01000918.1_pt1 | contig 22901 bp, 15 predicted proteins | sample 1601241 | NCBI WGS metagenome assembly OKRX01 (sample SAMEA3541500, study PRJEB24748) | human gut metagenome | biome: human gut; feature: human-associated habitat; material: faeces | place: China | collected 2012
CGTCGAACCCGCGGTCCAGCAGGTTCGCGAGCCTGGCCTCGTCGACCCGCGTCCTGTGCGGTTCGGACCGTCCGCGCGCGTACGCGCCCGTCACGCCCTTCGCGCATGATGCCACCGATGCGTCTCCTGGACGCGGTGACACCCTTCCTTTCCAGGACGGCCTTTGGAAACCAGCCGCCTATGCTGCCGAAAAATAGTGCCCATACTGTGGACGCCAACTTGCAGAAACACAATCCACACGACCGAACCTGTGAAATGCGTGCGGTCCGGATGCCTGCCCGCCGTGACGATGTCAGTCCACAACTGGCGGCATTGCGCCTCGCTCCACGAGTAACGCCGCTGGTAGACCGGCACCGTGAAACGCAACGATCCAGTGAACAGGTCCAACAGGACCTTCTTGCCGGCATCCATACGACCACTCCCCTCGACCTCATATCATTCGTCTTCCCTTATTATCCCGCGATGGGAACGGAAGGATAACGCCCGAATTCTTGCGCACTTTCGGATTCCGGCCCTGACGTAAGAGGGCATGGCCCGCGTCCTGTGTACGATTTTCATTCGCCAAAACAAAAAACCGCGATTGGAAGCCAGGAGACGGAACCATGCCCGAGAACATCATACAGATCGACCAGAACCTGCTCGAGACCAGGCTCGACCGGCTGATCACCGAGAAGATGACGCAGATCCTCAACGCGATGCTCGACGCCGAGGCCGACGAGATCACCGGGGCCGCCAGATACGAGCGCAGCGGGGGACGGAAGGCGTACAGGGCCGGCCACTACGAACGCAAGCTCACCGCCAAGGCCGGCAGGCTCGAGCTGAAGGTGCCGAAACTCAAGGGCGCCCTGTTCGAGTCCGCGGTGATCGAACGCTACCGGCGGCGCGAGCAGAGCGTCGAGGAATCCCTGATCGACATGTACCTGGCGGGCGTGAGCACCCGCCAGGTCGACGACATCAGCCAATTGCTGTGGGGAGACCGCATGCCCTCGCAGACATTGAGCGACAAGCTCAAAAGGATCTACGGGGAGATCGACCAGTGGCGCACGAGGCCGTTGGAATCCGAATACCCGTACGTGTTCGTGGACGGCGTGTGGCACAAGCGCTCATGGGGCGGGCGCGTGGAGAACGTGAGCGTCCTGGTCGCCATCGGAATCAACGCGGAGGGGCATCGCGAGGTCATCGGCGTCACGGAGGGCATGAGGGAGGACTCGGCCAGCTGGGAGCAGTTCTTCAGAGGCATGATCGAACGCGGCCTGAAGGGCGTCAGGCTCGTGGTCGGCGACCGGTGCGCCGGACTGGTGGCCACGGTCGGCTCGATGCTGCCCAAGGCGAAGTACCAACGCTGCATGGTGCATTTCATGCGCAACGTGCTCTCCAAGGTCCCGCCGATCCACAGGGAATGGGCGTCCGCCGCCCTGAAGGCGGTATTCGCCATGGAAAGCCGGGAATCCGCGCTGGACAAAGCCGAACAAGTCGCCGCGGAGATGAGGTCTAGGAGGCTGAGGGCCGCCGCCAACTGCCTGCGGGAGGGCGTCGGCGAGACGACGACCTACCTGCTGGACGAGTTCCCGGACGGGCACCGCAGGCGCATCCGCACGAACAACATGATCGAGCGGTTGAACAGGGAGATCCGCCGGCGCACGCGCGTCGTGGGCGGCTTCCCCGACGGGAACAGCGCGCTCATGCTCGTCTGCGCGCGCATCCGGTACGTCACCGCGAACGAATGGTCGACCCGCCGCTACCTCGACATGTCCCGGCTCGATGACAACCTCGTGGAAGCGAACTGATCATCGCTCCATGGACGGCCATGATCCAAAGTGCGCAACTTTTCGGGCACTAGGGGCTGCGGACGTTTTCTTGGAGATAATCACGCAGCCATTCCTTGGCTCTGACGGTATTGTACCGGACTCATCCAACCGAGCGACTGTTTGATGCGCTCATGGTTGTACCAGCGGATGTACTCGTCGATCAGGACGAGCACCTCGTCACGGGTACGCTCCTCCCAACGCTCGGGATAGACGGATTCCGTCTTCATACGTCCGAAGAACCCCTCCGCGGCGGCGTTGTCCGGCGAACAGCCCTTCGCGCTCATCGACCGCGTCAGGCCGTACCGTTCCATGAGATCCAGCCATCCGGGCCACCGGTAATGGCAGCCGCGGTCGGAATGCACCAGGGGCTTCGCCCCCTCCGGCAGTGTTTCCGCGGCCTTGACGAGCATCCTGTTGGCGAGCTCCGCGTTGGGACTGAAACCGGCCGTGTACGCTACGATCCTGCCATCGTGGCAGTCGATCATTGGGGAGAGGTACACCTTCCCGTCCCGGGCCTTGATCTCGGTGATGTCCGTGAGCCACTTCTCGTTCGGCGCTTCGGCCGTGAAGTCGCGGTTGACGAGGTTGCCGGGCGCGGGCGTGGTCTCGCCCTCGTAGGAGCTGTACCTGCGTCGTCTCGGCACGTGCGCCGTCAGACCGTCCTCGGCCATGATCCTGCGGATCACCTTTTCCGAGACGCCGGTTTGGAGCGTGGCCTTGATCCTGCGGTACCCGTACCTGCCCTTGGACGCGGCGAACGCCTCCGCCACCTCCGTCCTGAGTCCTGCGTATTTGTCAATGGCGAGCCTGGCGTGGTGATAGTGGTAGCTGCTCGGCGCGATGCCGAGCAAGCATATCATCGAGCTGAGCGAATACGCCGGCCTCAGACGGTCGATCAGCAGCGTCTTCTCCCTGTTCGACAGGCGCCGCAGATCGGCGCCTGGGTCTTTTTTTACGACCTCCACCACCTCCCGCATCAACGCGTTCTCCAGCTCCAGCTCCTCGACCCTGCGGCGCAGCGCCTCCGCGTCGTCGTTGCCGTCCCCGGCATTCCGGCTTCGCCGCGGCGCGGGCTTGTTGGACTGGCTGGCGTTCCTGTTCCTGGGTTGCAGCGCGGCCATGCCGCCCTCCCGGTACGCCTTGACCCAGTTGTGGACCGCGCCAATGCTCACGCCGAGCTGTCGGGCGGCCTGCTTCTGCTGCATGCCGCCCAGCACCAGTTCGATCGCCTTGGTCCTTGTCTCCAGTGGGATGATGGGTTTCGCCATATGGCCAGCATACCGGGGATCCGCCGCAAGCCAGCGTTCCAGGCACTGTCTGGTCGGGTATCCCAGGCGTTTCACCACTTGGGCCGTGGTCATCGGCGTGGTGAAATACAGCTCCACCGCGCGCTGTCTTTCCTCGGGACTGAACATATGATAATCCTTTCGTTCAGTCTCCAAGAAAACGTCCGCAGCCCCCTACCAACGGACACGTATTTGCGAGGAAGCACGTACAGACAGCAGATTGCATGTGCTTCCTCTTCGATTAGTGCAGCGTCTGCAACCGAAGTACCGCAGCGATAACCTATATTCACAGGCAGGATTTGTAACGACTATTGACTTGACGTTATAACGAATATGGGCTGTAGGTCCTCTGCGGCGTTGAAATAAAACGCAATGAGCGGAAGGATGTTTCCAGCCTTTCCAAACCATATGACTATGACTGAATAAGGCTCGGATCGACTTGCCATATATATATAACGTCTACCTCAAAAGACTTTCTGGCTTTTTGAACGGTCTTCTTTTGTTCTTGCCGGGCAGAAGATATTCCTCTCTTTTCCGATTCTGTTCTTCCACTATCCGGCGATAAGATTTGCCCAATTCATCCATCGACGCTTGATAGGTATCGCCTAGCTTGATTTCAGAATCCGGTTTGACGGGAGTTCCGCATCTTCCCATAACTTCTATCGTGGTAAATTCTCGCACCTTATAAGCAGCTGCGCGCAAATCATCTGGGACAAGAGGATTCGCCAATAGAATCTCATATGCGACGATGATGTTCGCCAGGCTTTCTTTCGGATTAGTGGTAAACGCGGAATAGAATCGCACAAGATCCTCACGTAAATGTTTAAGACGCAAATCAATCTGCTGGACTGCTTTCTCATTCGACGAGAGCATCCTCTGTGTTTGTCTTGCAATGTACGAAACATAGATTGTCACGCATATGCCGGCAATACTGAGGACCCATGGGACAACTATCTGCACTACAGACAGTCCGTCCAACCTTCCATCCTTCGGAGTATAATCGACCGCGACAAAACGCGTCATTCAACTCGCCACTACGGTCAATAAAGTTATTTTCCTTTTTACTACTGTAGTACTTCGACCTCGTCGAGCAGTGTCTAGCAGGTTGTAGCCTGCTCGTAGCTGGCTCCATCGGCAAGGTTCAGATCATTGAAGATGCATTTAGTGCAGGCGTTTTCGCTATCCCCGATTCCATGCATTCATGCAGCAGAGAACACGAATAGACGGCGGAATTCAACGGGAATAAGTCCCCAACACCACCTCGCACCGTGGATGCCAACTTGCAGAAATACCCTTCATACTGTCGACAAATGATTCCGGTATGCTGTTCCGGATAGGATCCATGGCGGTTTGAGTTATTCCTGATGCATCGGAGACTGGGACGGATATTATTTGCTGCAATCGATTTTCATCACCTTAGAATCATTGGAAAGACTCACACCTCTGAAAGCAAGTACCTACAATAAAGGAAACACATACCTAAAGCCAAAAAGATTGGTTCCTTTGACACTCGAAAACCTTTTTCTATTAGTAATTAACTTTTTTTGAGTTTCACATCATGCCGATATTGCTTCATCTCATACCTATCAGAATTTGGTGGTCAGGCCCGTGTCGTTGAGCAGATGCGTGCCGATATGGCCGATGATCAGTTTCCCTGTTACAGAATCCCAGCAATAGTAGATTCGTAGCGTGTCCTCACTATCCTTCCCATGTCCGGCCTTGAGATGCGGCGTGATATCCAGGATTCGTCCGTCGAACGGTACCTCACGCAACCTAGTGAGTTTCGCGTTGCGGTTGGTGTTGCTTCCCTCGGAAAGTGCCAGCTCGAACCGCGAAGGAACTCGCTGGTCCTGCTTCAGACGTACTTCAGGACTGCCGCTGCCCTGTCCTTGGGAATAAATGTCATACACCGACGTGCACATGCATAACAGACCCTGCCAGACCAGTTCCGGTTTGGTAATACAGTCTTTGCAGGCTTCTTCGAGAATATGAACTCGTGACGGAAATACCTTTTCAAACATGTCAGCGAGTTTCAGTGCGATATCTCCATTTATCTGCCTCGAATTCGTGGAAAGTATCTCGGGTAGCTCGAACCGCATAAGAGACATCACTGCGTCGGTATCATCCGAAGATCCATAACCTCCATACTGGTATGCCTTGAGTTGCTGAGTCGCATCAAACAGGTCCGCCTTCGCCTGATCAAGCTCCTTGAGTACCTCATTGCGATTGTCGTCCGCCTCAACTGCCATCGCGTAGGCTTCATCGTTGTCCTTTTCCAAAACCGCGTTGGCTTGTTCCAATTCGCTAATCCGCTCTTTGGCGAAATCAAGCTTTTTCCGCAGAGCGGAATCCCCGTCCCCGGCCTGCTGCCGATTCTGCTCGGCTCGCATTCTTTCCATGGTTTCCGCAACCATCTTTGCGCGGCGCGCGTCACGGTCGGCACGCATCCTTTCCAAGCGCTCCTGATAGTCCCGTGCGGCGTTTTGCGCTTCGTCCAGCTTCATCTGGACGGCTTTTACCTTGTTGTCGAAACCATCCTTCTGCCTTGCGAGCGTAACATCGTCGATGGTGATAAGCTCGCCACTTTCCGAGAACCGGACATCCTCGGCTAACGCGCGGCGGAGCATGAGCAATGTCGGATCCGGCGTATTATCACCCCACCATTTGCGTTCGGCGCCGTGGTCCCATTCGTAGCGGCGCATCGCGTCGAGCCTGTCCGCAGAGAAACCGTACTGCCTTATCCTGGCTTGGTCCTTCTTCGGCGGAAAGAACACGTTGATGCCATCCTCAACGAATCTGACATTGATCGGTTTCGCAGCCTGCACCCTTTCCGCGGACACGTCGTCCAACGGATGGCAGACCAACGCGTTCGGGAAGATGAAACCATTCAGCTTCTGAGGATCGACTGCGTATTGTCCAAGTGAATCCTTACCGACGTAGACGATTGGGTACTCGCGGGAGGGATCGTTGACCCGCGACCAGAACATGATAGCGGAATCGTTATAACTGGTGCCTCCCACACCAAGCACCATCTTTTCGATGGGCATGCCTGACACATTGCAGCCAAGGTCCTTCTGCTCGGTGATCATGCGGACGATCCTCGGAACGTTCGGCATAGGAGGAACCTTGGTGCGTCCAATGTAGTACGGTTCGTTGAAATAGGACAGCATGATGGAGACGTCGCCCATTCTGTCGGACGACTCACGGTAGCCGCTCTCCGTGGTCCATATCTGTCCCGCGAAACCGGCATGCATGACGTCGTCATCGTCTCCGTCCATGAATTCCTCGATCTGGCAGGCCCACATCAGGCCCTCCGGATTGTCATGACGGTACAGCCTCGACTTGATGCGCACACTGGCGTCGGGATTGCGCAGCTCGCCGCCGTACTTGACCTGCGACGTCCAGTCGCGCATATCCCTGGTGAGGCTCCTATGCTTTCCGCACATCCATGCGCGGACCTGCATCACCAACGTCCACAGCGGATCCTCCAGCGAGTCCTTCGGATTCGTCTGGAAACGGCATTTGTAGAACAGGTCCGCGCCCTTGTGCATGGCTTAATCCTCCTCGAACCCGGATTCCTTCACGTTCCCGAGACTCCGCGCGTTCTCGCCGATGACATTCATGATGCCGTCATTGAAACCGTCGGGATTCTCGGCCTGGATGTCCAAAATCATGGAGATGCGCGCGCGGCCCATGCGCAGCTGGTCGAGTATCGCCTCGTTCAACTGCGCGAGCTGCCGGTTGAAGTTCTCCGAATCGAGTTCCACGGAAGCGTAGTAGCGCTTCTTCCGCACCTTCACGGGTCCGGCTGCGATCGGATTGCCGTCGGATGCCGAGGAGCCCGGTGTAGTCCCCGTATCAGCTGAGTCCGGATGTCTGTCAGGAGATACGAGATCGGCTGCGACATGGTCTACGACGGACGTGCGCGCCGCGTCCTGCAACTGGAGGTCACGCTCATGCGCTGCGACGGCCACGTCCCAGTCCACCAGAAGCGTGGAATCCGTGGCCTGGATGGTCATGGACGGTTCGGTGACGCCTGGGATGATGAGGTTGCGGAAGACACCCGTTTCCGGATCGCGCCCGGAAGCCAACGCAAATCTGTTGGACTCTTCCATTGGATGGTTCGGCACGTCTTCGATGGCATGGTCGAACACCTCGTGGTCGGCCATGCGTGGCATGTACGGGAACCGGGTGATGAAGCCCCACAGCTCTCCTGCGGACAAGACTCCGTCATGGAACGCGGAACTGACATTGGGAACGATCTCGTACCCGATGTTGTCGCCCGAATAGTTTTCCACGAGCATGTCGTTACGTATCAGGAAGGCTCCCGTACGCTCCGCCATGGAGCCAGTGCCGCTGTCCGGCACGCGCGACGAACCGAGGGCGTAGGCGCTTGCGGGATCGTCCTGCATTGGGTACACGCACCATTGGTACGCGTTGCGGATCCTGTCGCCCAGGGTCCTGTCAAGTTCCTCTTTCCTGTCGTTGGCTTGGTCGAGCTGCTGGTGCGTGAGGTTCAGCTGCTTCTCCCGGTCAGCCACCTGCTTCCATCCAAGATACTGCCGTGCGGAGTCCTCTGCCATTTCGAGGGTGTCCTTGTCCGCCACGAGGAACACGACCATGTTGCGATTTGTCCGTTGCGCAGTGCCGCGGCGTTCGATGGCGTTGCGAATCCACTGCGCGGTCTCGGATGCACCCTGGTTCCTTAGACCGTTCCGGTCGACTGTATGCCGGGGATGCATGATGACCAGCGTGGCATCGTCCACGTCGGGGATGCCGTCGCTGACCTCCGGCGTGACGCACACACGGCGGAAACTGCCGCGCCTGCCGCCGGCGCCCTCGGATTTGAGCCTGCGCGTGATCTCGTTATACACGGTCTCCGGCTCCTCACGCAGACGTTCCGCATAGTCACGCGCGGTCTTCGTGATGGACGGCTGCAGGCTGTACCGGTAGCGCGCACCCTCGTTGAAGAAGTACGTGGAACGCTGTCCCAGCATGCTCAGTGCGATGCCGAAATTACCGTCGGCGTCGCCCGGCATCTCGGTGCCGAGACGGACGTTCTGCTCGCCCACGTACGGGTTCTGCGCGTTGGCGCGGGGCGCGGAGCCCATGAAGATGGTGCGCGCTATGCGCTGCGTCAGATGGCGTTGACCCAGTGCAGGACGTTCCTCGTCGATGACCGCCGGGGTGGAGTTCGATCCGGCCACGTCCGTGTCGATAATCGGCTTCCACGGGTCGTGCAGGTATTGGGTGAGGTTGGAGTTGACCGAATCGGCGTCCAACGGCACGTTGCCCGGCAGGATCAGCGGACTGGTGTCGTTCGACGTCCACAGTTCGTGGATGATGTTCGACACGAGCGTCAACACGCCACGCGTACGCTGGAAGGTCTCCAGGCTGGACCAGTCCTCGTATAGCAGGTCCAGGAGCTCCGGATGCAGAGGATAGGACGCACGTATGCGCTTCTCGTAGTCCGTTCCCGTCACGTCGGACGGGAACGCCTTCGGATTCGCCCGGTACATGTCCGCGAAACGGCGAGCTGTAAGCGCGATCTGCTCCTGCGCCTCGGCGTCGGGCTCCTCGAACAGGCGCTTGCGTACGATCTCGAACGATTCGTCCCTGGTGGAAGGACGCCACTGGTCCGCGGTCCTGCGCACGACGTTCTGCAGTTCACGCAACGCCAGCTGTCCGTTCTCGCCGCCAACCTCGATGTCACTGCCCCAGCCGGTGTCCGACGCGGGGATGGACATGACGAGCATGCAATGGTCCGCGGTCTTGACAGCCTCGGTAAGGGACTGCGCGAACACGAACTGATTGTCGAACGGTCCCGCGGGCAGGTCGTCGTGGCCGACGAGCTGCTTCGCGTAGGCGACCCATTCGTCGATCAGAATCAGGCAGGGACCGTACCTGTGGAGCAGCTCGTCGAGCAGGTGGCCGGGATTCGTGCCGTTCCGGTCGTTCTCCGAGACTAGATCATACGCTTCGCGGCCGCCGAGCTGCCATGCGAGCTCGCCCCAGATGGTGCGCACCTCGGTGCCGTCGGGTTTCACGTCGGGTTTGCCGGCGTTCAGCTTGGTGCCCACGAGCGCTACCCTGCGGATGTTGCCTGGTTCCCATTCGACCCCGAGCTTGGACACGAGATCCTGCACGTCGGAGGACAGCTTGCTCACCGAGGTATCACCGAACAGGTGGTACAGGGCGAGCAGGCTGTGGGTCTTGCCGCCGCCGAAATTGGTCTGCAGGTTCACCACTGGCGAACCGCTGTTGTCCCCTTCGAGCCGCTTGACGGCTCGGGTCAGCAAATCCTTCAGTCCTTCGGTCAGATAGGTGCGATTGAAAAACTCGACCGGATCGCCGTACGCATTGCCCGGCTCGCGCATGCTCTTGTCGAACGCGACCTGGTACAGGTCGGCCGCGAATTCGGACGCGGTGAACCTTCCGGAAGCCACGTCGTCGTGCGGACGAATCACCTCGCGCCAAGGCTTCATGCCCTGTCCGGCAGCGACCATGAGCGTCTTGTTCTGGCTGATCTTGCGTGTGTGGTCCTCGTACACGGTGCGCTGCAGGGAGTCGCGTATCCTGCGCACATCGGCCGCCGAATCCTTCACGTCCATGGCCGAGAGCAGAAGCTCGATGGTGCTCAGCGCGCGGATGGTCTCGTCCGAGGTGAACGGCTCCATGTGAGCCCATTTCGCGCGCACGTCGCGCAGCTCCGACGCGTACGCCTGTTGGGAGCGGGACAGCAGGCCGTTGAAGTAGCGTCCGAACTCGGTGATGGCGCGCAATTGGGTCTGCACGTCGTTCTTGGCCATCTCCAAAGGCTTGGACCCATACTTCTCCGCCTCCTGCCTCGCCCAGACCTTGTTCCAGTCCCTGGTCTGGAACGTTTTGGTCATGATCTCGTCGACGTCGTCGTAGATTCCCTCGGAGAGCAGTTCGAGCGCCTTGCCGATACGGTCCCTGTTGTTTATCGCCATCGCCTTTCCTCCTTGTCAGACTTCCAACGTGCCTTGGACGTTCTCACCGGCGTCGCGCATGCGCCGCACGGCATCCGTATGCAGGTCATCCCACATGGACGCCAGATTGTTAAAACGGATCGCCTCCTCGGTGTCCTTGCGTTTCTCAGCTTCGTGGTACATGCGGAACACGAGGCCGCGGACCTGATCCAACGGCATGCACTGGCCGACATGCGCCATCATCGGCGTCACCGCGTCCACGCCCTTCGCGTCCAACACTCCGGCCAGACGCACTGCGGCCTCCCACAGACTGGTGCGCACGTCGGTCAACGGATCCCATTCGCCGGACAATTCGCCCGGTCTGAGCAGCCGCGCATTGCCGCCTGCCGCCTCGAACACGCTGGAACGCACCAGAGCGTCCGGGGACGTGCCGCAGGAACGGGACAGCTGGTCCGCGATGCCACTGTCCTGCTGGCTCCACCCATATGCCTGGTACCACTTGACTGCGAAACGAGTGTCTGGATCATAGTCAGAGTCGGCGTCGCCCATGACCTCGTCAATCACGTGGTTGATGACCTCCAGCGCACGCTGGATTGGCATGTCGGTGCCGTCGGCCTCGCGGATTCGAGAATAGCGAGAGTAGACGCTGATGCCCGGTCCGATGGCCGCCTGGCTCAGGTCGACCGGGTCGATGCCGGACGCGATGAGCGTGCGCAGCTCCTCGGACAGTTCCATGCGCAGGACGCTGTTGAACGCGCGCATCGTGGTCGCTGGAGCGTCTGCGGGACGTGGACGACAGGCCAGCACGATGGACGAAGCCAAGGCATTCGTTCCGCTGGAAATCATGCGGTTGGACAGTTCGCTGCGAACCGGCCAGGTAGCGGTGATCTCCCAACCGCTGTGGATCAGGCCGTCCAATAATGCGTACCAGCCTGTGGAGGTGCCGGTCTTGTCGTCCTTCTGCTTGTACGCGTAGTACACGGTCATGGGGATGTCGGTGCGAGCGGTCTCACGGATGTGCGCAAACACATGATTGAAACCGTCCACAAAGAATTCCGCGGCCCCGTCCTTCCCACCGTGACGGTACGGGTTGGCGACAAGTTCCTGGGTCTTGGGAGTGAGCATCGTGGCGGTCACGGACGGCAGGACCGGCTTAAGCATGCGACGCAGCCATACGTAGAAGTAGTCCGACAAGTCGGAATAGCCGATGTTGTCGTAGTACGGTGGATCGGTGGATACCACCACATTCGAATAGTCGCGTGTGGCCGCGTCGGCCTGATGGGCCTCACACTCCGGATACGCCGGCACGTTCTCCACCGCCTCGGCCACCCATTCCACTTGCCCGAGGAAATTACCGGATTTGGAGGAGAACGGGTTTGATTCCGCATAATCCCAAGTCATCGGAATGGCCTGACGCGCAAATACGTTACGAATCGTATCCCGACTGGAATCCCAACTATTGATGCTGGAACTACGGTCGGTTTGTCGGCTGACTGCGAGGCTCAGATAGACGGATACGGCGTCCGCGTACGCGCGGGCCCCATTGCCACCCTCGTCGAGGGGCTTACCCTCCGGCATGCCTGCGGCCAACGCGTCGGTCAAGACTTGTTCACGTATATTGGCGACCGTGTCCGTCAAGGTCGTCAACACCGTCAATTGACGATTCGTAAATAAATCGGAGAAATGCGTCATTCCATAACGGAATACGTTGATTCGTCCTGGCCAATCAAAGACATCGCCGTCAGGATAATCTTCAGGCTTGGGGCATAAGGCAATCGTTTCCTGCTCTTTGCTGGGGGCCGAATACAAACGTCCGTGCTGCGAATCGGAGACAATGCCGATGAGTGTCGCACCCAGTCGGCCTTCTCGACTTTCCTTACGGATATACGGGAAATCGATGGGCGTTCCGTCGACAATGGATATGGCTCCCTTACGGTTGACGGTTCCCTCATCATCGCCTTTCGGTCCCTTGTCATTGTGTTGGGCCTCGTAGGTGATACTGCCATCCTCGTGGATGATGGGCTTGATCCATGCCTCGTGGCCTTTCTTTTTGGACAGCCACCAGGAACGCACCAACGGCACCTGGACTGGGTTCGCGGGATTTGGGTTCGTGACGGTGCGCGCCCAGATCCATGCGATCACGGTATGCTCCACGCCATGCTCGTCCTTGACTTTCGGATACAGGTGTCCGACCTTCTCGAACGCCTTGTCTCGCAGGATCTTGCCGTAATAGCGGATGTCGTCGGCCAATCCACCCGTGCTGTCGCTCGTCTTTGCACTTTCGGTCGGGTGGACGCTCGGTTGATTGAAGAATATGGAGGGGAACTCGATCAACGCCTTGTTGATCGTCACCGCCAACGGATTTAGATCAGACGCATGCGATTTCAGACCGAGACGCTGAGCCTCCAGCGGAATGGCGCCCCCCCCGCGAACGGGTCCAGCACGTCGGGCATGATGCCGTCGTTCGAGTCGAGGATCGCCTGTCTAGCCTCCTTGTACAGGTCTGTGTCATGGATATTCTCCCATTTTGCCAAACGTTCCATAAGCAGCTGGAGGCGTTTGCGTTCCCTGTCCTGTTCCTCCACGGTCGGGAAACGGTCAGGATGAGCAGACGGGTCATCCACAAGCTGGGCAAACAGGATGGAACGCGTGGTCGCCAACGGGCGACGCGCCCAGTATAGGTGCAGGGTCGACGGCAGTCCATGGCGCAATGACTTCTCGCGCACCGACTCCTCGTTGATCGTCCTCAACGGGATGCCAGTTTCGATGAGCTTCTTCCTGCGCGCGCTTTCAGTCATGTAGATGTTCCTTTAGGGTGTTCTTTCGTGTTTCATCTACCAGCTTACCTTTTCAAAGCGTTCACAATTGGATTTCGCACGTGGACACGCACGTTTTCTCCATTAGAACGGTTCTCTGCCGCGGTTCCAGTAGTCGGCCAGCTGTTCGTTGAACGATCGTGTGGAGCATGACGGCGTGATTGCGTCGAACGCGCGCTCCACGTAGCGGATGCGGTCATGCTCCACACCGAACGGACTCACACGCACAATCGACAGCCTGTGCCTGTCCCCCTGCGACTGGGCGAACGCGACCTCGTTCGCGCTCACCGTGAACGTGTCGGCCTCAGGAAGGTCGATCCGCCCCTTGACCTCGATGAAGTACGCCCTCCCTTGGCTGTCCGTGGAACGGATGTCGAAGCCCTTGTTGTTGTGGGGCATCTCGATTGGTATGCGACCGAGCCGGCGTTCCATCGTTAACGTCAAGTCCACGGCCCGTCGGTCCACTTCGGTTGTGTTCCTGGCGAACGGTCTGGATTCAGGCGGCGTGACCGGCTGGGGCAGCATGCGTGACGGGACGATCAGCGCCAGGCCGCGCACCATGGCCGGTTTCGCATGCAGCCGCGCTGCGCCGGACAGCTCCCTCTCGCGCATTTCGAGCCGCTGCTCGTATTCGTGGGCGCGTTTCAACGCGATGGACGAGTTCATGTTCCTGCCGCGTTTGCCATGCCGTTCGTCCTCCACGCACCGGTTGTACTGCTGGTACCAGTATTCGATTTCCGCGTTCAGCCTGCCGCGCACCTGCCTGAGCACGTGTCCGCGTTCCTCGTCCTTGTTGGCTTGAAGTTCCGCCAGACGCGGTTTCGTGCCATACGAATACACGTAGGCGCGCATGGCGCTGTCATGGTCGGCGCGGACCCACGGCATGCGGAGCAGCCCGTCGATGGTCTCCTTCTCGTTGGGCTGTGGCGCGTCGTAGTCGAGGTACGGGGGCGCGGGCGATAGCGAGAGCCCGTCCTGTCCGTCTATCTGCAGGTAGTCGAAATGCCTCGAGACGGGCCTTCCCATGGAATCCGTTATCGTCTGTTCGGCGGCGGTCATGAGCAGGGGTCCATCGGGCTGGCTGTCGGTGCGGTCCACGAACACGGTGCCACTGTCCAGACAGCCGCCGTACCGTTCGATGACGAGCTCGTCGACCGCGTCGAGCAACGGCACGCCGGGCGCGACGAGCAGCGCGTCAGGCCTGCCCGCCATATGCTCGGCCGACGGGTCGAACGTGACTCGTTCGTAAGCGTCGGCCACACCGTGGCGGCGATCCAGCATGTCGGCCTTCGCGCGGACGCAGGCCGGCACGTGCGTGACCTGCCAACGGTTCCGTTCGCGTTTGCGCGCGGTCCCGCCCAATCTCCTGAACGCGTCGAGGAAGAACGCCGAGATGTAGCCGGGCTGGAGCTTGCGTTCGCGCGTCCTCTCCATAAGCTTGCGGACCTCGTCCACGTCGAGTTTGGAATAGCGTTCCGGATGCGCGGAACGGTCGTTGACCAGGTCACGGAGGCCCTGGCTGACGCCCTGGTCGATGACCTGGTCGAGCCTGGCCTGAACGTCGGGCCTGTCGCCGTATCTGATCGCCTCGACCATGAGGTCCTTGAGGGAGTTCCCGTCGAAGGCTCCTCCGTCGCCGAGCACGTTGAACAGGCGGCCGCTGTACGCCTTGCCCATCGTCTCGATCTTCGTGAGCAGCTTGCCGTACACCTCGCCCTCGCGCGTGTCCTTCGCGACCAGGTTCCACAGCCAGCACACGCGTTTCTGGCCGATGCGGTGGATGCGACCGAAACGCTGTTCGATGCGGTTCGGATTCCACGGCAGGTCGTAATTGACCATCAGGTCGGCGCGCTGCAGGTTCAGGCCCTCGCCGGCCGCGTCGGTCGCGACCAGGATACGTGTGGCGGGATTGCTCACGAACCGTTCCTGCACGCGTTTGCGTTCCGCGCGGTCCATGCCGCCGTGGATCGTCTCCACGGCCTCGAGGCGTCCCAGCATCGTGGCGATCCTGTCCCTCAGATAGTTGAGCGTGTCCCTGTGCTCGGTGAACACGATCATCTTGTGGGGTGTTTCGGACGTTCCCGCGTTCAGGACCCTCTCGTGCAGGATGTCCGACAGCTGCGTCCATTTCGCGTCGCGCCCCGAGGCACGCACCTCGGCGGCCTGCGCGACGAGGCGGTCCAGCCATACGATCTCGTTGGCCAGCTCCTCGCGGGTCCTGGCTCCGGTGACCGCGTCCGTAATCTGTTCGACGTCGAGTTCCAGCCGGCCCTGCCCGGCCTCGTCGGTCTCGTCCCACATGTCGTCGAACGAGTCCATGTCCATTCCGCCGTAGCGGTCCCCGTCGTCGTTGAGGATCTCCGCGGCCATGTCGGGATGGGCGTCGATCCGTTCCAACAGTTCGGACAGCCTGTCCCGCCTGCGTTCCAACGACCGCAGGATCGCCTCCGGACTCGACGCGAGACGACGTTGCAGCACGGTCAGCGCGAAGCCGATGCTGTTGCCGCGCCTGCCATCGGTCTGCATGATCCTGTTCGCAGCGTTCATGCCATCGCGCACGTATTCCGTGACCGACTTGTACAACGCCTTCTCCCCCTCGGAAAGCTCGTACGCGACGGTCTCCGCGCGACGTTCCGGGAACAGCGGCTTGCCGTCGAAGGTGAGCAGGTCCTCCTTGACCATGCGGCGCATGAGTCCCGCAGTGTCGGTGCCGCGGTGCCTTTTCGGCTCGTAACGTCCCGCGAAACGGTCCGGGTCGAGCAGCGTCATGAACAGTTGGAAGTCGTCCTCCTTGCCGGAATGCGGGGTCGCTGTCATCAGCAGGTAGTTCTCGGCCGTCCGCGCGAGTATCTCCCCGAGGCGGAATCTTTTGGTGTAGTCCGTCTCGCCGTACACGTTCTTGTAGTGGGCGCTCATGCGGTGCGCCTCGTCCACGACTGCGATGTCCCACGACACCTCGGACAGCATCGTCCGATATTCGTCGCTTCGCGCCGCCTGGTCCATGCGCACGATGAGCCTGTCGTGCTCACGGAACGGGTTGCCCGACCGGCTCAGGTCCAGCATCGGCGGCTGGAACACCTCGAAGTCCAGGTTGAACTTGTCGGACAGCTCATCCCGCCACTGCTCAGCCAGCCCTCCGGGGCACACGATGACCACGCGCTCGGCCGCGGAACGCAGCAGCATCTCCTTGATGTACAGGCCTGCCATGATGGTCTTGCCCGCACCCGGATCGTCGGCGAGGAGAAACCTCAACGGCACCTTGGGCAGCATGTCCTCGTACACGGCGCGGATCTGGTGCGGCAGTGGATCGATGTCGGACGAATAGACGGCCGACATCGGATCATACAAGGCCGCGTATTTGATGCGCAGCGCCTCAGCCGCCAGACGAAACTCGTCCGAATCCGCGTCGAATTTCGGCCCCACGCCCTCCTTGATGACGATTCGCAGGGACCTGACGGACTCCTCGTCGAGGACCTCTCGTCCAGTGCCGCCATCCGGGCATGTGTAGAACAGGTCGATGGAACCACCCATCGGAACCGCAGCGACCACTTTCACGGGATAATCAGGAACAATGCCGGAAACCAGCAATCCGGGTCTGATGTCATCCAATGACGGTTCCACGTCAGCCATGCTCACACCCCCTATGATCAAAAGTCTTGCCAGACAATTAAACGCTACACGCCAGTGGGGATGGCCTCCAAACAGCGGCACGTCGCGCGTAAATCCTGCGCTAGATCATGTCCCGGCCTCTGAATGAAAAAGGTCTCGACCCTCACGAGAAAGGTCGAGACCAGTAGCCGATTTATTAGTTACGGATGATATCCCATTTCGGGCTGCACTCCGTTCACTGCCGTCTCACTTGGACGTGATGTGGTAGTTGTCATCGAGGATGAAATAGGAATAGTCGGACGGCATACTGTTGAAATCGGTCCAGTCCTCCCATGCCAGGGCGATGATCTTGGTGTCGGAAGGCATGTTGAACACGTACTTCACGTCGGAGGCCATACCGGGCTGCAGTTGCGCGTTGCATTCCGGGTTGCCGGGAATCTTGAACAGGTCCTCGATGGTGGAGTACTGCTGGTTCTTATCGTTGACCGCCTTGATGTCCAATGGCGCGGAGCAGGTGATGTCGATGGGCTTCTGGCTGTTGTTCGTCACGGTCACGTCGGCCTCGAAGAACTTGGTCCCCGCAGCTGGCGTCAGGTCCGGCTGCGTTCCGTTCCATTGCTGCGGCACGTTTGCCGGCTCGCTTGTCGCGTTCAGCTTCATCGTGAGGGAGCCGTTGGAACTGGTCTCGCCCATCTTGCTGGACTGGATGTCCTGTTTCGGAGTCCCCTCGGTCTTTCCCGTATCGGACTTCGGCGCTTCCACCCCATTCGACTGGTCCGACTGGGGTGACTGGTCCGACTGGGATGAGCCCGTCTTGTCCGCGGAATCGACCGTGGCCGTGTCGTTCACCGGGCCGGAAACGCAAAGCGCTATCACAATGACGATCGCGATTCCGACGCAGACGGCTCCGACCAATGAAAGAACGAGCATCCAGACCTTCAAGGTCACGTTCCTCAGCCACCATTTCTGCTTAGGCTGTCCTGCGGGTTCCGGAATCTGCTGGACAGGCTGGCCAGTATTGGATGCCGGCGGCTGTGCTGGGGCGTAGGCGCCATATTGCGGTGCCGGCTGGAATGCCTGTTGCGGTGGATTGCTGGAACCTTGATTCCGCTCGGATGGGGAAACACGGCCTGGCTGCGATGCTGGAATCGGGCCGTTCCCTTCACACGGGACGTTCACCGGCTGAGTTTGAGGCCCTGGGATATTGGGTTCGTTCTCATCGTTCATATCAATCTCCTTCATTCTTCTCCCGGGCATCATTCTACAAGCCATAGAGGGTTGCCGCCACTAACCGAGATACGCTTCACAGGCGGGTTTAGTCATCACGGGCGCCTGCAATACGGCAAAGCCAACGGAATCTGTTTGGACGGCTTGCATGATGTGAGTGGTGTCCGTTTTTATCGGTTCTCATGCAGGCATGGGATTTTGACGTGGTGTTCACAGTCTTTCGACCGCCACTCCTCTTTCCGGAAAAGCGCGACGTCCCCCAAGTTAGGTTTTATTCTAGTTATGGGTAAATCGTATTCAGGCTGGTACATGCTGAACGAGGAGTAAAGCCATGGGTTTGCGAGAGCTGCGGGAGCGTTCCGGGCTGACGTTGCAGCAGTTGGATTCGCTTACGGGAGTGGATTTCACACGCCTGTGGGTGTATGAGAACCGTGCGGACGAGGCGCGGAACATGTATCTGGGCACGGCGGCAAGACTGGCTCGCGCGTTGCATTGCAACGTGTTGGATTTGTATCCCGACGAGCATGTGTGGCGTGGCGGCGTGTCAGCTGGCGTGACCGGATTGAGCGAGATACCGCAGCAGGCAATCTCCCGTTTCGAGACCAAGAATCGTCCGGTGTCGCAAATGTATTTGCGTACCGCGCTGCGCCTGTCGGAGGCATTGCAGTGCGACCCGGTGGATTTTCTCACGGAAGGATACTGACATGGGATTGCGTGAACTCAGACTGAAACGCGGCATGACACAACGTGAGCTAGCCGATAAAGTGGGCATTAGCTATGGGCGCGTTGGCGATTATGAAAAAGGGAGATATAGCATAAGGGGAATGTCTCTTGATTTGCGATTAGATTCTGCGACGCTCTGCGTGTGTCTAATCCGCGTAAGCTGTTGGACGACTCGGGGCCTTCACGGGATACGTCATCTAACTCCGAAAAATAACGATTCCATAATCGCCTCATCGCACCATGCCTCTTGAATCCGGCATAGCGCAATCGTCAAGGAAGACGGCGGTGCCGTCATCCATGGTCAAGACGTCGTCAAGATCATGCTTGTCGGCAAGCGCGTGGTGTTGTTCGAGTTTGTCGTTGAGTTTGCGGGCGTCGCCGAGCATGAGGGACAGGTTCTCGGATTGGATTTCGAGGCTTCTGTGCTCTTCCGCGGAGTGGAGCCTGGTGGTTGCGGAGCAGTATCCGGATCGCAGGTAGCCGATGAAGTTTTCGATTGGATCATCGGACCAGGGGTCGCGTCTCATCCATGACGGTGCGTTGCGGTATTCCGTCAACGCGTCTTTGAGGTATTCGCTGATGTCGGAGACGGTGTTTGCGTCGGGTTCGTGGCGGCCGTATGCGGTGGATCGTTCCGATTGCGTGAGCCTGCCGCCTCCCCCGCCAGCATGGCTGAAGAACGCTTTCAGTTCATCCGTATCGGCGAGACGTGGCAGTTTCTTGCCGAGCATGTTGAGTTCCACGTCGGTGAGTTCGAATCGGCCGAAGGCCGCGTCGCCGTCGAATTCCATGCCGAATTCGCCGTGCGCGCGCAGGTTGTCGTGGATGACGATGCAGCCGAACACGGCATGATCGCCCTGCAGTATTCTTTCCGGGGTGAGGCCCGGATGTCTTTCCTCGAGTTCCGTCCAGATGCCGGCTCGGTCCGCGAGGCCGCGCAGCGACTGGCCGTCCTCCGTCAGAAGCGTCACGCTGCAGCCGCGACCGTCAGAATCGAATTCGATGCCTTCCGTTTCGTCGATCATCACCATTGCCGTCTCCTCGCCTTCTCATCCCTTGGTCTTTGCCGATGCTTCGGCGGTCTCCTCCGCGACCGTCCCGTCCAGCCTGTCCGGATAGTCGTCCTCGTCCCACATGCAGCCGGTCCAGTAGCAGCCGTCCTCGTCTCCGTCGGCGACCGCGGTTTCGGCGGCCTCGTCGCTCCAGTAGTCCCAGTCGTTCCAATGCAGGCTCGCCTGGTCCGCGTTGTGGCCGAACGACATCATGACGAACCGGTTCGCGAGCATCGGGGACGGCAGCAGGCTGACGAACTGCTCGGCCGTCACGTACACGCCCGTGCAGATGTGGTACGCCTCCTCGTCGGGTTCGATGGCGCGCGTGCGCAGGTTCTCCTCGCTCATGTCCGCGAACCGTCTCTCTATGCCGTGGTACCAGTCGCTCATGCGGCCGGGCGTAGGACCGTACGTGCCGGCCTTCGGGAACTGCGGATGGTGCAGGCGGTCGGCGATCCGCGACGCGAGGTCGTCGGTTCCGGTGACGTTCGACGGGATGTCGCCGGGTTCGGTGAGGTCGAACCGGGCGAAGCACCACGGCCCGTCCGCGTCGTGGAGGTACGCCTGCGCGTCGAGGTGCGAGTAGTGGTCGTTCGGCCGGTCGCGTTCCAGAACGACGCCGATCTCCGTGTCTCCGTCGCGGAAGATGGGCGTGGGGTCGGTGTTCCACGATATTCCGGTCCTGCACGCCATGTCCGCCAACGCGAGCGTGAGGTCGTGAAGCATCATGCTCTCCGTCTCGGTCGTGTACGCGGGGACGCCTTCCTGCATACCGTATGGCGTGCGCAGTCGCGCGTTCCGCAGCAGGGAGTGCTCCAGGAGGGTCGCGTCGAGGTATCCGGTCGTGGTCTTCAGTTCCGCCATGCTCATAATCCTTTCCCGTATGGCAGGGCCACGTCTGTCCTTTCGTCAAATAAATCTGCGTGTCGTCACCAGTTAATCTGAACACCATCGGCGTTCAAAATGGACACCATCACCGGTGGTCCGGCTGGGTTCCCTCTTTTCGTTTATCTCATCAGGGAGTGGCTGTTGCTGTACGACTCACCACGGAACCTGACGATCCTTCCGTGGTGCACGATGCGGTCGATGACCGCGGCGGCCATGTCGCCGTCGCCTAACACCTCGCCCCACCGTCCGAACTCCAGGTTCGTGGTGAACACCACGCTCCGCTTCCCGCAGGAATCCGCGACGACCTGGAACAGGAGCCTGGCCCCGTCGATGTCGATGGGCAGGTAGCCCAGCTCGTCGATGACCAGCAGCCTGGCGCGGCCTATCGCGCGCAGTTCCGCGTCAAGCCGGTTCTCGTCTCTCGCACGCCAGCATACCCGTGGCGATCGCCATGTGCGTCTTGCCACATCCCACGTCGCCGTAGAGCACGAGGTCCTCGGCTCGGTCCACGAAACCGAGGTCCATGAGCTGCTCGCGCCTCCAGTCGACGGGGAACGAGCCATGCCCCAGTCGTATCCGTCAAAGCCCTTGACGCACGGAATCCCGCGTTAACGCCCAGTTCCCTGGCTATCTACGTATGCGTCAGGCCTTTCGTCTCGAGCTGCCTGATACTCTGTCGGACACGCACCGGTTAGGCAGTCCGACATCATCGGAGCCTACGTTGTGTTTAAGCGTTGCGGCCGCATCGCAACGCAACGCCTAAACAAGGATTCAATCGCAGTCGGCCGAGCGACGCGCTACGGTCAGTACAATCCCGCGGCATGCAGGTAGAGGAACAGGACCGTCTGCAGGACGACGAACAACGGCGGTCCCGCCACGAAATACCATTTCCTTGTCTTGTGGCGGAACAGTCGCATCGCGACCATGCCGCCCACCGATCCGCCCAGCAGCGAAAGCCCCATGAGCCACAGCTCCGGCAGGCGCAGCCCGCCTTTCCGCCGCGGGTCGATGCCATCGTCGGCCGCGATGAGCTTGTCGAAGCCGAACGCCAGGAACGTGGCCACGTTCGCCACCAGCAGGTAGACGCCCAGTCCATGCAGGACACCGCGGTTGAATCCATGGAAAACGGCATCCCAAAAACCGTCGAACGAGACGAGGCCCCATTTCCACGCGCACACCATGCCCCACACGACCAGGCACACGATGGCCGTGAACCACCAGGCGATGTTGCGCTTGTTCACGCGCCTGGCCCATACGGCCAGCGCGAGGAGCATTCCGGGAGCGCCACCGGCGACGGCGAAGAGCGACAGGATCCGCCCGTCCATCAGACCGGTGTCCCAATCGTAGTCATTGCCCGCCATGATCAGATAGTCGATGGTGAACAGCAGGAACGCGACCACGTTGACGGCGATCAGATATACAAGGAAGGGATCCATCGTCGCGACCACTCCCCTCATGGATTCGATACGGCGGTTCATCCGGGATCCATCGGGAAACCGGACACCAGCTTCAAGGATATCCCCACAGCGACGGGCATGGCCCCACGGTCTTTCCCCGCCAGGCGGCCGGTGCGAAGAACGTCAATGGCCAGGGGCCGGCGAAGGATCCATTCCGCCGGCAGGTTCTCGGCATGCTAGTGTTGCCTGTCATGGAATATTCACTCATGATCAACGACTCGTCCCATACGACCACCGGAGATGAGATGGACGTCCGCGCCTTCGCGGAATCCGTTTTGGGAGCCGGCAGGAAGGCCGACTCGTTCGTGGAGGCGGCTCTCGCCATGCTCGACGGGGACGCGCATACGATCCGCAAGGGCTGGTACGTCGTCCCGCTCGAGGAACCGGGGTTCTGAATAATCGCCGGCAGACCGGATCGCAAAAGCCTCCGTCGCCAACCGTCTTTATCCCGTTCGGCCGCCAGTCCGGCAGGCATCCGAACGGATTGGACAGGCAGCCACCGATGCGTTTGAAGCGAAGCAAACCTGAGAGGGAGAAACCGAACCACCACGGATACCAAATCATGGATGACAATCCAGAGGTGAGCCAACCCCCGCGGCATACCATCGAACCAATCGGATTCATAGGCGAGGCATATATGAACGATGATTCCTCGCCTGGCGGGTAGAATTGGTCGAATCCGAGAAACCTCGGACGGCCACACGGACGTGGCCCCACACACAAGACGGGACCACAGGTCCCACCGACATGCGAAGGAGCATGACATGGCAGACATCGAGGACATCTTCGACGAGCGTTACCCGCTGGACAGGTGGAAGGACCCCGGATACTCGTTCACCGACAAGCTCTCCATGAAAGGCAGGAAGGGATTCGTCACCGGAGCCGCCGGCGGGCTGGGACGCAACGCGGCCGCGGCGCTGGCCCAGGCCGGAGCGGACGTGGCCCTGGTCGACCTGCCCTCCAAAAAGGACCAGATGGAGGAACTCGCCTCCGAGATGCACGCGCTGTTCGGCACGAACGTCATCGCCGAACCATGCGACATCACCGACCCCCAGCAGGTGGAGGACCTCAAACAACGTCTC
>OKRX01000926.1_pt1 | contig 22846 bp, 13 predicted proteins | sample 1601241 | NCBI WGS metagenome assembly OKRX01 (sample SAMEA3541500, study PRJEB24748) | human gut metagenome | biome: human gut; feature: human-associated habitat; material: faeces | place: China | collected 2012
CCCCCGACCAGCTGATTACAAATCAGCTGCTCTGGCCAACTGAGCTACATCGGCAAAATCAACCGTTTTGGATTGCAAAAGTAGGCATAAAAAATTTACCGGCCAAATTATTTCCAATAAATTTTTCACTTTTTTACTCTTCTCAAAGAACGTCGGTCTACCGCCTTTTTTACAGGGGTGAAATCGGGTGCAAAGATAGGAAAAGTTTTATATTTTACAACAGCTTCTGCAAAAAATATCACCCTCCGCACCCAAGGTTATTACCGTTCCGCCCCTGCACGCTCCGAAACCGCAGTTCCTGCGGGTGCAAAACGCTCCGACACCTATTTAATATATAAAAAAACAGCTTCCCCGATTTTTCACTACCTTTGCAGCCAAAACCGGCATATACCATGAAAACGATTCCACTGTTCGACGACTTCTCGCTGCGTTCGCTGTGCAGCGGGGACGCACCGGCGATTTTCGGCGCCATAGACACCCAGCGCGAACACCTCGGACGCTGGCTCCCGTTCGTGGCGGCGACGCACCGCGTGGAGCAGACGCAGGAGGTCGTCGCAGGGATGCTGAACGACACGGCAAACCCGGTCTTCACGATCCGGAGCGGAGATGCGTTCGCAGGACTGATCGGCTTCAAATCGGCGGACGGCACGACGCGCACCATCGAAATCGGCTACTGGCTCCGCAGCGAGTTTCAGGGCCGGGGAATCATGACGTCCGCCGTGCAGGCGCTCTGCCGGCTCGCTTTCGAAGAGATGGGCATGGAACGCATCGAAATACGCTGCGCGCCGGGCAATCTCCGCATGCAGAAGTTTCGCGACATACAGGCCATTCATTTCCATCTCGACATCAATGGCAATACAGTACAGGAAGGTTGCTCCAGCGATATGTTCTACAAGGTGGACGAGATTATCTCTTATATCAGTCAGTACTTCACGCTGAAGACGGGCGACTTGCTCTATACAGGCTGTCCTACCGGTTGTGGACCTGTCAGCATTGACGACCATCTCGAAGGTTATCTTGAAGACTGGAAGGTGCTCGACTTCAATTGCAAGTAGTTACATTTGCAAACAACCCAATGAAAGCTGTTCGTAAGGTTTTCAGAGTAAGTGCTTTTAACAAGCCACTCGAAAGGACAGTACGGGTTAACAGAACAGGGCGGTGGAATTTATCTTCCGCCTCATAAGAAACAAGTTTGTTATTCCAAGATATGACGAATAAAAGAGTTAGGATATTTTTCGTGTGGATGGCCTTGCTGGTTCTTGCTTTGCCGGCAAAGGCACAGCAGCGGTTCTTCAACTTGACAGCCGACGAGGTCAAGGTCGACTCTGTGTTGCCACATTTTCTCTATTCCATTCCTTTGCCCGAAAACTATCAGGACTCCGTCTACACCGTCTCGGTGAAATATCCAGAATATATGGATATGACCGTGAGCGATGTGGCCAACTACAATCGCATATCCGGTGCAGCCCTGCCTTCGCAGGTGCCTCTTAGTCAGAATATCTCCGTGAGCAGAAGGAAAGGATATCTTGTGGCTTCCTTCTGTCCATTGGTTTTCCGCAACAATAAATATCAGATGCTGGTGAGTTTCATGCTCGATGTCAAGGCAAAGGCCGTGAAGAACAGCGTGCTGCGCCAGCGCAAGAACGACAAGGCTTATGCCTCGGCAGCCGACATCTATGCCGAACATTCTTTACTTGCCTCGGGCAAGTGGGCAAAGATAAGAGTCAGCTCTTCAGGTGTTTACCAGCTTACCGATGCCACGGTTCGTCAGGCAGGCTTCTCCAATATCAATAAGGTGAAGATTTATGGCTATGGCGGCAATCTGCAGAACGAGGCTCTTTATGCCAACGACCTGGCCCGCACCGATGATTTGAAGGAAGTGCCCCAGTGTGTCGTAGGCGGAAAACATCTGTTTTATGCCAAGGGTCCTGTCAGCTGGACGTCCAACTCATCGACTGTCCGCCGACGCAATCCTTATTCCGATTATGGTTATTATTTTATTACCCAGAGCGACGAGGAGCCTGCCACGGTCGACTCGGCGGCCTTTGTTTCCTCTTTTTATCCGTCGCCCGATGACTATCATTCGCTTTACGAGGTCGATGGCTACAGCTGGTATAATGGCGGACGAAATCTCTTCGACCCAACGCCCATCAGCGTGGGCGGCAGTCAGCAGGTAGTGATCACCAATACCACTGGCAGTCAGAAAGGACGCCTTACCGTCAATGTCTCGGCAGGAGGGAATAACCAAATACGCATTCTGCTCAACGGCAAGGACATAGGTACCTTGAATGTTCGTATTCTGGATTATTGCAAGGCAGGGCAGGACTCAGGCACTTATCTGCTCGACAATCTGAAAGTCGATGGTGGCAAAGATACGATCACCATTCAGAATGTGAGCGGTGAGACAGCCCGTCTTGACTATGTGTCGATGGCTTGGGAAAAGGCGATTCCGCTGTCGCCTCTGTCGGGAAAGCATCCTACAGCCACTTATGTGAAGAACATTACCAATCAGGATCTTCATGCTGACGGTCAGGCCGACCTGGTCATCATCGTTCCCTCCTCAGGCGCACTGTTGAAGCAGGCACAGCGCCTTAAGGAGTTCCATGAGAGTCATGACGGTATGCGGGTGAATATAGTTGCCGCCGACCAACTGTACAATGAGTTCTCGAGTGGCACACCCGATGCCAATGCCTATCGTCGCTATCTCAGAATGTTGCAGGACAGAGCTGCGACAGAGGCCGACATGCCTAAGTATCTGTTGCTCTTTGGCGACTGCGTTTGGGACAACCGTATGCTCACAGCCGACTGCAAGCGGTTTGATCCAGACGATTACCTTCTCGTCTATGAGAGCGAGAACTCGTTTAGCGAGACAACCTGCTATGCAGGTGACAGCTGGATGGGCATCCTGGCCGAAGGTGCAGGTTCCGACGCACGACGTGAGCTGCAGGACGTTGGCGTGGGCCGATTCCCGGTAACCACAGTAGCCGAGGCGAAGATCATGGTCGACAAGACCATCAATTACAGCAAGAATCAGAATGGCGGAGCCTGGCAGAACACCATCATGTTCATGGGTGACGATGGAAATGACAATATTCACATGATGGATGTCGACTCTGTGGCCAATAGCGTGGGCAGGGATTATCCCAATTTCCTGATCAAGAAAGTGATGTGGGACGCCTATACCCGTGAGAGTTCAGCCACTGGCAATACATATCCAGAGGTGAGCAAGATCATCCGTCAGCAACAGGCCAACGGAGCCTTGGTCATGGACTATGGAGGGCATGGCAACGCCACCCTCATCTCGCACGAGTCAGTACTTGGACTGAGCGATTTTAGCGAGTCGCGCACCTCCCATCTGCCATTGTGGGTGACAGCAGCCTGCGACATTATGGCTTTCGACGGCGTGACGGAAACAATAGGCGAGGCAGCCGTGCTCAACGAGAAGGGCGGAGCCGTTGCTTTCTATGGAACGGCCCGTACCGTTTTCACATCCGCCAACAAATACATCAACCATGCTTTCATGAAGCGTGTGCTCTCCCTGCAGGACGGCAAGCCCATTACATTAGGCGAGGCTCACCGACTGGCGCAGAATGATGTGATGTTGGGAACCAACCGTTATCCGACCCCTACCCGGGAAGACCCCAACAAGACGAGTCCCGAACAGGACAATACCGAGAATCACCTGCAGTATTCGCTGTTGGGCGATCCTGCCCTGTCGCTCAATCTTCCTACAGCCCAGGTTGTGGTCGACGAGATCGACGGCGTGGCTGTCGGTTCAGGAACGATGCCTACGGTCAAGGCAGGATCTGTGATCAAGATGAAAGGACATGTGGCAGGAGTAGAAGGATTCAATGGTGTGGTGACGGCAACGGTGCGCGACACTCAGGAAGAGATAACCTGTAAGCTGAACAACACCAGCAATGACGGCGCAGAGGTGGCGTTCAAGTATTTAGACCGCACCAAGACGCTCTATCATGGTTCCGACAGCATTCGCAACAGCAGTTTCGAGCTGACGTTTGCAGTGCCCAAGGACATCAACTATGCCGATGGTCAGGGAATGATCAATCTCTATGCCCTGAATACCGATAAGACCATCAGAGCCAATGGCTCCTGCGACCAGTTTATTGTGGGAGGAAGTGCCGAGGCAAAGAACGATTCGGTAGGCCCTTCCATCTATTGCTATCTCAACTCGCCTTCGTTTGTTGATGGTGGAAATGTGAACAGCACGCCTTATTTTGTGGCAGAGATCAAGGACAAGGACGGCATCAATGCAGCCGGCAGCGGAATAGGTCACGACCTTCAGCTCGTCATCGATGGCGACATGGCGAAGACCTATACGCTCAACAACAACTTCAGCTACTATTTCGGAACCTATACCAGTGGCTCCACCTTTTATAGTATTCCCGAGTTGGAGGAAGGACCTCACAGACTGCAGTTCCGCGCATGGGACATTCAGAACAACAGCTCTACAGCCGTGCTTCACTTCAACGTGGTGAAAGGTTTGCGTCCGCAGCTCTTCAACATCGGCGTGACCAACAATCCAGCCCGTACTTCCACCACGTTCATCATCAGTCATGACCGTATGGAGAGCAACATGGATGTAGTCATCGAACTCTTCGATGCGGCAGGCAGACAGATGTGGCGTCATGCCGAGAGCGGAGTGTCGGCTACGGGCAATTATACGGTCGACTGGGATTTGTCGGTAGATGGTGGCCGCCCCCTGCAGACGGGCGTCTATCTCTATCGTGTCAAAGTGTCGTCGGAAGGCAGCAACTATGTGTCGAAGACGAAGAAGCTCATTGTCATCAGCAACAGATAAGACAGGCAATAAAACAATAACAGAACTTCTATAACTTCAGAACCCAGCGAAAGTTGAGAAAATAAGAGGATATTAACAACAAATAAGGCGCACGGCAAAATAAAAAGGCTGCTTCTGCGTTTTATTTTAGGCAACAGAATAATAAACCACAAAGAAGATATGAACAAAGCATTCAGAATATTACTGGCGGTGCTCATGGTGCAGCTCTCTCTGCAGGCGAGTGCTCAGGAAAAGAAGGATCTTTTCAATCCTGTCAACTATGCGGTCGTTTCGCAGACCATAGCTCCTGATGCCCGTGGCGGCGGTCTGGGAGACGTAGGTGCGGCAACCGACCCTGATGTCAACTCTCAGTACTGGAACCCCGCCAAATATCCTTTCTGTATCTCGCGTGCAGGAGTGGCGCTCAACTTCACACCTTGGCTTCGCTCGTTGGTCAACGATATGAACCTTGCCTATTTGGCAGGCTATTACCGCATTGGCGACCACAGCGCCGTGTCGAGTTCGTTGCGCTATTTCAATCTGGGTAAAGTCTACACCTCTTACGAGGGAGCCGAGTCGGGAGAAGGAACCACTATCAATCCTTACGAGATGTCGCTCGATGTAGCTTACTCGCTGATGCTGAGCGAGACATTCTCACTCTCTGCCGCTTTGCGCTGGATTTATTCCGACATGCGTTTTGATGAGCGCGAGGACAATTCTCCCGCTTCCGCCTTCGCTGCCGATATTGCAGCCTATTATCAGAACTATATCAACATCGGCCAGCGGGAGGGCCAGTTGGGTATCGGTCTCAACATCTCCAACATCGGTAGTAAGATCAAGTTTAGCGGCAAAGAGTACAGCGAGTTCTTGCCAGCCAACCTCCGATTGGGCGCCTCGCTGATGATACCTATCGACGAGTACAACCGCCTCACCATTGCAGCCGATGCCAACAAGCTGTTGGTACCTACCGTTCCCAAGCAGGAAGAGGGCGAGGACAATTCAGAATACGAAGACCGCGTGCATCGTGAGTATAATGATATTTCAGCTATCCGAGGCATTTTCAAGAGTTTCGGCGATGCGCCAGGCGGATTCAAGGAAGAGCTGCAGGAGATTTACTATGGCGTAGGAGCAGAGTACACCTATAATGACAAGTTCTCGCTCCGTGCAGGCTATCATCACGAAGCTGAGAACAAGGGCAACCGCAAGTACTTTACCGTCGGTGCCGGTTTCAAGATGAGTGTGTTCCAGCTCGATGCCGGTTATGTAGTAGCCACCGCCAAGAGCAATCCGCTCGACCAGACGTTGCGCTTTTCGCTCACCTTTGATATGGACGGCATCAAGGACCTGTTCAAGAGAAGATAAACCCCCAAAAAATATGAATATTCGAGTAGGATTCGGCTATGATGTCCACAAGTTGGTGGCAGGGCGCGAGCTTTGGCTTGGCGGCATCAAACTAAATTACGAGTTGGGCTTGTTGGGGCACAGCGATGCTGATGTGCTGATACATGCCATTTGTGACGCACTCTTGGGAGCAGCCAATATGCGCGATATCGGCTATCATTTCCCTGACACTTCGGCCGAGACGCTGAATGTCGATTCCAAGATATTGCTTCGCAAGACCATCGGACTGATAGCCACCAAGGGCTATCAGGTGGGCAACATCGATGCCACGGTGTGTGCAGAGCGCCCTAAACTCAATCCTCATGTGCCAGCCATGAAAGCCTGTCTGGCAGAAGTGATGAACACCGACGAGGACAACATCTCCATCAAGGCAACCACTACCGAGAAGCTGGGTTTCACGGGCAGAATGGAAGGAATATCGGCTTATGCCACGGTTCTCATAGTGAAAGTTTAACGACCGTTAATGGATGCTTAAAATGTGTTGTGTTCGGGCACATCTGATTGATTTATATCAAATAAACACTAAAATCTATCATTTTCCTTTCAAAATGTTTGGTGATATAGCAAAAAATGTTGTATCTTTGCATCGTCAAAAGGTTAATAGATTGTTTAGGTTAGTAGTAATAGATTTAGGTTTTTAGTTATTAGGTTTTAAGGTAGATTGTTTAACAGATAACAAAGGGGGTCGTGAGATTGCCTTTGGATTAGAAAAATTAAAGTTAAACATAATGATACGCTGCAGCTCGTTGAGAGTTGCAGCGTGTTTTTTTTAGTGACACTTATCATTTTGTAGTGTCTTTTGTTTTGTGTTTTCCCCAAATAGCATTATCTTTGCACATGTGTAAGATTGCATACGTCCTGCCGTGTCGAGCCGGGCAAGCATGCAGTCGAATATTAAAACAAGCAAACGATGCGAGTACTTATAGTAAATACAAGCGAGCAGACCGGTGGCGCTGCAGTAGCAGCCAACCGTCTGATGGATGCTCTTAACAACAATGGAGTTAAGGCCAAGATGTTGGTGCGCGATAAGGAGACAGAGTCGATCACAGTGGCTCAAATGCCCCGTTCTATCTTCGGACAGTGGCATTTCCTGTGGGAGCGTTGGTGTATCTTCTGGCACATGCGCTTCTCCAAGCTTCATCTCTTCGACATCGACATCGCCAATTCGGGTTACGACATAACGGGCTTGCCTGAGTTCAGGGAGGCCGACATCATCCATCTGCACTGGATCAATCAGGGCATGCTCTCATTGGGTTCTATCCGCAAGATACTCAAGAGCGGAAAGCCCGTGGTGTGGACCATGCACGACATGTGGCCAGCCACCTCGCTGTGCCATCTCACCATGGGGTGCAACAAGTTCCGCAGCGGTTGCACTAAGTGCAAGTATCTGCCTTCGGGAAGCTTTTGTGGCGATTTGGCAGCCAAGGTGTGGCGCCGCAAGCAGAATCTCTACAGGCAGAACAACATCCTCTTTGTGGCTTGCAGCAAGTGGCTGGCAGGCGAGGCGAAGTCGAGTCTGCTTCTCTCCGGGCAGAAAGTGGTAAGCATCCCCAATCCCATCGACTCCCGAGTATATTGTCCAGCCAATCGTCAGGAAGCCCGCACCCGTGCCATCCTGCCAGCCGACAAGCGCATCATCCTCTTCATAGCCCAGCGAGCCACCAATCCCTACAAGGGCATGAATTATCTTATGGAAGCCTGCCAGCAGCTGGCAGACAAATATCCCGAGATGCGCGACAATACCTGTGTCGCCATCCTTGGCGGCCATAGCGAGGAGCTGGAGGGCAAGTTGCCCTTCCCGTCCATCTCGTTGGGATACGTGAGCGACGACCGTCGCATCGCCGATATTTATCGTTCGGCAGATGTCTTTGTGCTTCCCTCGCTTTCCGAGAATCTCCCCAATACCATCATGGAGGCGATGGCTTGCGGCGTGCCCAGCGTAGGTTTCAAGGTAGGCGGCATTCCCGAGATGATAGATCATCGCAAGAACGGTTATGTGGCCAACTATCGTGATGCAGCCGATCTGGCAGAAGGAATCCACTGGGTGCTCTTCGAAGCCGATGCCGACGAGGTGCGCAGCAACTGTCTGCACAAGGTGTCGTCCAGCTATTCGCAGCACGTCGTGGCACTCAAGTACATCGAAGTCTACAATCAGGCGATGGCCTATAAAAACTACCGTATATGATCAAATTCACCATCATTACCTGTACCTATAACGCAGAACGGGTGCTGCAGCGAACCCTCGACAGCGTGAAGAAACAAACCTATTGCAACATCGAGCACATCATCATGGACGGAGGCTCTTCCGACAAGACGCTGTCGATGGTAAGAGCCTACCAGCACAAGATAAGCAAGGGTGAGAATGCTCACGACATCGTTGTCGTGTCGGAGCCCGACCGAGGACTCTACGATGCGATGAACAAGTCGATAGACCGTGCCACGGGCGACTATTTAGTGTTTCTCAATGCAGGCGACGTGTTTCCATCTGCCGAAACATTGGAGTATGTAGCAGGTTGTGTAGGCGAGGGTGAGACATTGCCGGGAGTGCTTTATGGCGATACCGACATTGTAGATGCAACAGGGCACTTTCTGCATCATCGACGTTTGCAGCCACCTGCTCACCTGTCTTGGCGTTCGTTTCGTTGGGGTATGTTGGTTTGCCATCAGTCATTCTATGCCCGTACCGACTTGGCAAAAGGCATCCATTATAATCTTGATTATCGTTTCTCTGCCGATGTAGACTGGTGCATACGTGTGATGAAAGAGTCTGCAAGGCTTCACCTGCCATTGCGCAATGTGGGTGCTGTCATCACCCATTATCTCGATGGAGGTATGTCGGTGCAGAACCATCGTGCTTCTCTTCGTGAGCGCTTCGAGGTGATGCGCACCCATTACGGGCTGCTCACTACGCTCTTTGTTCATGCCTGGTTTGTGGTTCGTAGCATCTTCAAAAGATAAGAGTTTCCTTCGTGATTTTATCTCGATAGTAGCTATGAGTGTAATTATGAGTGTAATAAGAAATCCATGATTTTCTTTTTATTATTTTTAAAATAATATGGTTTTTAAAAACTTATATTGAGATGAAAAAAAAACAATTCTATTTACTATTCATTATCTTATTGTTGTGGGCAAAATCCCTTCATGCTCGAGAACAGATTAGTCGAAATATGTTTATGGTTACTAACCTTAATACAGAAAATGGACTTTCAAGTTCTCGTGTCTATTCTATCGTTGAGGCAGAGGATGGTGCAATGTGGATAAGCACCAAGCGAGGAGTAGACAGGTATAATGGTCAAATAGTTACTAATTATACTTTAGCAACAGAAATGCAGTATAGTGATGCCAGTGGCAGAACCATCAAATTGCTGCAGGATTGTAATCGTCAAATATATGCCTATGACAATAAGGGAAAGGTATATATATATAATAAGGATCAAGATGCTTTTATCTTGAAATATAATCTTCTCAATCTTTTAGGTAGAAGCACGGTGCTGAATGAGTTGTTGGTAGATTCTAAGGGTAATTTTTGGTTAGCCTTGGATCATGGACTCTATTGGTTGCAAGCTTCTGTCGATGAAAAAGAGATATCTCAGGAAAAAGCCAAAGGAAAGTATATTTTAAAGAATATTTATATTAACCATATCCAATTTGTTGGGCAAAAGCTTCTGGTTGGAACTTCTAAGGATGTTTATCAATATTCATTAGTAAGTTTAAAGATGGAAAAGAAGCTCAATGGCTTTTCTGTTGTGTCTTCTTATCATGATAGGGTTGCTCATCAAATATGGTTGGGTACTTTTCATCAAGGAGTCTTGGTCTTGGATGATAGAACTTGGAAACCTGTTTCTATAGTAGATTTTGGCTCTTTATTAAAAATACCACAGATTCCAGTACGTTCCATTATTCCTTATAAGAATGATGCCCTTTTGATGGCAGTAGATGGTGCAGGAATCTATGCTTTTGATAGAGTGTCAAAGCAGACCCATCTCATTTTAGACACCGAGGGGCGTCCAGGTTCTGTGCTGAAAGGTAACGGACTCTATACCTTGTGTTGTGACAGGTTTTGCGATTTATGGGTAGGCTCTTTCTCTGGTGGTGTTGATTTGGCCATTCCTATGGAGCGTTCATTGGAATATATCACTCATGAATATCTCAACAGTCAATCGCTCATGGATAATAGTGTGAATGATGTGTTTCAGAGTCGTGATGGGAAAATATGGTATGCAACAGACAAGGGAGTAAGTGTTTATGATGGCAAGAATAATTTGTGGCATCATGGATTGTATGGTAAGGTAGCGCTCACGATTTGCCAGACAGCCCATGGTAGAATTTTGGTTGGAACGTATGGCAATGGTGTTTATCAAGTGAATAGTGATGGCAGCAGTAGCCTTGCCTATTCTGTGAGTAAAGGAAATCTCAAGAGTGATTATGTCTTCAGTATTTTAGCCGATAGTGATGACAATCTTTGGATAGGATGTTTGGATGGCGATATGGCATGTTTTCCTTCTCATCACTCGAGTCGAGAAGGAGGTAATAAGTCTGTTTTCTACCTACCCATCAAAGAGGTGCAATGTATCACGGAGTCGTTGGATAAGCGAAGTATTGCTGTGGGAACCTCCAATGGCTGTTATCTGATAGATAAGCATTCTTCTTTCCAGTTTCGCAGATTCTTCCAGGCAGAGCAATACTCCAATGTTGACATGAATTTATTTGTCAATAGTATGGTTTATCAAGATAGTCAGCATATATGGATAGCAACAGATGGTGGAGGTCTTATTTTTTATAATCTGAAAACGAATAAGATTCGTATTTATACCACTCATGAATCATTGCCCTCTAATTCTGTGTATGCACTTGTTAAGGGTGCAGATGGCAAGTTGTGGATAAGTACAGACAAAGGCTTAGCTCTTATGAACCATGGCAAGATAGTAAACCTCAATCTTTTCAAGGGTTTAGAGCGTGAATATAAACGAATGTCCGTGGTATGCACTTCGGATGGTAAGATTATGTTTGGTAGCAGTGACGGAGTAGTATCTTTAGCTTCTGCGTTTGCTAAAGGCTTAAATTATTCAGCTCCACTTCGTATTCGTGGCATAGAAGTAGAGGGCGTAGAGCCATCCGAATTTTGGAAGCAGCATATCCATGATATGTTGCAAGCAGGCAATTTACAACTATCTCATCACGAGAATACATTTACGATTTCATTTGAGAGCATCAATTATCAATATCAGCACGACATTCAATATCAGTATTACTTAGAAGGATTTGACCGTCAGTGGAGTAAACCATCTCCTTATCAATTTGCACGATTTGTCAATTTGCCTTCGGGTAATTATGTTCTCCATGTTAAGGCCATAGGCAGGAGTAATGGTAGAGAATTGGGAGTTACATCTCTGCAGGTTCATGTAGCTCAACCTTGGTGGAACACATGGTGGGCATGGATTGTATATCTCTGTATTCTGACAGGCATCTTATATTTTGCATGGCAGTATTATAAAGAACGATTGCAGCGCAGGTATTATGACGAGAAAATTAATTTCTTCGTCAATACAGCTCATAACATCCGTACTCCTTTAAGTCTGGTGTTGGCTCCTCTTGTTGATCTGTCTAAAGATTCTCACTTGAGTGAGAAGAGTCGTGGTTTTTTGGATATGGCGCAGCGCAACGGCAATAAACTGTTGAAGATGGTAACAGAATTGCTTGACTTCCAAAAGGTCGAGCAGTCGGTCGAACTGGTTCGTCTGCAAGATGTAGAATTGCCTATGTTCTTACGCTTGCAGGTGGAAAAATTTATAGTGGCAGCTCAGGAGAAGCATATTCATCTGAGTCTTGAAGCTTGTCCGCAGCATCTGGTTCATACAGATGCCAAGATGATGGATTTGATATTAGAAAATCTTCTTTCGAATGCTATCAAATATACGCCTGAAGGTGGAAAGGTTACATTATCGGCTTCCATCGAAGGGAAGACTGCGCAGATTTTGGTGAGTGATACGGGTATTGGCATTCCGAAAGCAGAAATTAAGAATATCTTCAAGAGTTTCTTCCGAGCTTCAAATGCCGTGAATTCGCAAGAAATGGGAAGCGGATTGGGACTGATGCTTACCCGCCAACTCGTGAAGAAATTAGGTGGAAAACTTACTTTTGTTAGTGAAGAAGGCAAGGGTACTACCTTCCACGTAGTGTTGCCTTTGGGGAATTCTGCAGCATCTTCAACTCAACCTGTAGAAGAGGCAGAAAATGTAGAGACCATATCTTCTGATCATCAAGATGTTCATGATGAGGAAATGAAATCCGTGGCTTCTTCAGATGATCAGAATTCTGAAGTTTCGAAGGATACGCTTCTCTTTGTTGATGACAATGAAGATCTTCGTCAATACATCTGCATGACATTTAGTGATACTTATCGGGTGGTGGATGTGGAAAGTGGCGATGCCGCCTTGAAATATTTAGAAGATGGCGGTGAATGTGACATTGTTGTTTCGGATGTGATGATGCCTGGTATGCAGGGTGATGTACTTTGCCAACGCATCAAGGAAAACAAGGATACTTCCTGGTTGCCTGTCATCCTGCTTACTGCTAAGGCAGGGCGCAATTTTATGATTGAAGGACTTGGATTGGGGGCGGATGATTATATATCCAAGCCTTTCGACGCGGCTATTCTTGCCAGTAAGATAGACAGTATGTTGAAGAATCGTCGCCGGTTGAGCCAATATTACATGGAACGAAGTCTTTCGCTTGTTAGAGGTGAGGTTTCTGCTAAATCAAATTCATCCAAACAGGTGACGGATTTGAATGCTGCTGATGAACCGATAGAAACTATCCAGACTTCTGATGAGAAAGAAGAGCAAGCTATTTTGAATCAACAAGACCAGGCCTTTGTGGAAAAAGCTACCCGTTTGGTTTTGAGTCATCTGAGCGATACCGACTTTAATATCGACCGTCTCTGTAGAGAAATGGCGATGAGTAGAACGCTTTTCTATGGCAAACTGAAGACCCTCACTGGTCAAAGTCCGCAGGATTTTATGCGATTGATTCGTCTGGAACAGGCTGCGTTGTTCTTGAAACAGGGAGACAGCGTGTTGGATGTCTCAGTGAAAGCAGGTTTCGTGAATGTGAAGTACTTTAGTACTGTGTTTAAGAAACATTTTGGAGTATCTCCAAGTAAGTATCTGTAAATTAAGGTCTTAGTTAATATCAAGAGGTTTTGGTTTAGACGAAATGTCTGAATTGAAACCTCTTTTGTTTGTTATCAAACCCTCTTACTGTTCCTTTTCCCTATCTTTGCGGCCAGATCCTGTTGCGATATTGCAACGGATTATTTTAAACGAAACAATAACAATCATACACCTTAAAAATGAAAAGAAACTTTTTGATCATTAGCCTCTTTTTAATAGGCATCTTCACATGTTTCTCATGCGAAGCAAACACGTTGCAGAAGAACTCATCCGAAGATTCAGATGGCGTATGCGAATCCATGCCTACTGCCCAGCAATGGAATAAAGACATTGTGGGATGGAATCTTGGCAACGAATTTGAGTGTTCTGCTCCTGGACAGGATGGCGAGTCGATGCAGATTGGCAACCCTGATGGTTCCATCCATGCAGAGACAGCTTGGGGCAATCCCGTTGTTACCAAGAAGATGATACAAGCCGTGAAGAAGGCAGGTTTCAATGCCATCCGTATTCCAATACGTTGGCAGTGCCACATTACCAATGCTCAGGCGATGAGCATCGACAAGGCTTGGATTGCTCGTATCAAGGAGGTAGTGGGGTGGTGTCTGGATAATGACCTCAAGGTTATCATCAATGTGCATCATGAAAAATGGCTCGAAGGTCGTCCTACCTATCAATATAAGAATGAAAACTGCCAAAAGCTTGCGCTTCTCTGGATGAATATCGCCTCAGAGTTTGCCAATTATGATTATCGTCTTGCTTTTGCAGGAACTAACGAAGTGCATATCAAAGATAATTGGGGCAAGCCTACTGCCGAGAATCTGGACGTTCAGAATGCATACAATCAGATCTTTGTGGATGTGGTTCGTGCTACGGGCGGTAATAATGCCAAGCGCCACCTTATTTTACAGACTTACGTTTGCAACCCTTGGTTTGGCATCGAGAATGGAGATTTCATCATTCCAAAGGATGCCGAAGGTAATGGCAACAACTATATGAGTGTGGAATTCCACTACTATCAGCCATGGAGCTACGCCGGCGATTGCACCTACGATTACTGGGGTGATGCTTACAAGGATGCTGGCAAGATACCTGCAGAAAACGAGAAGACGATGACGGATTTCTTCGACAAGGCGGTGAATACCTGGAGCAACAAAGGACTGGGTATCGTAATAGGAGAGTGGGGAGTAACCGATCATTATAAGTCAAACTCAGAGAAAGTGCATGAAAACATGACCTACTACTGTAAGTTCTTGACTACGGAGGCTCGCAAACGAGGCTTCTCTACTTTCGTTTGGGACAACAACCACTTCGGCAACGGCTCTGAGAAGTATGGCATCTTCGACCGTTTCAAGAGTATGAAGGTGAATGCTCCTTGGATTCTCGAAGGAATCTTTGGGAAAGAATAATGTTAAACTAAAAACAAAATATCACTTATGAGAAAGAAAACTATGTTTCTCGGCCTGCTCGGTGCAGGTTTGATGTGGATGCCTGCTTCTGCCATTCTCGCTGCCCAGATGAACAATGCTGCGATGAGCGTTCAGCAGAGCCAAGGCATCAAGGGTACAGTGGTGGATGCCACTGGCGAAACCTTGATTGGTGCAAGCGTGAAGGTGGCTGGTACAACCAACGGTGCCGTTACCGATATAGATGGTAACTTTACGTTGAACTGCAAGCCTGGAGCAACGCTCGAAGTGAGCTACATCGGTTACAAGACGATGACCGTGAAAGCTACTCCTGGCATGAAGGTGACGCTTCAGGAAGATGGTAAGGCCTTGAATGAGGTCGTTGTCACCGCCCTCGGTATCAAGCGAGACCGCAAGGCCCTCGGCTATGGCTTGGAGGAAGTGAAGGGTGAGGAACTCACCAAGGCGAAGGAAACCAACGTCATCAACTCTCTTTCAGGCAAGGTGGCTGGTCTTGTGGTACAGAACACCGCTGGCGGTGCTTCTGGTTCTACCCGCGTGCTTCTTCGTGGTAATACAGAAATGGCAGGCAATAACCAGCCTCTTTACGTGGTGGATGGTGTGCCTTTGGATAATACCAACTTTGGCAGTGCCGGCGAGGCTGGTGGTTATGACCTTGGTGATGGTATCTCTGCCATTAATCCAGATGATATTGAGTCCATGACCGTATTGAAAGGTCCTGCTGCTTCTGCTCTCTATGGTAGCCGTGCTTCCCATGGTGTTATCTTGATTACGACCAAGAAGGCGGAGAAGGATAAGATTTCCGTGGAGTACAATGGTTCTTTCACTGTCGATACCCAGTTAAATGGGACGACATCCAGGAGATATATGGTGCTGGCTTCAATGGCGAGCTTCCTAATTCGAGCTCTTCTGGTACGAACTCAAGTTGGGGTCCTAAGGCCGATGACTTCATGTTCAAATATCTCGATGGCGAGGAACGTCCATTCATGATGCATCCTAACAATACTTCTGGTTTCTTCCGCACAGGTTTCACTACCCAGAACTCTGCCATCCTCTCTGTAAATTCCGGTAAGACGGGTATGCGCTTCTCTGTTACGGATATGCGCAACAAGGATATCTTGCCAAATGCCAATATGAGTCGTGACAACTTCAACCTCCGTGTGAATACCTCTGCTGGTCCTGTTGACTTCGACTTCACCGCCAACTATACTCGTGAGAAGGTAAAGAACCGTCCTGCCCTTGGTGACTCTCAGAGCAACGTGGGTAAGAACCTCATGACCTTGGTGGGTACCTACGACCAGGCTTGGCTGAAGCACTATGAGGATGCCGATGGCAACTATTTCAAATGGAATGGTACCGATCCGTATAACAAGAATCCATACTGGGATCTCTATAAGAACAGCAATACATCCGACAAGGACGTGTTCCGTTTTACGGGTAAGGCCATCTGGAACATCAACAAGCACCTCAAGTTGCAGGGTACTATTGGTACCGACATCAACAGCATGAACTTCGAAGACTTCATCGCCAAGACATCTCCAGAAACTCCTGCCGGAAAGCTTACTGACCAAATCTTCAACAACCGCACACTTAACGCCGAGATACTCGCCCTCTACAACAACTCATGGGGCGACTTCGATGTCAACGCTACCGCAGGTGGTAACATCTTCAAGGTGAACAACAAGACCACTACCAACGTCGGTCTCAACCAGCAGATGAATGGCATCCAGAACATCATGAACTATCAGGAGCAGAACACTCGTGAGAGCATGTACAAGAAACAGATCAGTTCTCTCTATGCCAGCGCAAGCCTCGGCTACAAGCATACTTACTATTTGGAGGGAACCCTCCGTGGCGATAAGTCGTCTACGCTCCCTACAAATAACAATACATACGTATATCCATCTGTGTCGGGTAGTTTGGTTTTCTCTGAGTTTATCAAGAACAAGAAGTTCATCAATTATGGTAAAATTCGCGCATCTTGGGCAAAGGTAGGTAGCGATACCGATCCATACCTGTTGGCACTCAACTATACCACGGGCAAGTACAGCTACGCGGGTTATACCATCGGTATGATAGCCAACTCAACACAGCCAAACAAGGATTTGAAGCCTACAATGACAGGTTCTTACGAGGTAGGTTTGGAGATGAAGTTCCTTAACGGACGCTTGGGCTTGGATGCCACCTATTACAACCAGAACTCCAAGAACCAGATTTTGAGTTTGGCTTCAACCACCACCTCTGGCTATGCTTACCGCCTCATCAATGCCGGTGAGATTCAGAACAAGGGTATCGAGATTGCCCTCAATGCCCGTGCCTTGCAGATCAAGGACTTCGCTTGGGACTTGGGCGTCAACTTCTCGAAGAATACCAACAAGGTGAAGTCGCTCACCGATGGCATGGACTACTTCGAGTTGGCGAAGGCAACCTGGTGCGGTGTTTCTGTAGGTGCTCAGGTTGGCGAGAATTATGGTGCTATCCGTGGACACGACTTCAAGCGTACACCCGATGGACAGGTCATCATCAAAGCTACCGGTTTGCCAGAGGTTGACCCGGAAATCAAGACCATCGGCAACTCTACTTGGGACTGGACAGGTGGTTTCTACTCAACCTTCAGCTACAAGAACTTCCGCCTCTCAGCATCCTTCGATGTGAAGGTAGGTGCCGACATCTACTCTATGTCCATGCGTTCTGCATACCAGACTGGTAAGGCTAAGGGAACATTGGCAGGCCGTGAGGAGTGGTACACTTCCGAGGAGGCCCGCAAGGCTTCGGGTATGGACCTTGCCGCATGGCGTGAAACAGGCAACTGCAAGGGATTTGTCGTAGATGGTGTCATCGACAATGGCGACGGTACTTATCGCAAGAACGACATCGCCGTGAACCCTGAAGATTACTGGAAATATGTGGCAGAAGGCGTGCAGAGTGCCTTCGTTTACGACAACTCTTACGTGAAGTGTCGTGAGATTACTTTCGGCTATACCTTCCCGGAGAGCATCCTGGGCAAGTATGTCAAGGGCTTGACCGTATCCTTCGTGGCTCGTAACCCATTCATTGTTTGGAAGAACATTCCTAACATCGACCCAGACTCAAGCTACAATACTTCAGGTCTCGGTCTGGAATATGGTTCCCTGCCATCTCGCAAGAGTTATGGTTTGAACGTGAACGTGAAGTTCTAATCTCGAAAAAATTGAATCAATTTCTTTAGAAGAGTTCTAATATATAATAAGGTAAGAAAATGAACAATATAATCAAGAAATATATAGGTAAGAGCAGCCTGATGATGGCTTTCGCCCTGATGGCAACCGGCACTGCGATGACTTCTTGCTCTGATGATACATTGAGCAACATCAATACCGACAAGACCAAGGTGAACGAGCTCGACCCTAACGCACAGTTGACAACAGCTTTGTTGCAGACTTACGGTGACTTCAGTCTGATGGATACCTACCGTAACTATATAACTGGTTTTCCACAGTATTTCGCTGGTGGTTGGAATGTAACCAATTACGCTGGTTCTAATTTCAGATTAGATGATATGACCCGTCGAGTTTGGGACCGCTATTATGAAATCAGTATCAAGAACCTTGTGGATGCCATCCACAATTCTGCTGACAAGGCAAACTTGAATGCGGCACTTCGTATCCATCGCGTCTATCTCACGGCAGTTTTGGCAGATACCTACGGTGACGTGCCTTGTTCGGAGGCAGGTCTGGGTTATATCTCAGGTATCTCCACCCCTAAGTATGATACCGTAGAGGAACTCTACAGCTGGTTCTTCGAGGAACTTGACGCTTGCGAGAAGCAGCTTGGCACAGGTACCGACCACATTTCTGGTGATGTCACCAGCATGGGTGGTGATGTAGCTCGGTGGAAGAAGTATGCCAATGCACTCCGTATGCGCTATGCCATGCGCATTTCCGATGTTAATCCGCAGAAGGCAAAGGAAGAGTTTGAGAAGGCTGTGGCTGCCGGTGCCATCGCCAGTGCTGCCGATGATGCTTATATCAAGTATGCTGATGCACCTTATACATATTATGATGGTGCCAATGATTACGATTTCCGTGCCAATGCATTGAGCGAGACTCTCTATGGTCAGGATGCCCAATCGCCTACCATGATATGCTCTACCTTGTTCTATCAGTTGCAGAATACCAATGACCCTCGTCTCTATCGCATCTGCCGTCACTACTACAATATCAATCGTAATCAGGTGAAGCCGGATAAGGAGCAGAACATCGACTTGACCGATGAATTCCTGGCTTACTTCCAGAGCAAGGGTCTCGGTGAAGAGCCTTGCAACCCTGGTGCAGCCTGGTACACAGACTGGATGAATCCAGCTACGTTGGATGACCTTCCTACTTTGAAGAAGTATGCAGAGATTGACAAGAACACTTATGCCAACTCTGATTTTATAGCCCGAGCTTGTCGTCCTTGCCTGAACATCGACTTCGAGATGCCTTCTTGTCCTGGCGACTTGATGAGCTATGCTGAGGTGGAGTTCCTCAAGGCTGAGGCTGCAACCAAGGGTTGGAATGTAGGTGGTGGTGATGCTGAGAGTCACTACGAGGCTGGTGTTCGTGCCAGCATGGAGTTGCTCAACAACTACTATCTTACATCCAACAAGATTTCTGAGGATGAGATCAATGAGTTCATTGCCAACAACAAGTTGGGTGACAATCCTAAGGAGACCATCAACACCCAGGCTTGGATTCTCCACATGATGAACCCTTCTGAGGGTTGGGCTAACATGCGCCGCTCAGACTATCCTGCCATCTTGAATCGTGACCGCTTGACCAAGGAGGGTTTCACTTATACGGATCCCGATTGGTCAATGCCTGTCCGCTTGCAGTATCCTGAGTTGGAAGCTCAGTACAACAATGCCAACTACAAGGCTGCCATCGACCGCATGGGTGGTACAGACGATTGGCACAAGCGCCTCTGGTGGGACAAGGCTGATGTAAACCTTCAGCCAGACTTCAATCCTCCATTCGGAAAGGGATATAGCAAGTAGTGTTTAATGTTAAGTGTTAAATGTTAAGTCTTATAGGACAATAGAATAGAATAAATAATTATGAATAAGACAATGAAACAATATAAGGGAAAAGTCTTGAAGGCTATGATGATGCTCTTAGCCATGAGTTTCGCACTGGTTGGTACATCTACCTTGTCTTCTTGTTCCTCTGACGACGATCCTTTCTTCACCGTATCAGAAGATGACAATCCTCGTATCTTGAACACCAACTTGGCTGACCTGAAGTTGGATCGCAAGACCAAATTGAACTTGGAAATTAAAGTCACTCCTGTTCACTACACCACAGTGACATGGTTGCTCGATGGCACGCAGATTTATGAAGGTACCACCATCGACCAAACTTTGCCTTTAGGTAATCATGAACTGAAGATTGTGGCAACCACCACCAAGGGCAAGAGCACATCCCGCACCTTGAAAGTTACCGTGACTCCTGCTGCCGATGATCCAGCCTTGGGTACCAATGCCATCGAGCTTTGGGTAGCTCCAGGTGCTGAGACCACTATCCATAAGTGCAAGAATCTCGGTACAGTTACTAAAGTAATGGTAGGTGGCAAGGAAGTAGCCTTCGAGGTTCTCGAAGAGGGCACATCCTTGAAGCTCACAGCTCCTACAGGTTTGGAGAATGGTGACTATGATATCACTTTGGTAGATGGTGAGGGCAACCAGTTCCCTTGCGGTACCATCAAGGTAACTACAGAGCCTCGCCCATCTATAGATCCTCGTCCATCTATGGAGACTACCCTCTGGGAAGGTGAGTTTGCCGTGACATGGGGTACACCATTCGAGGCCTTGAAGGAAACTTTCCTTTCAAAGGTGAAGGCTGGCACCATCCTCCGTGTCTATGTAGATGGAAAAGGTCAGGGTACCGCTACCACAGCTTCCTGGAACAACATCCTTACCGGTAAGGGCGACCCAGAGCGTGGCGACATCATGGTGACTGGTCCTGCTACATGGGAGTTTAAACTGACCGACCTCTCTATCCAACTCTTGAAAGAGCAGTGGGGTCTCATCCTCGTGGGTGATGGTTACACCGTAAAGAAAGTAACTATTGAATAAAATATTAGAAAGATTTCCGTTTTATCATAAAACGTCAAACCTTTACTGTTTATGAAGAAAATATTATTATCTATTTCAATGTTGGCATTGGCTTATACAGCCAGTGCCAATGTTCCAGTTATCAAGAGCGACCCTAAGATAGAGGCTCAGGTAGAACAAAACCTGAAGAAACTCACCTTGGAGGAAAAGATAGGTCAGATGATGGAATTGGTGACCGACCTCTTTGGTGCCAACGACAAGAACGGTGTGTTCTATATCGACGAGCACAAGACCGATTCAATCCTTTCCCGCTATAAGATTGGCTCTATCCTCAACGCTCCAAATACCTGCGCACCAACCGCCAAGCAGTGGGAGAAGTACATTTCTCAGATTCAGAAGATCTCGATGAAGCGCATCGGTATCCCTTGTGTCTTCGGTCTCGACCAGAACCACGGTTCTACTTATACACAGGGCGGGACCCTCTTCCCGCAGAACATCAATGTGGCTGCCACCTTCAATCGTGAGATAGCTCGCCGTTCGGCTGAGGCTACCGCTTATGAGACTCGTGCAGTGAGCATACCTTGGACTTACAGTCCTACCGTTGACCTCGGTCGTGATGCCCGTTGGCCTCGCATCTGGGAGAACTTTGGCGAGGATTGCTACCTCAGTTCAGAGATGGGCAAGGCGATGGTCTATGGTTTCCAGGGTGAGGACCCAAACAACATCGACCAGTATCACATTGCCACTTCAATGAAGCACTTCATGGGCTATGGTGTGCCTTGGACCGGCAAAGACCGTACGCCAGCCTATATCTCTCCTGCCGACTTGCGAGAGAAGCACTTCGCTCCTTTCCTGGCGGGTCTGCAGGCTGGAGCCTTGACCGTGATGGTGAATTCCGCTTCCGTCAATGGTATGCCGATGCACGCCAACAAGGAATTCCTGACAGGATGGCTGAAGGAAGAGACAGGATGGGATGGTGTGCTCATCACCGACTGGGCAGACATCAACAATCTCTATACTCGTGAGATGGTGGCAAAGGACAAGAAGGATGCGCTCCGCATCGCCATCAATGCCGGTATCGACATGATTATGGAACCTTATTCTTGCGATGCTTGTGGCTACCTTATCGAATTGGTGAAGGAAGGTAAGATTCCAATGAGTCGCATCGACGATGCCTGCCGTCGTGTGCTTCGCATGAAGTACCGTCTCGACCTCTTCAAGAACCCAACCCAGAAACTGAAGAATTATCCTAAGTTTGGTGGTGAGGAGTTTGCCAAGCTCGCCTTGGAGGGAGCTACCGAGAGTATGGTGCTCCTGAAGAACGAGGGTAATATCCTTCCTTTGCAGCATGGCAAGAAGATTCTCCTCACGGGTCCTAATGCCAATCAGATGCGCTGCCTGGACGGTGGATGGAGCTATACTTGGCAGGGCCATCGTGCCGATGAGTTTGCCGGCAAGTACAACACCATCTATGAGGCTTTCTGCAATGAGTATGGAAAGGAGAATGTCATCTTGAACCAGGGTGTTACCTATAATGAGAAGGGAAAATACTGGGAGGAGAACGAACCTCAGATTCAGGGCGCAGTTGATGCAGCAAAGAATGTTGATGTTATCGTTGCCTGCATCGGTGAGAACTCTTACACAGAGACTCCGGGCAATCTGACCGACCTTTGGCTTTCAGAGAACCAACGCAATCTCGTGAAGGAACTCGCCAAGACCGGTAAGCCTGTCGTTCTGGTATTGAATGAAGGTCGCCCTCGTCTTATCGCCGACATCGAACCATTGGCACAGGGCATCATCGACATCCTTATCCCTGGCAACATGGGCGGAGATGCCTTGGTTGGCTTGGTATCGGGCAAGTCAAACTTCAGTGGCAAGATGCCTTACACCTATCCTAAGGAAATCAATTCGCTCGCCAACTATGACTTCAAGAAGAGTGAGGAGGTGGGTACGATGGAAGGTGCTTACGACTACAATGCGA
>OKRX01000928.1_pt1 | contig 22827 bp, 19 predicted proteins | sample 1601241 | NCBI WGS metagenome assembly OKRX01 (sample SAMEA3541500, study PRJEB24748) | human gut metagenome | biome: human gut; feature: human-associated habitat; material: faeces | place: China | collected 2012
CCCAGAAGATCTTAAGTGAGAATTCCGATATTGTAGCAATTATGTGTGGAAATGATCAGATGGCAGTCGGTGCCAAAACAGCTATGAATGTAGCGGAGCAGGGCCAGATCCTCATTTATGGAGTGGATGGTTCGCCAGATATTAAGAAGGAACTGAAAAAGACAGAGAATCAGATTGCCGGAACAGTGGCGCAGTCTCCAATCAGTATGGGGAAAGATGCTGCAAATACAGTTCTTAATATTTTAAACGGAAAAGATTATGAAAAGGAAATCAAAGAAAATGTGTTCATGATCAATCAGGAGAATGTTGACATGTACGGAGTAGATGGCTGGCAGTAACAGCGGAAAGGACAGAGCATGAAGAAAGTCTCGGGCAGCCCATTACCTTTGGGTGTGACATATAAAAATGGAAGGGCGAATTTTGCCATGGAGGTCCCGGAAGGGAAAACATGTAAGCTTCTGCTCTATCGGAAAGGAGAAGCCAGCTTGCTGGCTTCTTATGTTTTTTCTGACCGGATTGGTTCGGTGTGTTATATGGCGGTTGACGGACTTAAGGAAGAGGCATATGAGTATAATTATGACATAGATGGCGAGAGTGTGACGGACTCTTATGCAAAGGCACTTTCCGGAAAGGAAGTATGGTTTAAAAACATAGAAATATCGGAAAAAAGTAAAGAAAATGTGCGCGGTATATTTTATGAAGATCATTACGACTGGGAGGCAGATCAGTCGCCACGGATACAGGAAGAAGAACTGATTGCCTATGCAATACATGTCCGTGGATTTACAAAAGATACTCATTCAAAAGTGAAGAACAAAGGAACATTTCAAGGGGTAATTGAGAAAATTCCTTATCTAAAAGATCTGGGAATTAACCAGATTCAGTGTATGCCCGTCTATGAGTTTGAAGAAGCAGGAATGCGAATAAATTACTGGGGTTATGGTCCGGGATATTATTTCGCACCGAAAAGTGCTTATGCCAAGGACGGTGATGGAGTAAAAGGATTAAAAGATCTTGTAAAGTGTTGTCATAAAGCAGGTATTGAAGTTGTGCTTGAGATGCCATTTTCAGAAGGTGTTTCCGGGCTGATGGTGACAGACTGTCTGAGAAATTATGTGATGGAATATCATGTGGATGGATTTATACTGAATCCATACAATGTGCCGATGGATATCATTTTAAAAGATCCAATTCTTTCAGGAGTCCGGATTTTAAGACATGCAGAAGAATTTCAGAATGTGATGCGTCGTTTCTTGAAAGGTGACGAAGGTGTTGTAACGGATGTGATGTATCAGACAAGAAAACGATGGGATTTGGAAGGCATTTATAATTGTATTACAACTCACACTGGATTTACACTGAAAGATCTTGTGTCCTATGATGGCAAGCATAATGAGGCGAATGGAGAAAACAATCAGGATGGACCGGATTATAATTATAGCTGGAACTGTGGCGCAGAAGGGCTGACCAGAAAGAAAGCTGTGCTGGAGCTTCGGAAGAACCAGATGAGAAATGCAATGTTTTTGCTGCTGCTTTCCCAGGGGGTGCCATGTATTCTTGCCGGGGACGAATTTGCAAATTCCCAGAAAGGTAATAATAATGTTTATTGCCAGGATAATCCGATTGGCTGGTTAAACTGGAGAAATCTGTTAAAAGAACAGGAGATGTACCAGTTCGTGAAGCAGTTGATCAAATTTCGAAAGAAATATAGGCTGTTTCATCAGGAAAAGGAGCTGCTTGGAATAGACCAAAGCGGTTGTGGAATGCCGGACGTATCCTATCACGGAGAGATGGCATGGAGAGCGCCAACTGAAGTGGCGAGCAGACAGATCGGCATATATTATAGTAGTCAGGATAAGGAAGAAGCAGATTGCTTTGTGGCGTATAATATGCACTGGCTGGAACACGAATTTGCGCTGCCGGCATTAAAGAAAGGCCGGAAATGGTACAGAGCAGCATCAACGAAAGAAGGCATTTTAAAAGATCTGGTTGTGTTGGAAAATCAGAGAAATATAGAACTGGATGAGCGAGAGATCGTTGTTCTTGTATCTGGGAAAGGAGAAACTGTATGAAGGCACTGCAACATTTGAAGACGATCAATCACCATAAATGGCTTGTCTGTCAAGGTTGTTTTAAAGTTGGATTATATAAACAGGGTCTTTTACATGATCTGTCCAAGTATTCACCAACTGAATTTCTGGTGGGATGCAAGTTCTATCAAGGAACAAGAAGCCCTAACAATGCAGAACGGGAAGTGAAAGGTTATTCTGCGGCATGGCTGCACCACAAAGGGCGCAACAGACATCACTATGAATACTGGCTGGATTATAGTACCGATCCGAATGAGGGAATTATCGGTATGAAGATGCCGGTCAGATATGTGGTGGAAATGTTTATCGACCGTGTGGCAGCGTCGAAGAATTATATGAAAGAGAAGTATACGGATCAGGCACCTTTGGAATACTATGAAAAAGGTGCTGCAAGGCTTGGCAAGATGATTCATCCAGAGACAGCAGAGCTTCTGCATCAATTGCTTAAGATGCTGGCAGAAGAGGGAGAAGAGAAGACCTGTTCTTACATCAGAAAATATGTATTGAAGAATAAGAAGTAGAATGCCGAGGCATTCTTGAATAGATAAGGAGGAGGTGTGACCGGTGGAAAAGAATCGAATCTATGCGGCAATTGACTTGAAATCTTTTTATGCATCTGTGGAGTGTATAGAGCGTGGATTAGATCCGCTGGGTACGCATCTGGTTGTGGCAGATGCAAGCCGTACAGAGAAAACGATTTGCCTTGCGGTGTCACCATCACTCAAAACTTATGGGATTCCTGGAAGAGCCAGATTGTTTGAAGTTGTACAACGTATAAAAGAAGTGAATGATCAGAGATTAAGACAGATACCGGAACATTGTTTTTCCGGTTCTTCTTTTGATAAGAAAGAACTGGAAAAGAATTCGCATCTGGCTGTAGATTATGTTGTAGCAACCCCGAGAATGGCGCATTACATGGAATATAGTACACGGGTTTATCAGATTTATTTAAAATATCTGGCACCGGAAGATATCCATGTATATTCTATCGATGAGATCATGTGTGATGTAACGGATTATCTGAACACATATGGAATGACGGCGAAAGAGTTGGTATCAAAAATAATCCGGGACATTTACGACACAATGGGAATGACTGCGACTGCAGGAATTGGAACGAACCTGTATCTTTGCAAAGTTGCCATGGACATTTTGGCAAAACATGTGGAACCAGATCACAATGGGGTCAGAATTGCAGAACTTAATGAGATAAGTTACAGGCATTTGCTTTGGACGCATCAGCCAATTACAGATTTTTGGAGGGTCGGACAGGGATACGCAAAAAAACTTTCGTCTCATGGCATTTATAACATGGGAGATGTGGCGAGATGTTCCATTGGAAAAGAAACAGATTATTACAATGAAGAATTGCTTTATCAGCTGTTTGGGGTAAATGCAGAGCTTCTCATTGATCATGCATGGGGATGGGAACCATGTACGATTGCTCAGGTCAAAGCCTATAAACCAGAGAGTAACAGCATTGGTTCCGGACAGGTACTGCATTGCCCATATGATTTTCAAAAGACCAGACTGATCATTAAGGAAATGACAGATCTTCTGGCACTTGATCTTGTGGATAAGCATCTTGTGACAGACCAGCTTGTTCTGACGGTTGGTTATGATATTGGTAATCTGGAAAGAGGAAACAAAAAGAAACAGTATCTTGGTGAAATTACGGTGGACCGTTATGGAAGAAAAGTACCCAAACATGCACATGGGACAGCCAATCTGAAGAACAGGACTTCTTCTTCGATTGAGATGACCGAGACGATTCTGGGATTGTATGACAGAATCGTAAATCCTGACCTTTTCATACGCCGTGTATATATTACGGCAAATCATGTTGTCGATGAATCGTTGGCGGAAGAGAAGGCTTCTTTTGAACAGTTAGATTTATTTACCGATTATAGTCACCTGGAAGAGGAACAGCAGAAACGGAAAGAGAAGCTGGAACGGGAAAAGAAACTGCAGCATGCAGCACTGGATATCAAAAAGAAATTTGGGAAAAATGCACTCTTAAAAGGTATGAATCTGGAAGAAGGTGCTACGGCTGTTGAAAGGAATAGTCAGATTGGCGGGCACAAAGCATAGAAACGTAGTAATAAACGTAGTAATGGCGGATAAATTGAGGTGGAAAATGACTGGATATAATATGGATAATACAAATTTAAAATATGAAGATATTATCAATCTGCCACATCCTGTCTCAAAAAGGCATAAGCCTATGCCAGTGGAAAACCGGGCAGCACAGTTTGCACCATTTGCAGCACTGACCGGACATCAGGCAGCGATCGAGGAGGCGGCAAGAGTTACAGATGTGCGTATGGAACTGGATGAAGAGATGAAAGAACAATTGAATGTGAAGCTTCAAAAAAGTGTGTCAGAGCCGGGGCAGAGAATCCAAATTGTATATTATGTTCCGGATGGAAGAAAAAGTGGTGGCAGTTATATGACAAAAACAGGAATCGTGAAAAAAATCGATGAATATCAAAAAATTCTTGTGCTGGAAGATGGAAGCAAGATACCAATTGAAGATATTCGCGAAATAGAATAAGTTAGAAGCAGACCGGAGCAGGGAAATGATCTTGAAGTCTGGAGGCAGGAAATGCTGTAATTCTTAAGAAAAAAAACTCAGGTATTTTCACCTGAGTTTTTTCGTGCGGAAGATGGGACTTGAACCCACACAAGCGCAATGCTTACAAGATCCTTAGTCTTGCTCGTCTGCCAGTTCCGACACTTCCGCACAAACAATATTTAATTACCGGATTCGGATAAATCCGAATGCGGAAGATGGGACTTGAACCCACACAGGCGCAATGCCTACAAGATCCTTAGTCTTGCTCGTCTGCCAGTTCCGACACTTCCGCATATCACTCAGTGAGCTTTATTTTTTAACTGCTCGCCGCTGACAAAAGCTATAATACTATATTCCAAACACAAAGTCAACAAAAATTTAAAAGAAATTTTAATTCGCAATATATTACGAAAAATATCGAAAAGATAAATAATTCAATAATTTTACAAATCCACTTTCTTATTATGAGAAAATATAGTAATATGATATATAATTGTATGCGTTAATTGCGCGTTTTATCAATGGATTTGGGAATAATAAGAGCAGAAACTGGTGAAATGGAGGCATTTTATGGATAAAAATATAAAAATGAAGGATATAAAAGAACTGGGAGAGCAGCTTGGAGAACTGCAAAGAGTGTGCAGGGAGAAAAAAATCCCGGTGATGATCGCGTTTGAGGGTTATGGAGCAGCAGGAAAAGGACTTCAGATTGGTAATCTGATCCAGGCACTCGATCCAAGAGGCTTTAAAGTATATGCGGTAAAAAATGAAACGGAAGAGGAATGGATGCATCCTTTTATGTGGCGTTTCTGGACGAAGATCCCGGAAAAGGGAAGAATTGCGATTTTTGATACCAGCTGGTACCGGAGAGTTATGATTGAACGTTTTGAAGGAAAAACACCGGAAAAAGAGCTGGAAAAGGATTTTGCATCGATCCGTGCGTTTGAAAAACAGCTGACGGATGATGGAATGGTGATCATCAAACTGTTTTTAAAGATTGACCGGAAAGAACAGAAAAAGCGCTTTGAGAAACTGCTTGTTTCCAAGGATACTGCATGGCGGGTAAGCAAAGGCGATCTGAAGCGGAACCATGATTTTAAAGAGTATAAAGCAATCAATGAAGAGATGCTGCGGAAAACGGATGCAGATTACGCACCGTGGACAGTGATCGATGCTACAAAGAAGAAAGAAGCTAAAGTGGCTGTTTATCAGGCGGTGATCCAGGCAATGGAAGAAGCAGTCGCAAGAAAGGAACTGGAAGAAAAAGGTAGTCTGGAAAAGAAAACGGAAGTGAAAAGGGAAACAGCAGAATCCATTCTGGCAAAGGCGGATCTTTCCAAATCCATGCCAAAAAAGGTTTATGAGGAACGCTTAAAAGAGCTTCAGAAAAAGATGGAACATTTGCATGGAGAACTTTATCGCAGGAGAATTCCGGTTGTCCTTGGCTTTGAGGGATGGGATGCCGGAGGAAAAGGCGGTGCGATCAAACGTCTGACTTCACATATGGATCCGAGAGGATATGTGGTTAATCCGACAGCGTCACCGAGTGATACAGAGAAAGCACATCATTATCTGTGGCGTTTCTGGCGTGCAATGCCGAAAGCCGGCCATATTGCGATATTTGACAGAACCTGGTACGGAAGAGTGATGGTAGAGAGGATTGAAGGATTTTGCACCGAAAAAGAATGGAAGAGAGCTTATGGGGAAATCAATGCCATGGAGCAGGATCTGGTAAATGCAGGAGCAATCGTGCTGAAATTCTGGATGCAGATTGACAAGGATGAGCAGGCGAGAAGGTTTAAAGCCAGACAGGAAAATCCGAAAAAACAGTGGAAGATCACCGATGAAGACTGGAGAAACCGGGAAAAATGGGATCAGTATGAGGTGGCGATAGAAGAAATGCTGGAAAAGACTTCTATGCCACATGCACCGTGGATCGTAGTGGAAGGAAATGATAAATACTATGCACGTATTAAAGTTCTGGAATGCGTGACAGAAGCAATCGAGAAACGACTGAAAGAAGAGAGAAAATAAAAAATGACGATCAGGGAACAGATGGAAGAAAGAGAAAAGGAATATCTAAGCCCCTGTGCCACGTTAAGCATGGCTTCCCGGGGGAGAAAGAGAAATGAGCCACAGTGTGATATCCGACCGGTTTTTCAGAGGGACAGAGATCGGATCCTGCACAGTAAGGCATTCCGGCGCATGAAGCAGAAGACGCAGGTGTTTCTCCTACCAATCGGAGACCATTACAGGACACGGCTGACGCATACGCTGGAAGTATCGCAAAACGCCCGGACGATCGGAAAGGCGCTCAGGCTGAACGAAGATCTGGTGGAGGCAATTGCACTGGGGCATGATCTTGGGCATACTCCGTTTGGGCATGCAGGAGAGAGAGCTCTGAACAACGTGTGTCCGTGTGGATTTAAACACAATGAACAAAGTGTCCGTGTAGTAGAGGTGCTGGAGAAACATGGGGAGGGACTGAACCTGACCTGGGAAGTGCTCGATGGAATCCGCAACCACAAAAGTGCGGGCATGCCTGCGACACTGGAAGGGCAGATTGTCAGACTGTCTGATAAGATTGCTTATGTGAACCATGATATTGATGACGCAGTAAGGGCGGGGATCATGAATGAAGAGGAACTGCCCAAAGAGCTGCGAAAAGTTCTGGGCAACAGTAAAAGAGAGCGTCTGAACACACTTACCCATGATGTGATCGTAAACAGCATGGACAAACCGAAGATCTGCATGTCAGAGGAAGTCCGTGAAGCATTGATGGAGCTGCGGACATATATGTTTACCCATGTTTATGAGAATCCACTTGCAAAGGGCGAAGAGGACAAAGCAATCCGAATGGTCGAAGATCTGTATTCTTATTATGAAACGCACATGGAAAAGATGCCGGAGCAGTATCTGAAACAGCTGCAGAAGGGGGAAATGCCGGAGATTGCAGTGTGTGATTACATAGCAGGAATGACGGATAATTTTGCCGTAAAAAAGTTTGAAGAAATTTTTATTCCACAATCTTGGGAATTTTAAAGGAAATAAAAAAGTTTTGTCGAATATATATTATGTAGGGGTTGCGCAAGGTGCGCGAACCCTGCCAGGAAGGTGTAGGACATAATGTATTATTCAGATGAGATTATAGAAGAAGTAAGATCGAAAAATGATATCGTAGATGTGATTTCCGGATATGTGAAGCTGAAGAAGCAGGGGAGTTCGTATTTCGGACTTTGCCCGTTTCACAGTGAGAAATCTCCTTCTTTTTCTGTGAGCAGGGATAAGCAGATGTATTACTGCTTTGGCTGCGGAGCAGGAGGAAATGTATTTACCTTCATTATGGAGTATGAGAATTATTCTTTTGTAGAAGCACTCAAGTTTCTGGCACAGCGTGCCGGTGTGGAGCTTCCGCAGGAGGAATATTCAAAAGAAGCGAAAGAAAGAGCGGATACGAGAAGTGCACTGCTTGAAATGAACAAGCTGGCGGCCAAGTATTATTATGCGCAGTTGAAGACGGAGGGCGGAAGGCAGGCAAGAGAATACCTGCAGAACCGTCAGTTGAGCCAGGAGACGATCACCGCATTTGGACTTGGATATTCCAGCAAATACAGTGACGATCTGTTTCGATACCTGAAGATGAAGGGTTATAGTGAAGAGATGATCATCAAAGCCGGTCTGGTAAATGTCGATGAAAAGCACGGAGTTTACGACAAATTCTGGAACCGTGTCATGTTTCCGATTATGGATGTGAATAACCGTGTGATCGGATTTGGCGGGCGTGTGATGGGCGACGGGAAGCCAAAGTACCTGAACTCACCGGAGACTCTGATTTTTGATAAGAGCCGGAATCTGTACGGACTTCACCGGGCGAGAACATCAAGAAAGCCGTATTTTATTGTATGTGAAGGCTATATGGATGTAATTTCGCTCCATCAGGCGGGATTTACCAATGCAGTTGCATCACTTGGAACTGCACTTACAGCAGGACATGCAGCATTGATCAAACGGTATGTGAATGAAGTCTATCTGACCTATGACAGTGATGAAGCCGGAACTAAAGCGGCACTCCGGGCAGATCCGATCCTTCGGGAGGCCGGTGTGACGACCCGCGTGATCCGGATGGAACCGTACAAGGATCCGGATGAATTCATCAAGAATCTTGGAGCTGAGGCATTTGAAGAGCGGATCAGGAAAGCAAGGAACAGCTTTATGTTCGGTCTTGAGATGCTGGAAAAAGGTTATGACCTGAATGCACCGGAAGGAAAGACGGAATTCCTCAGAGAGGCGGCGAGAAGGCTGGCACGTTTTGAAGAAGAAATTGAACGTGACAATTACATAGAAGCGGTGGCAAAGACTTATCACGTCGGCTACGAAGAACTTAAGAAGCTGGTTGTCAAGGTAGCAGTTCAGAGCGGAATGGCAGCTCCGGCCACAAAGCCGAGACAGACGATCCGCCAGGAAACGCCAAAAGAGGATGGTCATATCCGGTCACAGAAGATTCTGCTTACCTGGCTGATCGACAGGGAAGAGCTGTTTGATCAGGTAAGCCGTTATGTTACGCCGGAGGATTTTACGGTGGAGCTGTACCGGAAAGTTGCTGAACTTCTGTATGAACAGCATGCAAAAGGAGAACTGAATCCTGCGCAGATCATGAATTATTTTACAGAGGAAGAGGAACACCGCGCGGTGGCAGCACTTTTCAATACGAGAATCAAAGAGCTGACGACTGCGGGAGAGCAGGAAAAAGCGATCAAGGAGACGATTCTCCGGGTAAAGGAGTACAGTATCGAAACCGCAACCCGGAATCTGGATCCGACAGACATTCAGGGGCTGCAAAGGCTTATGAATGCGAAGAAGGCAGTGCAGGACCTTCATAAACTGCATATTTCCATTAATTAGGGATAGAATATAAACAAGCGATGAGAGGAAGGACACTACATGGAAGAGAACGTAGTAAAGTTTCAGGAAAAATTAAAAAATCTGGTTGCCCTTGCGAAGAAAAAGAAGAACATTCTTGAAATCCAGGAAATCAATGATGCATTCCGGGATATGGAGCTGGAACCGACACAGATGGACAAGGTATTTGAGTACCTGGAGGCCAATGGGATCGATGTGCTTCAGATGAATGATGACTCCAATGTGGATGATGATGATCTGGAGATCATGCTTTCGGATGAAGACGAAGTGGATATGGAGAAGATCGACCTGTCTGTTCCGGACGGAATCAGCATCGAAGATCCGGTCCGTATGTATCTGAAGGAGATCGGTAAGGTTCCGCTTCTTTCAGCAGAAGAAGAGATTGAGCTGGCAAAGAGAATGGCAGATGGTGATGAAGAAGCGAAAAAGCGTCTTGCAGAAGCCAACCTGCGACTGGTAGTCAGCATTGCAAAGCGTTACGTGGGACGTGGTATGCTGTTTCTGGATCTTATACAGGAAGGAAACCTTGGACTTATCAAAGCGGTAGAGAAGTTTGATTATCAGAAGGGATTTAAGTTCAGTACCTATGCAACATGGTGGATCCGTCAGGCAATCACACGTGCGATTGCTGACCAGGCGAGAACCATCCGTATACCGGTTCATATGGTAGAGACGATCAACAAACTGATCCGTGTATCCAGACAGTTACTGCAGGAGCTTGGACGTGAACCTACGCCGGAAGAGATCGCTGCAGAGTTGGACATGCCGGTAGACCGTGTGCGTGAAATCTTAAAGATTTCCCAGGAACCGGTTTCTCTTGAGACTCCGATCGGTGAGGAAGAGGACAGCCACCTGGGCGACTTTATCCAGGATGACAATGTACCTGTTCCGGCAGAAGCAGCAGCGCAGACACTTCTGAAAGAACAGCTGGATGAAGTTTTAAGTACACTGACAGAGAGAGAGCAGAAGGTTCTCCGCCTGCGTTTTGGCATGAGTGATGGAAGAGCACGTACACTGGAAGAGGTCGGAAAAGAGTTCGATGTCACCCGTGAGCGTATCCGTCAGATTGAAGCAAAAGCACTCCGCAAGCTTCGTCATCCAAGCCGCAGCAGAAAATTAAGAGATTATTTGGATTAAGAAGATGGCTGAATTATCAAAAAGATTACAGGCAGTGGCGGATCTTGTCACACCGGGAATGCGTCTTGCGGATGTGGGAACAGATCACGCTTACATCCCAATCTATCTGACACAGAACGGGCTGGTTCCATCCGCAATTGCCATGGATATTAACAAAGGACCATTAGAGAGAGCGGATACACATATCCTTGAACATGGACTGGATGGGAAGATCGTTACCCGTCTTTCTGATGGTCTGGTGAATTTGAAAATGGAAGAAGCTGACACAATGATCGCCGCCGGAATGGGCGGCGGTCTTGTCATACACATTTTGAATGAGGATCCGGCAAAAACCAGAAGCTTAAAGGAACTGATCCTGCAGCCGCAGTCAGAGCTTGCGAAAGTCCGCCGTTATCTGGAAGAACATAGATTTCGTATCGTTGCAGAGGACATGGTGGAAGAGGATGGCAAATACTATCCGATGATGAAGGTGATCCCGACAGAGCAGAAAGGTCTTTATGCGGAAGGTGTTCCGGCAGCAGAAGAAGAGCTTGAATATGGAAAATATTTATTAGAGAAGGGTCACCCGGTGATGGGAGAATATCTGAAAAAGGAACTGTCTGTGAATCAGGGCGTGTATGAAAAGCTTCGGGTGCAGGAGAGTGAACGCACGAAGGAGAGAAGTGCAGAGGTTCTGCATATGATAAAGAGAGCAGAAGACCTGCTTGACCGGTATTTTTAGGAGGAAAATGATGATTTGCAGAGAAATTATAAAAGAAATAGAAGCACGTTTTCCAAAGCACTATGCTATGGAGTGGGATAATGTAGGACTGCAGGTCGGAAGAAGCGATAAAGAAGTAAAGCGGATCTATCTTGCACTGGATGCGACGGATGAAGTGATCGAAGAAGCAGCAGACTGGGGCGCAGATATGCTGATCACACATCATCCGATGATCTTTAAAGCAATGAAAAAGATCAATGACGAGGATTTTATCGGCAGAAGAGTACTGAAGTTGATCCGGGATGACATTTCTTACTATGCGATGCATACCAATTATGATGTAATGGGAATGGCAGAGCTTGCTGGGAAGGTACTTGAACTGAGTGAACCGGAGGTTCTGGAAGTGACGGGAAGCATGCATTCAGAATCCGGCGAAGTTCCGGTTGGAATCGGAAGAGTTGCTGATCTGGCACAGCCGATGGATTTAAAATCCTGTGCGGAAATGGTAAAAAAAGCATTTGATCTTCCGAATGTGAAAATTTTTGGAGAGCCGGATATGCAGGTACATCGCCTTGGTGTTTTTCCGGGCTCCGGGAAGAGCGCAATTTCCGTATCTTTGGAAAAAGGTGTGGATGTACTGGTGACAGGTGACATTGATCACCATGAGGGGATTGATGCGGTTGCGCAAAAAATGGCAGTAATTGATGCCGGACACTATGGCGTGGAGCATATCTTTATTGCAGATATGGAACATTTTTGCCGGGAGAAATTTCCAGAGGCAGAGATCCGGACAGCAAAGATCCGGCAGCCATTCTGGGTTTTGACGTAAGGTGTTTGGGAGCGGGGAGAAAACAGACAGATTTGTCAAAGCGCCGTAAGGCAGAAAGAAGGCGGTAAATATGGAACAGCAGATGTACAAAGTACAGATTGACGGGGAAGAGAGAAGTTTTCCGGCAGGAACCACATATCTGCAGATTGCCGGGGAATATCAGGAAAGATACCCACATGATATTGTTCTTGCATATGTAAATGGAAAGCTTCAGGAGCTTGGGAAGAAGCTGAAAAAGGATTGTGCGCTCCATTTTGTGACGACAGGCGAGACAATTGGAAATCTTACCTATCGCCGTGGTGTAAGTTTTCTGCTGGTGAAGGCAGTATATGATACAATCGGACACGATAAGATAGAACAGGTGAGAATCCATTTTTCTGTAGATAAAGGGTATTATTGTACAATAAAAGGAGATCAGAAGCTGGATCAGGAACTGCTTGCAAGGATTGAAGAACGGATGCATGAAATGGCAGATATGGATCTTTCAATCCGGAAGAGATCGGTTCATACCGATGAAGCGGTTGAAATGTTCCGCAAGTACGGCATGAAGGATAAAGAGCGTTTGTTCCGGTATCGCAGAGTGTCTACAGTCAATATTTACAGTATCAATGAATTTGAGGACTACTATTACGGCTATATGGTTCCATCAACCGGCTATCTGAAATATTTTAAATTATATTTATATGATGAGGGATTTGTAGTGCAGATGCCGGAGGCAGCTGAACCGGAAAAGATACCTCCGTTTCAGCCTCAGAATAAGCTGTTCCATGTGCTGAAAGAGTCTACGCGTGGCGGTGATATGCTTGGAATTGAGACGGTAGGGGCACTGAATGATTATGTGACAGGCGGCAGCGCCAATCCAAAGGAACTGCTTCTGGTACAGGAGGCAATGCAGGAGAAGAAGATTGCGCAGATCGCAGAGCAGATTGCAGGAAATCCGCAGAAAAAGTTTGTCTTGATTGCCGGTCCTTCTTCGTCAGGAAAGACTACATTTTCCAGACGGCTTTCCATCCAGCTCCGGGTAAGCGGTCTGGTCCCGCATCCGATTTCGGTGGATGATTACTTTAAGAACCGTGTGGATACACCGCTGGACGCAGAAGGAAAGCCGAATTATGAGTGTTTGGAAGCACTGGATGTGGAACTTTTTAATCACGATCTGAAAAAGCTGCTTGCAGGAGAACGGATTGAGCTTCCGACGTTCAATTTCAAGACCGGAAAACGGGAATATAACGGACATTATATGCAGCTTGGTGAGCAGGATATTCTGGTGATCGAAGGCATTCATTGTCTGAATGATGCGTTGACCCATGATCTGCCAAAAGAAAATAAATTCAAGATCTATATCAGTGCACTGACCCAGCTGAATATCGATGAGCATAACCGGATTGCATCAACAGATGGACGTCTGATCCGCCGGATGGTGCGTGATGCAAGAACCAGAGGTACTTCGGCAAAGCAGACGATCGCTATGTGGCAGTCGGTGAGAAGAGGGGAAGAGAACAATATTTTCCCGTATCAGGAAGACGCGGATGTGATGTTCAATTCAGCTCTTCTTTATGAGCTGGCAGTTCTGAAAGCTTATGCAGAACCGATCCTGTTCGGAATTGAGAAGGACTGCGCCGAATATCAGGAAGCGAAGAGACTGCTCAAATTCCTGGATTATTTTGTGGGGATCGGAAGTGAGTATGTTCCGCAGAATTCGATTTTGAGGGAATTTATTGGAGGCGGATGTTTCGATTTGTAGAATGTTGAAGCTGGTCACATGGTAAGAGAGCGATATAGATTATAAAGGCAGTTTGAATCCGTTCCGCTGTTTTTTTAGTGTGATCCGTCGTCAGAAATAAGAAATAAACAGAAGAAGAGCTTCTGGGAGAATGAATATCTTTGTTCTCTCAGGAGCTCTTCTTCTGTTTGACCGGAAAATACATATGGAAAATTCTTCCATAAAAAGTGTATTATGTGCCGGGGATGGGAATCACTTAAATATATTTATCAGAGTAACATATCTTCAGGCACAGGCGCTGTGAAATGCATTTCTTCGCCTGTGATTGGGTGCCGGAAACGCAGATGATGTGAGTGAAGTGCCTGACGGCTGATATGGCTGTAATCCGGATTATAGAGAAAATCTCCCGGAAGCGGATGGCCGATGTAATTCATGTGCACCCGGATCTGATGAGTGCGTCCGGTATCCAGCTTTAAGGCAACCAGAGAGTAGACCGGATCTGTATCTGTAATGGAAAGCCTGCGGTAATGGGTGCAGGCGTATTCACCATGTTTAAAATCGACCATGCGCTCGATGGTAGAACCTTCTTTTCTGGCAATTGGAGCAGTGATGGTTCCGTCTTCCGGGATGATTCCCGTGGCAAGTGCCAGATATTCCCGGTGGATTTCCCGGCGTGCCATCATGGCAGAGAGGAGAGAGGCACTGTAAAGATGCCGGGCAATGATCAGAAGACCGGTGGTGTCCCGGTCAAGCCGGTTAATGCAACGGTATACAAAAGGCTCGCCTTTCTCTTTGAAATACCATGCGCAGGCATTGGCAAGTGTGTTGTCATAATTTCCCTGGGAAGGGTGAATTGGCATTCCGGCAGGTTTATTGATGACCAGCAGGTCCGGATCTTCATATACGATCGAAAGAGGCAGATCTGACGGAACAATATTTTCGGAGAATTTTGTTTCGGTAATCCGGATGGCAAGCTGGTCGCCGGGAGTAAGAAGAGTGCGCGCCAGTACCGGGTCCCCGTTCAGACGGATTCCTTCCGGATCTTCTTTGATTGCCCGGATCAGAGAAGAAGAATATCCATGAGCTTTTAAAAACTCATGGATATTGGAAGTTTTCTGTTCGGTTATTGTATAATTCAGAATTCTTTCCCACATTACTTTGATTTCACTTCCCGCCATAATTCATTGTAGACAGCATCGTTTTTATCTCCAAGGAATTTGAAAGTCTCACATCCGGAGAGCTCGCTTGCATCCGGGAATGCAATCTTGCTGTTGCGGATGGACTCGTCTTCAATCAGTTCCCGTGCTGCTTCATTTGGAGTCGAGTAGGTGATGTACTCAAAGTTCTTCAGTGCGATGTCCGGACGGCAGAGGAAGTTGATGAACTTTTCTGCATTTTCCTTATGCTCTGCATTCTTCGGAATTACCCAGGAGTCGATCCAGATATTGGATCCTTCTTTCGGGATCACGTATTCCAGGTTTGGATTTTCTTTCTGTGTGTAAATGGCTTCACCGGAGTAAATAACACCGATGGCTGCTTCATTTCCGATCATCTTGTCACGCACCTGGTCAACGACGTATGCCTGAACCAGTGGTTTCTGTTTGAACAGAAGATTCTTCGCTTCGTTCAGCTCGTCCAGGTCGGTTGAGTTCAGGGAATATCCAAGATATTTTAAGGTAACACCGAATGCATCGCGGACGCTGTCCTGCATCAGAATGCTGTCCTTGTACTTTGGATCCCAGAGAACAGACCAGGAATCAATTGGTTCGTCTACCATGGTTTTGTTGTAAAGGATTCCGACAGTTCCCCAGCAATAAGGAACAGAGTATTTATTTTCCGGGTCAAATGCCTTGGACTGATCCATATAGGTCTGTCCGATATTTTTGATATTCGGAATATTATCCCGGTTGATCTCGTCAAGAAGATCGTTCTCGATCATACGCTGGATCATATAGTCAGAAGGGCAGACCACATCATAGGAAATAGCGCCGGATTGCACCTTCGGGTACATGATCTCATTGGTTTCGTATTCTTCATAGACTACCTGGATACCGGTTTCTTCTTCAAAGATATCCAGGACATCCGGATCCAGATATTCGCCCCAGTTGTAGACAATTACCTTTTCGGAACCGGAAATCTTTGTCTTTGAATTGTAGAAAAATCCGCCGGCTGTAATGACGATCACGAGCAGTGCCGGTACGACACGTGTTACGACGAGACGCATCGTGTGGCGTGCACGGGATGGCTTGCGGATCGTGCCGTCTTTTTCGTGAACTTCTTTTTCCGGTTTTAAATTGACCAGGAAGAGAAGGAAGAGCACCGTTACAAACATGATCGTTGAGAGTGCGTAAATTTCCGGACGGATTCCTTTTCGTACTTCACTGTAAATTTTGGTAGACAGGGTATCGATTCCAGGTCCTTTGGTAAAGTGGGTGATCACAAAATCATCCAGCGACATGGTAAATGCAAGCAGGAAACCGGAAAGAATTCCTGGAAGGATATCCGGAAATACGACTTTGAAAAAAGCGTAGATCGGGGAAGCACCCAGATCCAGTGCGGCTTCATAGGTCCGCCGGTTGGTCTGCTTTAGTTTTGGCATGACACTTAGGATGACATACGGGATATTAAAGGTTATATGTGCAATCAGGATTGTCGAAAATCCCATGTTCATACGGAATGCGATGAACAGCAGCATCATAGATACACCAGTCACAATATCTGCGTTCAGCATCGGAATGTTGGTGACACCCAGCATAAAGGTACGGAACTTGCGGTTCATACTCTGGATTCCAATGGAAGCCAAAGTTCCGATCACGGTTGCAATCAGCGCAGAAAGAAGTGCGATGATCAGGGTGTTGTATAAGGTGCTCATGATCGCTTCATCCTGGAAAAGGGATACATACCATTTTCCGGTAAATCCGCCCCATTTGGCACGGGTTCTGGAACTGTTAAAGGACAGAACCATCAGTGTCATGATCGGAGCATAGAGGAAGATCACGATCAGCAGTAAATATAAATTCTGTAATTTCTTTTTCATTAGAATGCTGTGCCCTCCCCGTCTTTATCGTATTTGGCGATCAGAGCCATACTTGCAATGATGAAGATCATCAGGACAAGTGAAAGTCCACTTCCTACATGCCAGTTGCTTCCCTGCTGGAATTCCTGTTCGATGACATTTCCGATCAGAAGGATCTTGCTTCCACCGAGGAGGTTGGAAATGACGAAGGTTGTAAGTGCAGGTACAAATACCATAGTGATTCCACTGATGATACCCGGAACACTAAGCGGAAGGATGATCTTGGTAAATGTCTGGATATTTCCGGCACCGAGATCTCTGGCTGCGGAAATAACATCTTTGTCAATCTTTACAAGTACATTGTAAATCGGCAGCACCATGAACGGCAGGAAGTTGTAGACCATACCGAGGATGATCGCTGTCGGTGTGTTGATAATGTTCCATGAAGGCAGTCCGAAGAAATGGAGAACGGAGTTGATGACACCGTTTTTCTCCAGGAGGTTCTGCCATGCAAGAGTTCTGAGCAGAAAGTTCATCCACATCGGAAGGATGAAAACAAGTACTACGAAGCTGGACTGGTTTACATTTCTTCCGACGAGGATCATTGCCAGAGGATAGGCAAGGATCAGGCAGATCACTGTGCTGACAAATGCAAGCAGAAGTGCAAGCCCCAGAGCCTTTAAATTCTCAGGTGTTGTGATTTTGGCAAGGTTCATCCAGGTGAATTTTCCGTCATTGTCAGTCAGACCATAATAGAAGATCATGATCAGAGGAATGATAATGAAAGAAACTGCCCAGAAAAGGTATGGCCCTGCCAGGAGACGTTTGCTATTCTTCAATTCCTACAGCCTCCTCATCTTCAGATTCCGGTTTTTTCATGATCTGAATATCAAACGGGTCAACATGGATTCCAACCTCAGTGCCAACCGGGAACATATCGGTGCTGTGTACCAGCCATTCATAGTTGTTGGCAAGGACTTCCATTTCATAGTGGACTCCTTTGAAAATCAGATGGGTAACGACACCCTTTAATGTGCCTTCTTCTGGTTTTACAAGATCGATGTCCTCCGGACGGATGACCGCATCGACCGGTTTGTTGGTTCCGAATCCGGTATCCACACACGGGAATTCGGCACCGACAATATTGACCAGCTTATCGCGTACCATGATGGCATTGAAAATGTTGCTATCGCCAATGAAGTCGGCTACGAAAGCATTTTCCGGCTCGTTGTAGATATCTTCCGGTGTACCGATCTGCTGGATGTATCCCTGATTCATGACAACAATCGTGTCAGACATGGTGAGGGCTTCTTCCTGATCGTGGGTAACGTAGATAAATGTAATTCCCAGCTCATTTTTTAAACGGATCAGTTCATACTGCATGTCCTGGCGGAGCTTTAAATCCAGGGCACCGAGAGGTTCATCCAGAAGAAGAACTTTTGGTTCATTTACAATGGCGCGGGCGATGGCAATACGCTGCTGCTGCCCCCCACTTAAAGAATCCGGATAACGGTTCTGGTAACCTTCCAGATTGACCAGTTTTAATGCATAATGAATCTTATCATCGATGTAAGATTTTGATTTCCCTTTGATCTTCAGACCAAAAGCAATATTTTCAGCAATGGTCATATGGGTGAAAAGCGCATATTTCTGGAAAACAGTGTTGAGCTGTCGTTTATTCGGTGCAAGGGATGTAATGTCCTTTCCATCGAAAATTACTTTTCCGGAGTCCGGATTTTCGAATCCGCCGAGGATACGCAGAAGCGTTGTCTTTCCGCAGCCGCTAGGTCCTAAAAGTGTGAGAAATTCATTTTCTCTGATATAAAGGTTCAGGTCGTCCAGAACCAGATTGTCTCCATATGATTTGGAAACACCAACAATGTCAATCAGTTTGTTTGGCATATGTATAATCCTCCTGTGTACTTAAAAACTTGGGGGAGTGCTGACCCAGATCAGGCGTGCCCCGGAAGAAGACGATGCTTCTATATAATGCTTTGCGTGGGGAGTAAAATAAAAGGATTCTCCCTTTTTAGCTTTGTAGACCTTATTGCCTACGTGGATTTTGACGGAACCCTGAAGCACGTATCCGAATTCCTCACCTTCGTGTGGAAGATCCGGGTAGGTTGCACCGCCCGGAGCCAGGGTAAGACGGATCGGTTCCATCATATTGCGCTGGGCATTCGGAATGATCCATTCAATCGTATTCTTCAGATCAGTATCCTTTTTTTCAAAATAATCTTCATCACCGAAGACAACCTGTTCTTCCTCGTCATCGCTGAAAAATTCATTCAGATTGGTGCCGAGACACTGCAAAATATCAACCAGTGTGGCGATAGAAGGAGAAGTAAGATCCCGTTCCAGCTGGGAAATGAATCCCTTCGAAAGCTCACTCCGGTCTGCAAGTTCTTCCTGGGTAAGATTTTTCGCAATACGGAGCTCCCTTACTTTCTGTCCGATGTTCATAAATAGCTCCTTTCTGTAAATTGTTTGTAAAAATAAAAATAAACCTAGAGTTTAGTATTTCTATACACACGACAAGGTTTATTATACTATAGTTTATAGAAAAAGCAACCGTTTTATAAGGAAAATAGAGGTTTTTTTGAAAAATAGAAAACGTGTAAGAATTGACTAATTTTAGTTAATTACAAAAAAGTTTGATTTGTTTAGTAAAGGCTGTAGCTTTACAGATGATTCTGTTATGACAATAGCAGTTGGAGAAGCTCTTCTTGCAGTCGGAACGGAAGCTACAGTAAAGAAAATAGAAGAAGCGGTAGTAACTAACATGCAGGATTGGGGAAAAAGATATCCATATGCAGGTTATGGTGGAAGATTCAGGTATTGGTTTAGAGAAAGAAATCCTAAGCCATACGGAAGTTATGGGAATGGTTCTGCTATGAGAGTGTCAGCGGCGGGATGTGGTGCTAGAATAGTGTTTGGTGAAAAGAGGGAATAGTGGTATAATTCTATTGTAGTAGATTTTAGATATAAAAAGAAATGGAGAGGCACTAGTGCAGATATTTGTAGATGCAGATGCATGTCCGGTAGTAGATATTATCGAGACAATAGCAGAGAAATATAATATTCCAACTACATTGCTGTGTGATACAAATCATATTTTGTATTCTGATTATAGCGAAGTGATTGTAGTAGGGGCAGGAGCAGATGCAGTAGATTATAAACTGATTAGTATCTGCCATAAAGGAGATATTGTCGTATCACAGGACTATGGTGTTGCAGCAATGGCACTAGGAAAAGGTGCATATGCCATTCATCAATCGGGCAAATGGTACACGAATGACAATATTGAACAGATGCTCATGGAACGTCATTTGAATAAAAAAGCCAGAAGAAGTTCCCATAAGAATCATATCAAGGGACCGAAAAAACGAACAGAAGAAGATGATGTAAGGTTTGCACAGTCTTTTGAAAAAATGCTCATGATGGTACAGGAGAAATTTCAAAAGAATACTAAAACAATGGAGACTGGGGAGATGCAGTTATGAGAACATTAGGAAATATTCTCTGGTTTATATTTGGAGGAGTGTTAGGTGGACTGGCATGGATTTTTGCGGGATGCATATGGTGTATTACGATTATTGGAATCCCAGTGGGACTGCAATGTTTCAAATTTGCATCTCTAGCATTCTGGCCTTTTGGAAAAGAAATTGTATATGAAAATGGAATGTTCTCATTTTTGGTGAATTTAATTTGGATCCTGTTCTTTGGCTGGGAAATGGCATTGGGGAATCTGATAATTGGTTTTCTTTGGTGCATTACGATTGTTGGAATTCCATTTGGGAAGCAGTTTTTTAAAATGGCAAGACTTTCTTTCATGCCATTTGGTGCAAGTGTGATAGGGTAGAGCAATAAAACAGATTAGATGGAAAAGCAAGAGGCACCGTTAAGTAGGTACCTCTTCTTTTGTGCACCTTGCGGCACATGTTTCTAATGGGTGAAAGTCCCTAATCCGCCCTAGTAGACAGCTTAACAAACAACTGAAAATTGGAGATATATTGATCACAATGGTGGATAACCGAACGAACTATGTAAGAGATATATCTGATTTGATTCTTGATACATATGGAAACCAGATTAAGATTTTTCCACAAAGTATTCCATTTTCAGTACGAGCAGCTGAGATCAGTGCAGAAGAAATCAGCATATTTGAGCATTTACATTCATCTTCTTTTTGGGTAATTAAGTTGAGACTAAAGGATGGACTGAATCTAAAAAGTACAGTAAAATCTACATTAGAAATGTTATCGGGAAATATTCGTGGAGGGGAACTAAAGGATGAAGAATGAAATTGTATTATTTACAGATGGTGATGTTAATATAGAAGTTCAAATCAATCCTGAGCAGGAGACAGTTTGGCTGACGCAAAAACAAATGGAAGTGTTGTTTGATGTTAAGCACGCTACAGTAAGCGAACATATTTCAAATATTCTTGCTTCAGGAGAACTGGATGAGACTTCTGTCGGTTTTTCCGACAGAAGTACAGGGGGACGAAAACCCAAAATTTATAATTTGGATATGATTTTGTCTGTCGGATATCGAGTTAATTCTAAAAGAGGTATAGCTTTCAGAAAATGGGCAAATAATGTTCTTAAACAGTTTATTTTGAAAGGCTATGCAATCAATGAAAAGCGTCTTCAGGCGCTTAAGAAAACAGTTGATATTCAGTCAAGGATGCTTGCAGATGCACTTGATATAGAGGAGAAAGATGTGCTCAGAGCTGTGAATGAATACACAGATGCATTGATTCTTCTGGATCAATATGACCACCAGACATTAAGTAAGCCAAAGGGAAGTACTCCAGTATACCGCATTACTTATGAAGAGTGTGTTCAGATGGTTGGTCAGATGAAGGATTCTTTTGAAACAGATGTATTTGGTGTAGAAAAAGAGGCTGGTAAGGTACAAGGAATTATTGCCGCAGTTTACCAGAGTGTATTCGGACAGGATGCGTATCCATCCTTGGAAGAGAAAGCGGCGAATCTATTGTATTTTATGATAAAAGATCATCCATATGCAGATGGTTGTAAAAGAATTGCCGCATCACTGTTCTTGGAATTTTTAGACAAGAACAATGCGTTATTCTTGGATGGAGAGAAGAGACTCAGTGATGGAACGTTAGTAGCAATTACATTGATGATTGCAGAATCAAAACCAGAAGAAAAAGATGTGATGGTAAAACTGATAATGAATCTATTGAAATTATAGTGGCATTGCATCGCTTTTATATTACAACAGTATATAATGAGATGAACCAACCTTGTGCCTACTGGGCACGAAGTTGGTTCAGTCACTATGGTGTCAGGAGAAATCCTGGCATCTTTTTATGTATTTTTACACTTCAAAAAATAATTTAAAAAAATTTCTAAAATCATGTCCTATAAGGTGAATGACCGTCAGTATGATTAATATAATTTCGTGATCCACGGTTAGGCTTTTTGATATTTTTCCTTACAATGTTTGGGAATATGGTATTTCATAAAAGGCATATGTCAAAAATGTTATTGACATATGCCTTTTATAGGACTATTATATAAGAAAAGCGAGAAAGGAGCAGTTTATGCCGAGACCAGTAAAATGCAGAAAAGTCTGTCATTTCCCCAATGTTTTAGAATTCCTTCCGACAGATAATACTGAGAAAAACACACCTATTGTTCTGACGGTAGATGAGTATGAGACAATTCGTCTTTTGGACAAGGAAGGTTATAGTCAGGAGCAGTGTGCAGCATCTATGCAAGTCGCAAGAACAACAGTTCAACGGATTTACGAGATTGCCAGGAAGAAAATAGCAGATGCACTCATTGATGGACATCCACTTAGAA
>OKRX01000930.1_pt1 | contig 22818 bp, 20 predicted proteins | sample 1601241 | NCBI WGS metagenome assembly OKRX01 (sample SAMEA3541500, study PRJEB24748) | human gut metagenome | biome: human gut; feature: human-associated habitat; material: faeces | place: China | collected 2012
CTATTAAAAACTACTAATCCCCGTAAGGGGACGGAAACACACCTTGCCGTCTTTCTTAAACTTCATCGTTTTCATTAAAAACTACTAATCCCCGTAAGGGGACGGAAACTTGAGAGTTTTCATTTTGTTTGTTCTCCTTGTTTGTATTAAAAACTACTAATCCCCGTAAGGGGACGGAAACGCACTGGCAAAAGTTATATGCACCTGCAAAACCTATTAAAAACTACTAATCCCCGTAAGGGGACGGAAGCTTCTTGTAAGCCGTCAGCTTTCCGCTCTCGTTTACCGCCATTAAAAACAACTAATCCCCGCAAGGGGACGGAAACCCGATCAGTTCGTCCATCCCCTCGATCTCGAAGCGGATTAAAAACAACAAATCCCCGTAAGGGGACGGAAACAATTTCTCCATATAGTTACTGGCTTGACGTTGCCATTAAAAACAACTAATCCCCGCAAGGGGACGGCAACCAACAATCAAATGAAATTCAGCCGGAGCATTTCGGGCCGGATATAGAAGAAGGGACGAAAAATAATGTCTTATGTTTTGTTTACGCCTGTTGGCGGTCATGACCCGATTGCAAGTTTTCATGATGGTGCGGTGCTGCATATATGCCGCGTATATCGCCCGGAAAAAGTTTACCTGTATTTATCGCACGAAATGCTCGAACGCAGCAGACAGGATGACCGTTATTGCTTGAGCTTAGAAAAGCTGCAGCAGCAGCTGAGCTGTAAAATGGAAATCCATCAGATTGAACGAGATGAACTGACGCAGGTTCAGCTGTTCGATACCTTCTATACGGATTTCGATCAGCTGCTTCGGGAAATTCACAACGAAAACCCGGGCAGTACACTGCTTGTCAACCTGTCTTCCGGTACACCGGCGATGAAGAGCGCACTGAATGTTATTTCTGTTCTGGCGCAGTATCCGATGCAGGCAGTTCAGGTATCGACCCCCAACAGACGGGAAAATCCGAAGGATGAGGATCCGAAAGACTACGATGTTGAGACGTTCTGGGAGTGCAATCAGGATAATGAAGCGGATTTTAATAATCGCTGTCATGAAGTGAAGGGTGAGCATCTGCTTGTCAAGATAAAAAAAGAAAGCATCCGGCGATTGCTGGATGCTTATGATTACAAGGCAGCGCTGCTGCTCGCACAGGATATTGCGGATTTCATCCCGGAGAATACAATGAGTATGCTCCGTGCGGCGGAATGCCGCTTACAGCTTGATCAGCGTGGCTACGCCAAGGCAATGCAGGGCATTGATCATAAATTTCAGCCGATTGAAATGGGCGAACATCGTCTGCTGTTTGAATACGTACTGAGTCTGCAGATTAAAATGCAGCAGGGCAATTATTCGGATTTTCTGCGCGGATTGACTCCGGTCGTACTGGATTTGTTTGAAATGTGTCTAAAAGATCAGCTGAAGATTACTCCGGAGCAGTTTTGCTATAAAACCAATATCGGTGCATATCGAATTAGCGCAGATGTCATGCAAAAGAGTGAAGTCGGTAAAAAGATTATGCATGCGCTGCAACAGGGATTTGGAGATTTGAATATTAAGGAAGAGTTTATTGGATCTATGCCGATAATGAAAATTTTTGAGCAGATGTCGAGTAACACCGAACTGGTGGATGATTTGCATCGAATGAGAGCTGTGGAGAGCGACGTTCGAAATGTAGCAGCACATGAAATCGTGTCTGTTACTGACGACTGGATTTTCCGTAAGACAAAAATGCATGCAGAGGATATTATGAAGCTGCTGAAACGGCTGGTTATTTACGCAGGCGTAAAGGCAAAAAACGAGTATTGGAATTCTTATTCGGATATGAACCGAGTAATAGCAGAAAATCTGTGATTTAGGATATGGAGAGCATAAAGAGATCAGCAGTTCGCAGACTGCTGGTCTCTTTATTTCTGTTAGGATGTGACTTTAGTAACCGTCAAACGTAACCGTCAAACATCCCGCATCTCCCCCGTATGAGATAATAAAAGCAGCGGGAAGTTTCGAAACGAGCCGAAGCGTTCCGGCACTGTTTCGGGAATGATGGCAATGACATCAACAGAATTAAAACATCAGGAACAGATTGCCAAATGTGCATAAATCGCTACGAGAGCTCCATCTGCACGGAGTTTTAGCCCCATCTCGCCGGAGTTTTAGCTCCACTCTGCCGCATTAGGGTACCAAAGCCTTTATAAGGTCAAGGCTAATCAATTAATGTCCTGTTCAAACTCTGCTTCCTCCTCTGCGGGCATCATAACGACCCGCTCGCCTTGACGCCGTATCACGATACGCAGACACCGGCTGTTCAGCGAGAAAGGACATGACAAGCTCTAAAGGCGGCTTTCTCTGGACGATACGCAGACACTTCTGCCGTTTGCCGCGAAAACAGTCGTAGTCAGTCAATATATACCAGAGCTGATATAATAACCATTCCGGTAATTGATGCTCGATTTTCTGCGAAAAATAAATATTTTCCATCTCAAATGACCTTCTGAGAAAAATAAGGACCCGCTGATAGTTTCAGCGGGTTCACTGCTATAATATGTATTTTCCTCTTTGGAGGATTTCAAATCTGGCCGAGCAGCCAGCGGACATCGACGTTCAGAATTTCGGACAGCGCCTTGAGTGCGATGTCAGATACCGGGCGTTTCTGTGGAACGTGCTTCGGTCACGCGCGAATCGACGATATTGCGGTTGCCAAGTACTAGTTTTCGTGTGCTCATCCTCATCACCAACTTCTTCGCTTGCTTTAGTATAAGGAATTTTGTCGTTGCCAAATTTGGCAGTAGCAAATATAATGAAATTTGATATAAGAAATCAGGTGAAATCAGGATTTTCTTCATCACTGATGTGGAAGGAAAAAGCAATATGCAGCAAGTTTACGGGTACATTCGTGTATCTACACGTGACCAGAATGAAGAACGGCAGGTGATCGCCATGCGCGAGTTCGGCGTGCCGGAGAAAAATATGGTAATCGATAAGCAGTCCGGCAAGAATTTCGCGCGGCCGGGATATCGCAGACTGGTGAAAAAATTAAAACCGGCCGACACTCTCGTGATTAAGAGCATCGACCGGCTGGGACGAAATTATGATGATGTTTTGGAGCAGTGGCGCCTGCTGACAAAAGAGAAGCAGGTGGATATTGTGGTGCTCGATATGCCGCTTCTGGATACGAGGAAGGGACGTGATTTGATCGGAACGCTGATCTCTGACATCGTTTTGCAGCTGCTTTCGTATGTGGCGCAGACCGAGCGGGAGTTTATCCATCGGCGGAAGGCATCGCGGCCGCCAAAGCGCGCGGCGTCAAGTTCGGCCGTCGACCGAAAAATCGCCCTGCGGACTACGAAATCATCAAGAAGGCGTGGTGTGAGGGCAGTCTGTCCGCACGTGCTGCGTCGCAGCAGCTCGGCGTAACGCATCGAACTTTCATGAAATGGATTGGACAGGATAATTCCAAATGTTGAAAAAAGTACACTTTATTATCCTATGAAAGTATTGTAGTTTAGAGACAGATTTGATATAATAAACTAGATTATACGGTTAACACGCTGTAAATCAGAATTTTCTTTGTTTTGCATCAAATTGTACTTTAGTAACCACAATAACGCTTTAGCTCTGTGAGGATGTGTCCATGAAAGGCAAAAATTACTACTATTCCTGCGTAAAGCCAGAAGAAAGTGACGCACAGACAGAGCGTTTTCGTGCGCTCGGAGCACGGGACGGAGAGATTTTCATTGATACCATCGGTGAAAAATCCTCACAGAGGAACAATTTGCAGCTGCTGAAGCAGCTTGCACTGCGAGAAGGGGACACACTGACCGTTTCCTCGCTTTACTGCCTGAGTGACCTCAAAAAGGGACTGGCAGATGAGCTGCACTGGATGCGCGACAATGGAATTCAGCTGAGAATCGCGGATATTCCGCTGAGCGTGCAGGAGCACGACGAGAAATCGCAGCAGTTTCTGAGCGACTTGATGTTTGAGGTTTTCGATGCGACTATCCTCAAGGAGCGCGAGCAGCGCCGTCAAAAGCAGAGCGAAGGCATTCGTGCGGCGAAGATGAAAGGCGTGCATATCGGCCGCAAGCCGAAGGAGCGCGGCGCGGAGTTCGAAACGCTGAAGCAGCGGTGGCAGCGCGGTGAGGTTTCGCTCAGAGAGGCCGGCCGACGGCTCGGCGTGACGCATCAGACGTTTAAGAAGTGGGTAGAGGAACCCAAAGCAGATTAAGGATAAGGTTGTATAAATTCATGTCAAAAACACAGCAGGGGTTCTCGACCAGGGAACTGAGAAAGATTTTTTCGATTGTTTTCGCAGCATACATGGTACTTGCGGTGGCGTTTTATTTTCTCGCCGGAGAGCAGCTGCGTTATCGCGACTCGCGCGGCAATATTGAGATGCCGGTAGCGAACGCTGCGACGGTTGAGTTGACAGCAGGTTCGGTTGTGGAACAGCAGTTCACACCGAAAATTCAGATTTTTGAGCATCTTTCCGTGCAATGGGGCGTGTTCAACCGTGTCAATCACGGCACGGTGAACGTGCAGCTTGTGAACCTGGCAACGCAGGAAGTCCTGCTTGATCAGAATTTGCAGGCGGATCAGATTACGGAAGGTCAGGTTACGACGTTTGATTTCCCGGCACTGGAAACGGTCTGCAATGCGCCGCTTGCGTTGCGTATCACCTCGCCCGATGCAGTGGCAGGTGACGCGCTCACGCCGGTGATGAAAACCGATGCAACGCTTGAAAACGGTCAGTTGTATGTCAATGGACAAGCTGTTGCAGGTGAACTCGCCTTCTCAGCAACTGGTCGAGACTATATCTGGACCGGACTACACTATTGGCAGTTTGCAGCTGCTGGCGCGGTAATTCTTGCAGCGCTGCTGCTCTTGCTGCTACACAAGCACAAGACCGGTAAGAAAAGTTTTATTCTCAATGCGATGATTGCACTGAGACGGTATCGTTTCCTTATCAAGCAGTTAGTTGACCGTGATTTCAAGGCAAAGTATAAGCGTTCTATTCTCGGCGTGTTCTGGAGCTTTCTCAATCCTCTTCTGAACATGATCGTGCAGTATGTTGTGTTCTCCAATATGTTTAAGTTTGATATTCCATACTTTCCGGTTTATCTGCTTTGCGGTAACGTCGTTTTCAATTACTTCTCTGAGGCATGTGGCATGGCGCTTACATCTATTATAGGTAACGCTGACCTCATTAAAAAAGTATATGTGCCGAAGTATATTTATCCGCTGACGCGCATTATGTCGTCGCTTATCAATATGCTGATTTCGCTCATCCCGCTCGCAGCGGTGGCGATTTTTTCGGGTCTGCTGCCGAATAAAACGTATTTTCTGCTGCCGTTCCCGCTGCTCTGCCTAGCACTGTTCTGTCTCGGACTGGGTATGCTGCTCGCATCGGCGATGGTGTTTTTCCGGGATATTCAGTTTCTTTGGGGTGTATTGACGACGATTTGGATGTATTTGACTCCGATTTTTTATCCGATCACAGCACTTCCCGAAACAATTCAGTCGGTTGTTAAAATGAATCCGCTGTACTTCTATGTAACTTTTCTGCGCTCGTGCGTCATCGACGGCCTCTCACCAGAGCCAATTATGTACGTACAGTGCGCAGCGGTTGCACTTATCACGCTCGCCATTGGCGCATTCACGTTCAAAAAATCGCAGGATAACTTTGTCCTCTATTTATAAGGTGGGAAAATGAGCAAAAAAGAGAAGCTGCTCCATGAGCAGCAGGAAAAAAACGCAGAATTGCAGAAACGGAAAATTATCGAAGTACAAGATGTCTCTATGCGCTTTCGGCTGACAGACGATAAAATCATGTCGCTGAAGGAGTTCGTGACACGTAAGCTGAGCGGCAAGTACAAGACCTCAGAATTCTGGGCGCTGAAGGATGTATCGTTCGATGTGTATCGCGGCGAGGTTGTCGGCATTATTGGCCACAACGGCGCAGGCAAAAGCACGATTTTGAAAGTCATTTCGGGCATTCTCAAACCGACTGAGGGATCTGTGACCTGCAGAGGCAACATCGTGCCGATGCTGGAACTGGGCTCGGGTTTCGACCATGATTTGACCGGACGCGAGAATATTTTTCTCAATGGCGCAATTCTCGGTTATACGGAAGATTTTTTGAAGTCAAAGTACGACGAAATTGTTGCATTTTCCGAACTAGGTGAGTTCATTGATGTGCCGATTCGCAACTACTCATCCGGTATGCTGATGCGTTTGGCGTTTTCAATCGCGACGGTAGTAAATCCGCAGATTCTTATTGTGGACGAGATTCTCGCTGTCGGTGACGCAAACTTTCAGGAAAAAAGCCGCAAGCGTATGCTGGAGCTTATGAGCGGCGGTACGACCGTGTTGTTTGTATCGCACAGCCTGGAGCAGATCCGCGAGATGTGCGATCGCGTTGTCTGGATTGAGCACGGGCAGGTGCAGACTGTTGGAGAGACAAAAAAGATTTGTGACTCGTATGAAGGATTGACCAATGATTAAGATATGTATCTATTGTGAAAAATGGGGAAGCGGAGGTATTGAATCTTATTTGGTTAATATGCTGGAACAGATGTTTAATCGTGGTTTTATTACTGATATTGTTACAGCAACGATGACATCTGATTTATATGTTTCTCGATTGAACAAAATTGGGATTCGAATAATAGAATTGAGCGGAAGTCCTTATAAAATCACTGAGAATAGGTCGCGGTTACATCACATTTTTCGGCACGAACATTACGATGTGTTTTATTTAAATACATTTATTGCGGTATCAATGATTTATTTGAAGGATGCAGAAAAATACCATATTGCTCGCCGAATAGTACACAGCCATAATAATTGCTTACGAGAATCGATTACTCGTCCAGTTAAAATGCTTTTTCACAAAATAAGTCAGCAAATTTATTTTAAGTATGCCACTGACTATTGGGCTTGTTCGATGGAAGCGGCAGAGTTTCTCTTTGGAAAAGATGTGGGAAAAAGTAAGCAATTAAAAATCATCAAGAACGGTATTGATACGCAAAAATTCAGATTTAATGGTAATGTGCGCCAGAAAATCAGAGAGCAACTAGGTATTTCAAATCGAATTGTAATTGGACATATTGGACGAATAAGTTATCAGAAAAATCAGTCTTTTCTTTTGGAAGTTTTTCGACAGGTAGTAAAAAATCGGCCAGAGATGGTATTGCTCCTGATTGGTGATGGGGATACAACTATGTTGCAAAGACGGGCTGCGGAGCTTGAGATTGAGCACTCGGTTGTGTTTTTAGAAGCTACGAATCAAGTTGCACAATTATTAAGCGCAATGGATGTGTTTGTGTTCCCTTCAATTTTTGAAGGGTTTGGAATTGTAGCAATTGAAGCACAATGTGCTGGTTTGCCTACTATTTGCTCTTCTCAAGTACCTTCAGATGTAGATATAACTCCTTTGTGTCAGCATCTAATGCTTAATGATGATATTTCTGTATGGGTAAGTGCAATCACAAAAGCGTTGAACGATAGCGTTGATAGCCGAGATACATATGCGGACAGGGTAAAAAGAGCTGGTTATGATATTCGTGATAGTGCTGAATGGGTATCCCAACAATTGTTACTCTCTCGTGTAGTAAATTATATGTGAAGATGGTGAAAAATGAGGAATCAAGAGACATTATGCTTAAAGGATATTTTTCCGGCATTTGATACGAATAATGTTCCCATTATATTCGAATCGAGCGACTTATTTGCACCATATTTAAGTGTGGCAATACTTTCGGTGCTTAATACTGCATCCGATAAAGCCAATTACGATATTGTTATTTTATCCAATGAAATTAGCAAAGAAGACCAAAGATGCTTATGTAAACTAGCAGAAGGAAAATCGAACTTCTCCATTCGTTTTTTTGATCCAACAGATTTAGTACAATCGTATATTGACAATGCGAGATATTCGTATCTGTATCTGAATTACTATAGAATGTCGTTGCCTTGGATATTAAAGCACTATACGAAGGTGATTAATCTAGGCGTAGATGTTCTAGTTAAGCGAGATATAGCAGATTTGTTTAACGAGGATATAGGAGAAAATTATCTAGGTGGAGTTATTGATTTAGGATATCAAGGACGGTTAACACTAGATATTTCTCCCAAAGAACTAGGCATGGATACACCAACTACATATATTAATGCAGATGTTTTGGTATTCAATTTGGAAAAAATCAGAAATGGTTATACCCAAGAAAAATTGATGCAGGTATGGCAGGATAGACAGTTTCGTTGCGCGGAACAAGATACATTAAACGTGGTATTTCAAAATAATATTCATCATTTCAATTTGAAATGGAATGTATTTCCGCGGAAAATGAGCTCGGAATACGATATTATGCACGCCTCGTCAGAAACGATAGCAGTTTGGCAGCGATGTCTAAAGGATCCCTACATTATTCATTTTGCTGCAGTTCCGAAACCGTGGCAACTCCCTACTGTGGAATTTGGTGTTGATTGGTGGATCGTTGCGCAGCATTCTCCATATTACTCAATTATGTTGCAGCATATGTGTGATTATATCGAACAACATGGAGAATTTGAGGTTATTGAATCTAGAGCTCGGAAATTGCTTCGTAAGTATGCACCGAGGGGATCTGTTCGGGCATTACTCATTACCAAACTCTGTCCCAAAGGAAGTAAGCAATGGTGCATTATGAAAAAGCTTTATTATGCTATTTATAAAGATGAGCATAATCCGACATCAACTAAAAATATAGGTGGATAAAAATATGATTAATTTAATAAATTCAGAATGTCCATCCATAGAGAATCTAGCGCCAACTTATAAGACAGAAAATATTGCTATCGTCTTCGAAACCAGTCAACTTTTTGTGCCGTACCTAAGTGTGGCATTGTTGTCTTTGCTCCAATACACTTCTCCTCAGTATAATTATGATATTTTGATTTTGAGTTGTGAATTGCAAGAGCATGATGAAATTGCGTTGCATAACATTATCCAAGGCAAAGACAATATTACTATGCGCTTTCTTAATCCGCATTTGATAGCAAAGAAATATATTGATAAAGCACGATTTAATTATTTAGAAATAAATTATTATCGGCTTTTGCTTCCCTGGATTCTACAAAATTACGACAAAGTGATTAATCTTGGCGCAGATATTATCATTCAGCGAGATATAGCAGAGCTCTACGAAATACGATTGTCTGATGATGAATTTATGGCCGGTGCTCCAGATTTGGGATATCACGGCAGATTGGCTATAGATATTTCGCCGAAGGAACTTGGCAAGAAAGATCCGTTTACATATGTTAATGCAGATGTCATACTTCTTAATTTACGCGCAATTCGTCAATCCTTTACTCAGGATCAAATCATGCGTATCTGGCAAAAGAAGCAATTGAGGTGCGCAGAACAGGATGCTATGAACATTGCGTTTGACGGACATGTGAAAATGCTGGATTTGCGTTGGAATGTTTATCCGCAGCGAATGAATTCAGAATATCACATCGAACATGCACCTGAAAAGAGTGTAGAGATTTGGAAGGAAAGTCTTTCAGATCCATATCTGATTCATTATGCAGCTGTTCCTAAGCCGTGGGATTATCCGTTGGTTGGGTTTGGACATATCTGGTGGGAATATGCACGGAAATCTATTTATTATGAAGAAATGCTTCGTCGTATGTGCATAACTGCTTGCAATGCGAATGGAGGACAAGTGATAGGCGTAAGAGGTGCGCTTGTAAATTACTTTCGCAAGCATTGTCCGGCTTTTTTACGACCGTTAGCAAAGAAAATTAAGAAGCTATTAAAATGGTGATTAGGAGGATATTGTGAAAGTTGTAATTCTCGCGGGAGGTTTTGGCACCCGCATTTCTGAGGAATCTCAATTTAAGCCCAAACCGATGATTGAAATCGGTGGGCAGCCGATTTTGTGGCATATCATGAAGCTGTATTCGCATTACGGCTACAATGAATTTGTCATCTGTGCAGGCTACAAGCAGCACATGATCAAGGAATATTTTGCAGATTATTTTCTGCATACTTCGGATGTAACGTTCGACTTTACGAGCGGACGCAACGAAATGACGGTACATTATAACAATTCTGAACCGTGGAAGGTAACGGTTGTTGATACCGGCCTGAATACTATGACTGGCGGTCGCATCAAACGCATTCAGCCGTATATCGGCAATGAGCCGTTTATGCTGACCTACGGTGATGGCGTATGTGATGTAGACATTGCAAAGCTGGTTGAGTTCCATCAGCAGCACGGCAAGCTTGCTACCTTGACCGCCGTCATCCAGAAACAGCAGAAGGGCATTCTGGATATTGAAGAGTCTGGCACGGTCAAGAGCTTTCGAGAGAAGCAGGCCAACGATGGTGCGGCAATCAATGCAGGCTTTATGGTGCTTCAGCCGGAGGTGTTTGACTACTTACAGGACGGCGATGCAACGGTATTTGAAACCAAGCCGCTTGAAAAGCTTGTCCATGAAGGTCAGCTGATGAGCTATCGTCACACTGGTTTCTGGCAGTGCATGGATACTGCGCGCGAAAAGGAAATGCTCGAGAAACTGTGGGCAAGTGGACAGGCACCGTGGAAGGTCTGGGCGGACTGATGAAGTGGTTGGATTTAGAGTTTTATCGTGGCAAGCGAGTTTTTCTGACGGGCCATACAGGCTTTAAGGGAACATGGATGAGTCGTGTCCTGATCGGCGCAGGCGCAATTGTTACCGGCTATTCACTGGAACCGCCAACGGAACCGAACGTGTTTAAGCTCTCTGGTGTTGAACAGCAGATGACAAGCGTGATTGGCGATGTACGCGATGCTGTGCATCTCAAGCAGGCATTTGAAGCAGCACAGCCGGAAATCGTTTTGCACCTTGCGGCACAGCCGATTGTACGAACCAGCTATAAAGAACCTGCTTATACCTATGAGACCAATGTTATGGGTACAGTAAATCTTTTGGAGTGTGTTCGCACTTCGCAGGCGCCTGTGAAGTCTGTTGTAAATGTCACAACAGACAAAGTGTACTTAAATAACGAGTGGTCGTGGGGTTATCGCGAGAATGAGCCGCTAGATGGATTCGATCCGTATTCCAACTCTAAGTCGTGTTCCGAGCTGGTAACGCACAGCTATAAGAGCAGCTTTTTCTCGGGCGAGAATGCACCGGCTATTTCTACTGCTCGAGCGGGTAATGTTATTGGCGGCGGTGACTTTGCTGCGGACCGTATTATCCCAGACTGCGTTCGTGCGGTATCTGAGAACAAGGAAATCGTTGTTCGTAATCCGTACTCGACTCGTCCGTATCAGCATGTTCTGGAGCCGGTTATGGCGTATCTGATGATTGCACAGCGACAGTACGAAAATTCAGATCTCGCTGGATGGTACAATGTCGGTCCGGATGATTGCGACTGCGTAACGACAGGTGAACTGGTAGATCTGTTTTGCAAGACATGGGGCAATGGTGCCTCGTGGGTCAATCGTGCAGAGCAGAATGCACCGCATGAGGCTAATTTCCTGAAGTTGGACTGCTCGAAACTCAAGAGTACCTTTGGCTGGCAGCCGCGCTGGCATATTGACGATGCAATCCAGAAGACGGCTGAATGGACGCAAGCGTGGCTGAACCATCAGGATATTCCGCAGGAAATGGCACGAGAGATCAAAGAATTTGTGGAGGGTTGATTGTGAACAAGAAATGGAATACGGAGGCAGAAGCGCGCGCAGAAATTCTGAACGCAGTGGCCGATTACTATAAACAGTATAAATCCGAGAAAAAAGCCTTTGAGCCCGGTGACCGCATCACTTATGCAGCTCGTGTTTTCGATGAAAAGGAAATGTGCAGTCTGGTAGATGCTTCTCTGGATTTCTGGCTGACGACCGGACGTTTTGCTGATCAGTTTGAGCGTGAGTTTGCAAAGTGGCTGGGCGTTCGTTTTGCAAGCCTCGTCAACAGCGGCTCTTCGGCAAATTTGATTGCATTCTCGGCGCTGACTGCTCCGGAGCTTGGCGAACGCCGTATCAAGCGAGGTGATGAAGTCATCACCGTAGCCGCAGGATTTCCTACAACAGTTACGCCTGTTCTTCAGTATGGCGCGGTGCCGGTGTTTGTCGATGTAACGATTCCACAGTACAACATTGATGTTACGCAGCTGGAAGTGGCACGCAGCGAGAAGACGAAGGCGGTTATGATCGCACATACACTGGGTAACCCGTTTGATCTGGCTGCGGTCCGTGCATTCTGCGATAAGTATAATCTGTGGCTGGTGGAGGATAACTGCGATGCACTTGGCAGTACCTATACGATTGACGGCGAGACTCGACTGACGGGTACAGTTGGTGATATTGGTACATCCAGCTTCTATCCGCCGCATCATATGACGATGGGCGAAGGCGGCTGTGTTTACACCAATGATCCGCTGCTGCACCGTCTTATCAACTCGTACCGCGATTGGGGCCGTGACTGTATGTGCCCATCTGGCCGAGACAATATCTGCGGTCATCGTTTTGATGGCCAGTACGGTGAGCTGCCGCAGGGCTACGATCATAAATATGTATATAGCCATTTCGGTTATAACCTCAAGGTAACGGATATGCAGGCGGCAATCGGCTGTGAGCAGCTCAAGAAGTTCCCTCATTTTGTAGAGCGCCGGAAGCATAACTGGGCGCGCCTCCGTAAGGCTCTGGAAGGCGTTCAGGACAAGCTGATCCTGCCGGAACCGGCACCGAACAGCGACCCGAGCTGGTTTGGTTTCCTGCTGACAGTGCGCGAGGGTGTTGATCGTGAAAAGGTTGTTCGCTATGTGGAGAACAAGGGTGTTCAGACTCGTATGCTGTTCTCGGGCAATCTGATCAAGCACCCGTGCTTTGATGAAATGCGTGCGACAGGTGAGGGCTATCGTGTAGTCGGCACACTGGAAAACACGGATCGCATTATGCGTGATACGTTCTGGGTTGGCGTATATCCGGGCATGACGGACGAGATGATCGATTATATGGCGAAGACGATTGCTGAGGCAGTGTATGCTTGAAAATATGAAAATGAATAGCAGCGAACTGGCTCGTAATATTCGAATTGATGCTATTCGCATGGTACATGAGCACCATGCCTCGCATATCGCTTCTGCATTGTCGGCCGTCGATATCTTAGCTGTGCTTTATCACGATATCATGCATATTGATCCGCAAGACCCTCAGATGAAAAATCGAGATCGATTGATTATGAGTAAGGGTCATGCTGGTGTAGCGGTTTACGCTACACTGGCTGAATGCGGATTTTTCGACAAGGAAGAACTGCGTAAATACTATTCTGATGGCAGCGTTTACTCAGGTCATGTATCGCATAAAGGTGTGCTGGGTGTTGAATTTTCAACGGGCAGTCTGGGACATGGATTGGGAGTTGCTGCCGGTATGGCATTGTCTGCTCTGCGCAGGAACGAGAGCCATCGTGTTTTCACTATTTTAGGCGATGGCGAATGCGATGAAGGCGCTGTTTGGGAAGCTGCCATGTTTGCACGTCATTATCATCTGCACAATTTAACAGCAATTGTTGACCATAATCATATGCAGGCAATGGGTGATTGTACGCAGGTAATGGATCTGCTGGATTTGGCTGAAAAATGGCGAGCTTTCGGCTGGCATGTTATTTCGGTCGAGAATGGCAATGATCACGATCAGTTGCGAGCAGCATTCAGCCAACCCAGTACGGATATGCCCACTTGTATTATTGCGAACACGGTAAAGGGCAAAGGCGTTTCTTATATGGAAAATACACTGCTCTGGCATTATCGTGATCCCCAGGGCGATGCTTTTGAGACTGCAATGAAGGAATTGGGGGCAAACGATCATGCGTAATACCTTTATCAATGAGTTAGAGAAATTAGCAGCCGTTGATCCCTCGATATATCTTCTGACCGGTGACTTGGGCTTTGGCGTACTGAACAGCTTTAGTGAAAATTTGCCGAAACAGTTTATCAATGTTGGAATAAGTGAGCAAAACATGGCCGCTGTAGCTGCTGGTCTTGCATTAGAGGGCAATACGGTTTACACATATTCTATTGGTAATTTTCCGTCGCTGAGATGCCTTGAGCAAATTCGTAACGATATCTGCTATCCTAATGCAAATGTAAAAATTATATCTGTTGGTGCAGGATTATCGTACGGCCAGTTAGGCATGAGTCACCATGCGACAGAGGACATGGCTATCATGCGAGCGCTGCCTAATATGCGCGTATTTTCTCCAGCAGATCCGCAGGAAGCAATCGCAGTACTGAAAGAAGTAAGCCAAGTTCCAGGGCCGGCATATATTCGTTTGGGCAAAGGACGAGAAGCAAATAATGCTCCGGATAAAACGATTACGTCGATTGCCATGCCGCGAGAAATTGTTTCTGGTACAGAAGTGTGTCTGTTCACTACTGGTGCAATCGCGGCTGAAGCAGTAAAAGCAGCTCAGATTTTAAACGAGGACGATATATCTGCGGCAGTATATACACTTCCTGCGATAAAACCGATTGATGCTGATGTGATCAAGAAATTGACGAAGCAGTTTGAATTACTGGTTTCGATTGAGGAACACAACGTCATCGGCGGATTGGGTAGTGCGATTGCAGAGGTTACAGCCGGAATAAGCGGTACCCATGCACCATTACTCTGCCTAGGTATGAAGGACCAATACTCGAGCATTGTTGGCAGTCATGAATTTCTGCGAGATTATTATGGTCTGAGCGCAGAAAAACTGGCTAGCAGGATTTGCGATAGACTGGAGGCAATAGCATGCAAGCAGTAATCACAGGAGCAACTAGCTTTATTGGCAAAAAGCTGTCGGAGACTTTGCGTGCTCATGGTTGGGATGTTGTGCATGTTGTCCGCAGACCGCAGGAAAATGCCGAGAATATCGAAGAAGTATTGCTTGATATGGAAAACTACGATCGGTTAGGGGATAAAATTGGTTCCTGTGATTGCTTTATTCATCTGGCGTGGAACGGTACCCGAGGCCCTGCTCGTATGGATCGGAAACTGCAGGAGCAGAACTATGAATACTCGCTGCAGGGCGTGCGCTCCATGATTGCAGCTGGCTGTAAGTGTATCGTTACAGCTGGATCTCAGGCTGAATATGGTCCGCATAACGAACAGATCAACGAAAACAGCGAGTGCCATCCGAATACGGAATACGGTAAAGCTAAGTTGAAATTTTACAATGAAACTGCAAAGTTATGTGAAACTGCAGGTGTAAAATATCGAGAACCGCGATTTTTCAGTTTATATGGACCCGATGACTATGAGGGCACCATGATTATGAGCATGCTGCGGTCTATGTTAGAAAATAAGCCCTGCGAATTAACGCAGGGCATTCAAATGTGGGACTTTCTCTATATCGATGACGCGATTGAAGCACTGTATCGCTTGTGTACACAGGGGTGCCCTAACGGTGTCTATAACTTCGGCAGCGGAGATGTGCGGCAGCTGAAAGATTATGTACTGGAAATGGCTCAGATTACACATACGGAAAGTGAGCTAAGGTTTGGAGTCATTCCTTATCCCAAAACGGGCATGGTATCCTTGTGGCCGGATGTGTCCAAGTTGGAGAAAGAATTGGGGTGGCATGGCTCAAGAACATTTGCAGATGGCATAAGGATAATAATAGATAGAATAAATAATAAGGTGAAAAGATGATATATGAGAATCTGGATGTATTGATATTGACATATAATCGTGCGCAATTCCTGGAAATTGCTCTTAAGAGCTTATTTAGTTCCACAGCCAACTGGCGTAAAACAGTTATTGTAAATAATGCATCGACAGATAATACGCTCCAAGTAATACAGAACATTCAGAAACAATATCCAGAGAGATACATTGAGATTATTACGCATCCCTCCAATATAGGCAATGCCAATAATTTCAGATACTCCCAAAAGATTGCGTCAAATGAATATACTGCTGTTTTTCATGATGACGATGCTGTCCATCCAGAGTATATTGAAAGAGCAATGACTGTATTAATGGAAAATTCCAATATCGCGATGATATCTGGAGGTTTAACAGCGCAATATAACGTTGATGAACATAATTGGGGGATGCTTCCGAGTACATATAGTCATTATCCTTCTAATAATAATGTGTTTTATCAGCTCATATGTGCCCGCCCTACATTTTGTATTAATATTTATCGCACTAATATCTACAAAAAAACGGAATACCGCCCGGAAAAATATGGGAAATTGCATGATATCGTTTTTATGATGGACATTGGCAAAAAAGGAGATATTGCTTTACTGCATGGAGAGTGTGTTCGCTGGAGGCAACATGTCAACAGTGACAGCAATTCACTATCTTCTGGACCATTTACGGATGAAATTTTAAATATATTATCGTATGTTCATACAGAATTTGCTGCTTACACACAAAAACTTGGTATGTTTAAGCGCATATTGCATCGTATGTTGACACAAACACTGCTGTTTAATTTCTCGTATTTTCTCTATAAATGGGCGGCATTGTCGAGATTTCTTACTTGGGATGAATTTAAAAAGGAAATGATTAAACAGAATTTATTTACTCAAAAAGAGTATAATGTATTTGATAAATATATTGATAAAATTTTTAATCCGATGGTAAAGAAAAAAGCTATGAAATATTGGATGGCATCGGCAGAAAATTATGATTTTAGACTTAATGGGCAATAATACGGATAAAAGGATATGTTAGAAATGTCGGAGTGGAGTCTTATATCCGTAGAAGACATTGAATGTCGTTAAGCGAAGAATTTTAGACCTTGGCGAAATTACCTACCGATGAATGCAAACAGCGCACAGAAGGCGTCTGTGGGGTGCAAGACGGCTAAGATATTCCCAAGCGCTTGTCTCAGTGAATCATGTAACCTCGACCCGGAGACCGAGGTTCGTCATTGAGCATTTATCCGTGGTGCTGCACTTGTAAGTGCAAACTGCGTTGTCGGTAGTTCGTGGACTTGAAGAACGTCATTCTGTTTGATAACGTGCAGGTGCTGCATTACAACTATATAAGCGATTCTATTCTTGGCTACAAGAGTCATATGGGTGCAGGCTCGATCACATCCAACGTAAAGTCGGATAAGTCGCTTGCAGTTATTCACAATGGTGACGAGCGTATCGAAACCGGGCGCAAGAAAATTGGTGCAATCCTGGGTGATTGTGTTGAGGTAGGCTGCAACAGTGTACTCAATCCTGGTACGATTATCGGCCGAAACAGCAACGTATATCCTGTGTCATTCGTGCGCGGCGTCGTGCCGGAGAACAGCATTTGGAAGACCGGCGGTGTGCTTGTCCCTAAAAATCATATGGTATAAATGAAACGTAAGATAGACATTAATCTTAAATTTGTAAGGAGCAAAAGACGAATCGTATCTGAGATATTTAGCAAGGGGATAGAGAAAATCTATAACTGATTGAAGAAAACTAAGAGAGGGTTGCTAATGAAAATTCTAGATTTAGATATGGACTATTTTATGACAGACATAGCCAATGTGCCCTATTCTTGTAAAGAGCGATTGGATGAATGGAACTATGGTGTCTCGGTGTGGGATGAGAATGAGGTTCGACGGTTTCTGGAACAAAATTTAGGTTTATCTAAAAAGCATAAGATACACGGAAGAATCGTAAGTGGGCATAATGAGGCATTGTTCTTCTGGGAAGAACTTTTAAAAAGAAAAAAACTTTCTGACCCATTCGATGTTGTTCATGTTGATTCACATGCTGATTTGGGATTAGGCGATACATCGAGCGATTTTTTACAAGGTGATTTTCTTACGCTGCCAGTTGAAACCCGAAGAGAGATTTCCGCGTATGAATTTGATGGAAAAATCCAAGAAATTAGTATAGGAGACTATTTGCTATGGGCGGTTGCATATAGAATGGTCTCATCTATAACATACTGCGCAAATCCTAATGGTGATAAAAACGACTATATATGGGATACGCTAAAGGACTTTTGCGAAGAACAGATATGGGATAAACCTGTAAAAAACTTTATACAGTTAAAGTATAATAAAAATATGGAAATGCCGGATTATGATTGCTCGGTTGAATACAAGAAAAAATATCTGGACGGAGCGATAAAAGATCCCGAAGTGCCGTTCTTAATAATTCCAACAATTGAGGATGTTAGATTTAACGGAGATTTCGATTATATTGTAATGGCACAATCTCCTAATTACACACCGGCTAGTGCAGATTTTATAATAGATATTGTTAGAGAGTATATTGAGGAAATATGATAATTAGTAACTAACATATCCCACCCCCATCTCCTCAAACTTTCCTAACAATTTAATAAAGTCAGATTTCTTAATCCTACAATCCTTACGGACGGCTGCGAGCGAAACGCAGCCGTTCGCCTTTTTCGCGATGCGACGCATCTTCTTCTTTGTCTTTTCGTGATACTTAGAGGCGTCAATACGGTCGAGCAGCTCGGAGAGCGGAACCGGATCAAAGTACGTCATATGCAGCCGATGCAGAAACTTGCTCTGCTGCTTTTCCACCTGCTTGCTGAGCTCAATAAGCTGACCATACCAGTCTTTTGCCTTGGTCATCTTGGTGATTTTCGAACGCCCGAACCGTAATTCCAGACGCAGAATATGCTCATCAATCTTGATATTATGCCGTTTTTTGAGCTCATACGTTTTATCGTAAACCGAAAAAGCGCAGCTTTGAGACTGATTTTCGATTGTCCACGAATGCTTATCCGCCTCTTTGGATTTCTCGTCAAAATCCATATATGAACTGAAAGAAATCACGCTGTAACGGGGGATAGGATATGATTTCTTGAACATTTCAAGTCGTTTGCGTACGTCGGCCCTGCTTTCGTAATACAGATTGCAGGTCAGATCGCATCGAGACAGCTTGAAAGTCTTGAGCGGTTCGGATACTCCGATATCTTTGAGAATGTAATGAAGAAAGAGCTTCATTCCTGCAAAATCCATATTCCGCTTGAAAAGATCGGTTGGCTGATAATGACCGGCAAGCAGGGAAGAGGGGTTGACGATCAGCGTCAGCCAGCTCGGACGAGGGCCGAAGGTCTGACTCATCTGAATTTCAACGCCCCGGGATTTGTACTGCGTGATCTGATAGTAGGAAGATAACTCATACCTATCTTTACCACAGCAGAAGCACTTGTTCTGCTCAATAATATTTTGAATTTCAGAATAAGAATACTTTCGCCTTAAGCAAAAGGTGTGAATACCAGATTCAGTCATAATCATTTGCTGCTCCTCCGTTTTTGTGCGCATACCGTGCAGCGCTTGCAGGTTTTAGTTTCGTTCTGTCCCTGATACTCGAGAATATCACTTACCATGCAGTTATCGCTGTGGATAAAGTCATGCACCTGCTTTCGTTTTGTCTTTATTGTTTTAGCGGCTTTGGCTGACTGCTTTTTCGTCTTCTGGATAAAGCTGTCCGAGACAGCATCATCGTCGCCGTTCTGATCGTAGAGAAGAACACAGTGTGCCTTTCGTCCATCACGTCCCGCTCGGCCAATCTGCTGAATGTAATCCGTCATGCTGATCGGCGCGTTAAAGTGTACAACAAGTTCAATATCGGAAACATCAATACTCATTGAGAACGCCGAGGTTGAAATCATAATTTTTCTTTCACCATGCAGGAAGTCGAACAGCAGCTCCTTCTTGTGACGTTCCGGCTTAACTCGTGAATGATAGCGAGTCACCTCGTCCGTATATCTTTCACGCAGGATATTATATAACGCATCGACATAAGCCGTAGTCTGCGCAAAGATCAGCACCGAGCCATCCTTGTGATATTTGTCAATCAGCTTGCATAGTTTCTTGATACGGAATTCCAGTCGTTCCTCCAGTGTTTTCTTGTTGCAGGTAACGTCCTTCTTGAGCAGAATAAGATTATCGCGCCGTAAATCACTGCGGAGCACAGCAGGCTCGTCCATATGCAGACTGTCGCGAATAGTGTCGAGAGAGTCAGCCGGTATCGTCGCGGAGCAGGCGCAGATCACCGGTTTATGCTCCAGCTTATCAATAAATTCGCCAATGTGCAGATAAGTGTCACGAAACGTTTGACCCCATTCCGTAACGCAGTGGCACTCGTCAACAACTACCATAAAGATATCCGTCTGCTTCATCACAGAAAGAAAGGTGCTGTTCTGTAAACGTTCCGGCGTCACATCGAGAAAGTTCAGCTTGCCTTTACGAGCCTTCTTCAAGATCTTTTCGGTATCTTCCTTCGTGGTGTCCTTGTCGATGTATTCAGCAGAAATGTCATGAGCTTTTAATGTCTGCACCTGGTTGTAGATCAGCGCAAGCAATGGTTCGATAACAATCGTCAGCCTGTCGGAATGGGCAAGACCAACGGTTTCGTAGATGACCTGTTTGCCGGAAGACGTGGCAGCAATCACAATCGCATCCTGTCCGGCATCAAGAGTTTTCATCGGGATGATCTGCGCCTTACGAGGCTTGTCAAAGCCAAGCTGTTTCAAAGCAGCTTGTAATGAATATTTGAATTTCATGAGAATAACCTCCATCATAAGTTTATTCTCATGTTATAGACTGATATTTTTTTAATGCCGAATAGTGAACTTTTTTGAAAAATTTATTACATTTTTTGATATAATAAAAAAACGTCTCAAATACCTTCCCTGAGTATTTGAGACACAAATATTGCATTTATTTATAATAAAAGTGTAAAAAGTTAGATTAAATAGATGGATTTTGCCGGATTTTTTGTTCTGGTGCTACGCGAAATTCAGTCCTTGTAGCCGCCTGTAGCCAAACCTTCCGGCAGCCATCGCATTAACCCTTATTTCGCTCGCAATAAGCGGCGGTGCGAGCGGGACGTCAGCAATTCGCAAAACCTTCCCAAATTTGACGAATTCACGCCGATATGCTATAATAAGTACAGCAAAGAGATACTTTTCGAGACGATTGATTCCAGCCTCGTGAGTCTCAAAATCCCGTGGCTACAGGCCTCTGAGAGATTGGCTCCATGTAGCCAACTTGTAGCCAAAACGAAAAAAACGCCTTTTTACGGCCCTCTGACAAGCGGTTTCGCCGTCCACTGCGTGTATTCTGGACTCCCCATTTCGCACGGAAACCGTCCAAATGTTCCAAAACCAACGAGAAAAAATAATTTTAGGCGAGTTCAACTCCTCTCGGCTCCGCTAAAACCAGCACAGAACCGACGGTTTGACCCGTCTGTACTTCATCACGCAGGAGATCAGTCCAGCAGAGTTATCAAGTGTTCGTGATACTGTGCGTGCTGATTGAGATCATTTGTGTGGAAAATCTGTAAATAGATTAAAAAATCATCAATTCTGCCGCAGGACAGGGACAAATCAGAATGTCTCTGTCCTGCTCGTTTTTTTCACAAAGTAAAATATGATATGCTGAATCGCCTGGCTGCAAGGTAAAGATCATCGCGTTCAACAGCGGTTTTCTTCGAGGTATCGCAGGGGCTTTTACCTGTTTTCTCCTGCGTGACCATCGTAATCCTCGAGGAACGAATGAAGTACGCCGCCGGTCTTGTAGCCGGGCATCATATCCAGATTGACCGAGTGAATGCTGTTGAAAATGCTGCGCTCGATATTGGGATTGTCGCGGCGCAGACGGCGCAGCAGGAGCTTGACCTCCTGACGCTTGGAGCCGCCGCCGCCATTGTCGCACATGGTGCAGTTTTCGGTAAAGCGGCAGGCGCACTGGATAAATTCGAGGTCATTATACTGCTTCCACGCGAGAATGTCTTCCTCGTGGATGCAGTAGAGCGGACGGATCAGCTCCATGCCCGCGAAATTCGTGCTGTGCAGCTTGGGCAGCATGGCCTGCATCTGAGAGCCGTAGAACATGCTCATGACCGTCGTCTCGATGACGTCGTTGAAGTGGTGGCCGAGTGCGATCTTGTTGCAGCCGAGCGACTGCGCCTTGCTGTAAAGATAGCCGCGGCGCATGCGGGCGCACAGGTAGCACGGGTTCTTCTCGCTGTTGTTCGCGACCTCGAATATGTCAGTCTCGAAAACAGTGATCGGAATGTGCAGCAGCGCGGCGTTGCTTTCGATCTTATTGCGGTTGATCTCGTTATAGCCGGGGTCCATGACAAGGAAAACGACCTTGAACGGGACCTCGCTGTACCGCTGGAGCAGCTGCATCAGCTTGGCCATCAGCATGGAGTCCTTGCCGCCGGAGATGCACACGGCGATCTTGTCGCCCGGCTGAATGAGCTGATACTGTCGGACGGCCAGGGTAAACGGGTTCCAGATGGTCTTTCGAAATTTCTTGATGGTGCTGCGCTCGATTAGTTCGTGCGGCTCTAATGTGCGTTTCATAAACAGGCTCCCTGTATCGTTATTTCACGAGTTCGTGATAGCATTCGTCGAAAATGGCGAGAAAAGCATCAATCTCCTCGTCGGTGGTGAGGTGGCTCAGGCTGATGCGCCATGAGGACAGTGCGTTCCGGCGGTCGCGGCTGACAGCGAATACCGCGCGCGAGGGCAGGCCGTCTGCCGAGCAGGCGGATTTGACCGACACGCAGACGCCTTTTTCGGAGAGCGCACGCTGAAACACGGTTCCCTTGACATTTTTGACGCTGAGGTTGAGAATATGCGGGACGGCGCGCTCCGGGCTGTTGATATGCACGGCCGGATAGGCGGCGAGCGCCCTGCGCAGGCGTTCGCTGCGCTGACGGACAACGGCACAGCGGTTTTCACGCTGCTCACAGGCGAGCTGGAGCGCGAGAGCAGCGGACGCGGCAAGCCCCAGTGCCGGTGTGCCGCTGCGGTAAAGCGTCGTGCTTGCGCCGCCGTTCATCTGCGGCTCCAGCGGCATACGGCTGC
>OKRX01000938.1_pt1 | contig 22757 bp, 19 predicted proteins | sample 1601241 | NCBI WGS metagenome assembly OKRX01 (sample SAMEA3541500, study PRJEB24748) | human gut metagenome | biome: human gut; feature: human-associated habitat; material: faeces | place: China | collected 2012
AAATCTCTTTATCCACAAAATTTATATCCTGCCACTGTAATCCGGAGAATTCTCCAATTCTAATTCCGGTTAATAGCAGTATAGCATAAGCTTCATAGTAATAACTACTCTTTGCTTCATTTAAAAAGAGATCCTGTTCTTCATGTGTCATAACCCTTCTTTTATGCTGAGTATAAGTACTCTTAACTAAAAGTCCCACACAAGGATTGACTGGTATAATCCTGTTAATAACAGCAATATCTAAACATTCTCGTAAAACTCCTATAGCTTCTCTGATTGTTCTTTCTCCATAACCCTTCTCTGTTAGTTCGTTTGTTGCTACTTGTAAATTTATTTGAGTAATATCCTTTACACGTTTTTCTCCCAAAATAGCAATAAAAGTATTTTTTGTTTTTCTATTATATGATTTTATACTACTAGTAGATTTTAATTGTGGAACTTTAAATTTTTCAAACCATTCTTCATACCAATCTTTTAAAGTTACATTGGGTCTTACACCTTTTTCATCACGTAAAACTTCTGCCTTTTTTAACTCAAAAGCTTTCTTTAATTTTGACAAACTCATATCATAAAGATCAATTTTTACGCCATTAATAGTGGCTCTCGCTTCGTATCTGCCATCTTTTCTCTGTGAGAACCCTTTTCCTAAATTTTTACCATTTAAAGCTTTTCCCATAATTTAAATAGCTCCTTTCTTGCTAATTCTCACAAACGTATTTGATACTTTGCGCACTTGTCTAAATAGTCATCGAATAATCTCTTATTTACATATAACCTATTTCCAAGTCTTATTGTAAATGTACTTGTTTCCCTTTTTAAAAGTTCCCTGACTTTTGTTTCTTTCCAACCGGTATATTCGCAAACCTCTTTTAATGATAATAATGCTTTTTCCATAATATTAACCTCCATTTTAAGATAACATTAAAGTGTCCACAAAGAACATTTTGAATTTGCACACATGCAGGTAATCTCCTGGGCTAAAGTGGTACCGGCATCTGGAAAGAGATATTTTGTCTACTGACTTCTTTTGTTTATTGCTCATCATCTTGAACCTCCTTTGTAAATATTTTGAAATGCTAAACTAAAGATAGCTACAAACATCTCTAAAATATTAATGCAGTTCTTCGACAATGAATGACCCCATTTGATTAAATGTGGACAATAAAAGAACACCCTAACGATTAAATTAGAGTGTTCTGAGATTTTAGAATTGATGATTCAGAATCATCACCTTTATCAGAGTTTTCTCGGTTAAACTCTTTTTGTAATTAGAAGTACTGTGCTAAAGCCTTTACAGAATTTTTCGATTAGCACACGTTGAAGATATCTCCCTCCACTATGCCATGCCTATAAAACTCAGGGATTGCCTGGGCTAAAGCTTTTTTAATCATATTTGGATTATTAGCGAAATTAAATGAATATGGATATATCAGCTTTGGCAATCTATACCCCCTAATGCAATCAAACTTCTCTATCAATCCAAAGGTCTTGGCTAATGCTGCAAAAATCTTAGCAGGACAGTCTAAAATAGAAATATCACCAGTAATAAAAGACATAAGTTTGTCTTCAGCTAAATTTGTGTAAATCATCAAATCTTCCATAGTTGTTTTGTATTGCTTCATTAATTCTTCTAATAATGTCATTTCACACACCTCTCTGTTGTTTCATGTTTGCTAATTCTAATACTTCATTTGATTGTATTTTAGCATGTGAATCAGTGTGATTCGATTGTGAGACACTGTGAGACTGTTGGATCTCTTGTGGTCTTTTGTGAACTCTCTGGACCATTTTGAGGTCCTTGTGATGCATTGCTAAAGAGTACCCGGCGATGAAACCTAGGTACTCTGCTTTTAATTCTGCCAACCAAACTCTTCGTTACCATCACTACCATCTGTACTATTGTCTGTGCCACTTCCGGCACTACTGTCACTTTCGGTAGATTCTGTAGTTGTATTGCTTGTAGTTTGGTCTGTTGGCATTTGTGTACTAGAGTTGCCTAAACTGCTCTTGTACTGATTGATTTTTGTTTGTACTTCTCCTTTTGCTTGCTCGTATACCTTACGGTAAAACTTCTGATTGTCTTTTGTTTTTAATTTAGCTAACAGGTCTTCGATTTCTCCTTCGATTGAAGTTACCTGGGCTAAATCGGAATCACTCTGAATCTCTAATTCCTCGTAGTCATAGATTAAATCATTTAGTCTTGAGACTACATCGTCCTCGTCCTCTTCATCACCTTCTGATTCTGTCGTAGCTGTTGTGGCCACCTTCTTCTCAGTTGTTGTAGCAGTGCTACCATTTGAGGACGTTTTACCACTCTTCTCCAGAAGGTCAGTTTGGGTTAAAGTGGTGTCAAAAGAGACAACCGGCTTACCGCTACACAGAGCATTCATGCTATCCTTCCAGATGCTTCCAGGGTATGTTCCACCCCACAGATCTTTCACTTCATCGTTGTTGTCCGTTCCAACCCAAACTGCGATGGAGTAGTACGGGCTAAATCCGCAGAACCATCCAGATCTCTGATTGTTAGTAGTACCTGTTTTACCAGCTGATGGCATACCACGTTCCAAACTCAATCCTCTACCAGTTCCCTTTTTGATTACATCTTGCATGATTTCAGTAATCTCTTTGGTAGCGTACTGTTTATAAACTCTTGAAGGAACTTCACCTTTTGCTACTTCATTTCCATCACTGTCTTCAATTGAATCAATGCATGAGGCTTTTCTGTAGATTCCACCGTTTTTGATGGTGGCGTAACCACTTGCCATTTCTACAGTGTTAACACCATAGGTTAAACCACCAAGGGCTGCTGCGTCGTAGTAGTCGCTAGGAACAATGTGACTAAAGTCCATGTTCTGTATGTACTTCAATCCAGTCTTTGGTCTAATGTCATCCAAAATCTGCCAAGCAATGGTGTTCCTTGATTCTATGATAGCCTGCGAGACCTTAATAAGACCTTTGTAAAGTCCATCACTATTGGATGGACCTCCTTCAAACTTTTGGTCATTTACTATTGTGTCTGGACTGTATCCTTTCTCGAAAGCAGGTGTGTAAACCACTAGAGGTTTAATTGTACTACCCGGCTGGTTGTACGATTGGAATGCTCTGTTTAGAGTTCTTCCATTACCTTCTTCGCTTTCTTGACTTCTCCCACCAACAATGGCAATTACTTTACCAGTGGTATTGTCGACTACTGTTGCTGCGCCTTGTACCAGAAACTCACCATCTTTTTGTTTTTTAGTGAACTGGGCTAAATTGGAATCAACCGCCTTCTGCAACTTCTCTTGGGCATTGTGGTCAATGGTAGTTTTGATTTTGTAGCCACCTGTGAAGAGTTCTTTTCGCATCAAATCGTACTCTTCCAAGTACCGCTTTCTGTAGTCCTTGTAGTCTCTTACTGAGCTAAAGCTGTAATGAAACTCAAAGCCATCCTGCTTCATCAGATTTTCTACAGCACAATCGATAGCATAGCTCACCTCGTAATTGTAGAAATCTCTTTGATTCTGAATTACAGTTGTATTAGACTTTTTGGCAGTCTTGTAGGCTTTCTTGGTAATGTAACCCTGATCTCTCATTCTTTTCAGAATTAGATTACGTCGTTCTTTGTTGTTGCTGTAGTTACTGACTGGATTATAGTAGTACGGAGAGTTAGGAATTGCACACAGTGTAGCAGTCTCTGCTAAAGTGAGCTGGTCTAAATCCTTTGAGAAGTACGATTGTGCCGCTGACGCTATTCCATAGCAGTTATTGTAGAAGTATACATTGTTAATGTAAAATTCTAAGATCTCCTTCTTAGAGTATTTCTTTTCTACTTCTAAAGCTAGAAAGATCTCTTTGAGTTTTCGAGCGTATGTCTTCTTGTTGCTTAAGAAAACATTTTTTACCATCTGCTGTGTGATGGTACTACCACCTCGTTCGACTCCTGTGCTTTCTCCGAGCTTACCTCTTACTAGAATTTCTACAGCTTTTGCTGTTGACTGTAAATCAACTCCATGGTGGTCGTAGAATCTTTTGTCTTCTACTGCAACGAAAGCATTCACAACTTCCTGTGGAATGTCGTTGTATTTGATGTAGTCTGTATCTCTGTTTTGACGAAGCTTGGCTAAAGTGTTGCCATCCTTGTCGTAAACAAAACTGTTGTCTTCTTTTTTGAAAGTGCTTTTGGTACTGTTCTCGATTGTGACATGAGCATTGTTGTAGCACTTGGCTAAATCAGGCATTGTCTTGAAAGAGAGTACAAAAGCATAGAGCAAGGTCGCTCCGCACGCAACGGTGATTAGACCGGTTACTACGGTTGCAATCCCCTTGAGAACTTTTTTGGAACGGTAGAAGGCTTGGTTAAAGCCCTCTATGATTCTTCTCCAGTCAATTGTAATTCTATGTTTTTGTTTCTGTGAATTGTCCTCTTTGCGTTCTTCATTCTCTTTGTTAACGTATCGATTTAATTCATCTGAAAGTAAATTACTGTAAACCTCATTAAGTTCTTTTGTGTTGTCCTTGACTTCTGGTTTAGGGGAAGCGTTTGGAACCCTTTGGGAAGTGTTAGACCTCTGTGAATTGTTTGGAACTACATTTGATCTCTTAGTGGTTTTGCCTGAATTGTCAGCTACGCTGGCTGACTTGGCTAAAGCGGAACCGAGAGTTCTTCTGGCTTCACCTTCTCTCTGGGCTAAAACCCTATCGAGATCTGACTGGACTAAACCGGCCCCATTGAACTTCCTGCTACTAGACTGTCGTACGTTTGTCTGTCTTGGATTGCTTTGACTAGATCTACCACTTGTCTGTCTTGGATTGCTTTGGCTAGGTCTACTGCTTGACTGGGCTAAAGTAGAACCATTTCTCCGTTGTGTACTTTGATTAGGTCTAGAGCCTTGTCTGCCACTGTTGGAATTGTTCGTATGTTGTGATCTGTCTTGCACGTAATCACCACCTTACTTTTCTGTAGAGGTGCCTTCCTCTGTAGCTGCTGTAGATGTTGTAGAGTCTTCTGTGGTAGTTGTAACTGTAGCGTCGGAAGCATTGGTGTTGATTGTTGTGTCACCTGTGGACTCTTTGGACTTCTTTGTGTAGTTAAAGTTTGTGTTCTTGATTACGAATTTAGTTACTTCTCTTGCATTGAGAACTTCTTTGATTCTGTCTTTTGTGTATTCTCTTTCCATCGCTGTAAGAGTCTTGTAGTCATACTCCTTGGCTAAAGCTGTTGCCTTCTCCTTGTAGTCAGAGTCGCTAACAGTAATACCTTCTTCTTCAGCAATGGCATCGCACATCAGATAGTACTTAACGTTCTCTTTAGCGTAATCTTCTAACTCCTTTTTGTAGGTGTCTTCGTCATCGTAACCCATCTGCTGAATCATTTCTTTGTATGTGATTCCCATTGACTTAGCGTACTCTTTGTAGTAGTTCTCATTGAATTCGATTTCGTTTTTCAGTTTATCTTCTGGGTATTTTGTTACTTCTGTTTTGTCAAGAAGTGCATCTGTAACTGCGTTCTCCTGTGCGGTCTCAAAGGACTCTTCCACATCCTTGGCTAAAGCTTTCTTAACGTAAGCTTTGTAGTCCTTTACAGTTTTGTAGTTTGTGTACTTGGAAATGAAAGAATCTGTGAGTTTGTCTGGAACACTGACTACGTTCTTGATGTAATTGATTGTTGTCTCAAAGACAGCTTTCTTCTTGGCTAAAGACTTTTCCTCGTAATTAGCTGGGAAGGTAACTTTTACTTCAACCTTGTCTCCGGCTTTGTGACCAATCAACTGTTCTTCGAAATTGTCGATCAACGAGTTTGAACCGATTTCAACATCATAGCTATCAGTGCTGCCATTTTCAAACTCTTTGCCATCTATTTTACCAACAAAGGCTATGTTTACAAGATCACCACTTTTGATTTTACTTGTTGTGTCTTTGTCAAACAAATCGTTCTCGTAAAGATACTCTGGGGCGGCATCATCAATTGCTTTGTCTGTGATTTTCTCTTTTTCCTCACAATCGACCTTTAAACCGATGTACTGCTTAATCTTGAGATTATCTGTTGTGATTGACTTTTTCTGGTTCTGTTCGATGTACTGCTTGGTTCCTACAGTATTTGCAGGATTTGTACACCCAGCTGCCATCATGGCAGAGAAACATAACATAGCTGCTACAATTGCCGGTTTTCTAAACTTTATCATTCTTTTTCTCCTTTTGGTTCTTAGTTAAATGTTCTTGGTTGTTATTGTTCTAAATGTTGTTCTTGACTAAAGCTGCTTACCTCACTTAGAGTGCTTGAGTAAGTAGTCTGCCACATAGAACTTTTTAATTGTTAATCTAATTTCATTACGGACCATTTTGGCTTTCATCTCTTCCACTGTGCTAAAGCATGACTCACGTGCCAGCTTCGCTTCTTCTTCCTCTGTAAAAGTGTTTGGAACTTCTAGAGCGTTTGCCTTAGCAATGGCATCCACAGCTAACCTCTCTTTGAGTTGTTCCTGGGCTAAAGCTTTGATGTGAGAATTGTAGTCCTCTTCGGTTTTGTACCCCATGTTGTTTTTGTATTCACTTTCGCTTACTCCTGAGTAGAGAGCATTGGAATTGTCGTTGACAATCAAAATGTTTTCGATCTCCTTCAATTCCTCGTTTGGGTACTTTTTAACCTTTGTGTGCTTAAGTAAAACTTCAATGGCTTTTTTTCGATTTGTCTGCTCTGCTTGGAGCTTTGCCTTTGTCTTGAGGTCTTTCTTAATGTGTTGTTTATACTGGGCTAAAGAGGAATACTTTGTGTGCTGTTGAATGAAATCATCAGTGACAACATTAGGTATTTCTACATTTTTTAAAATGTATTCTACCTGAACGTTAAAGGTAACCTCTTTGCCAGCAACGAAATTGTCTGAGTAATTGTCAGGCAATGTCATTTTGATATCAAAGATCTCTTCTGGTTTGTGACCGAGAATTTGTTTTTCAAAGTTCTCATCAATACTACCATTTCCTAAAGTTATTACTAACCCTTTTACATCACTGTTTCTGAAAGAGCTGCCATTGTATCGACCTGTGTAACTCAAGCAGACAGTGTCGCCTTCTTTAATTTGACTTTGGGTGTCGTGCTGCTTTAAGTTCTCGTTTTGAAGGTACTGGGCTAAAGAGAAGTCAACTAGGTCATCTGTGACTTCGTCCGCTTGTGTCTTCGGTATCTTTAGACTTTTGTATTGTGAAATACTAATGTAGTTATTGTTGCACGACTTGTATTTCCACAAAGAGATCATCTTTAGAACTCCTAGAGCAATCAGTATTACAAGTAGTAAAATTCCTACTACCATTGCAATCTGTTTTCTATGTTGTAGTTCTTTTTTGGTTTTTCTAGTTCTCTTATTACTGTTGTTCAACATTATCACCTCCTTCTGCTATTGTGTTGGTAGGCGTTGGAGGTGTTTGACTCTGCGAAGGTGTCGGAGGTGTATCAGGTGTTGGAGGTGTAGTCTGTTCTTGACCCTGCTGGTTATCTTCTGGGCTAAAGTTTTGACCTAGACCACCATCTCTAAAGTTCTTAGTCTTCTCATTGATTTTATTTCCAAGGGAAGAGTCTTTTCTTAATACTGTGACTTCCAACGCTCCGGCAATTACAACTAACCACAGAAGTGCTGTTGTCCAATAAATTTTACCATTGTTCTCTTTAGAGTTCTCACTGCTCTTGCTTTTGTCTACATCTTCCCTTTCGTCGAAACCGTTGTTGTCAGTCTTAGTACTTAGAGTAATTGGAAGACTTCTAAGACATTTGAGATCTTTAGTACTTCTGAGAGTTTTAAGATCTTTCACACTAGAGTACTGGGCTGAAATCCTACCCTGCAAACTGTGAACCCTTTTGTCTGTGATATAGTACTGGGCTAAAGGTTCTGCTACCTCTTTACCACTCGATGGTTTGATAGCAGCGAGACTTAATGCTAGTGTTGCTATTGCCCCTACTGCTATCACTTTGCTTAACTTCACTTTTTTATCATCCCCTTACTTCTTATCATTCTCAGTTCTTACACTTCCTAAATGAAAGAAAGGGGACCAAACTAGTCCCCTTGTTTCTGAGATTGTTGCTTTTAGTTGATTCTAATTCTGTGGCGATTTGAGAATTAAATTTAGTACATTGTTGTGCTGCTTTCGTATCTACCAATGAACTCTAACTTTTCAACAGATTTGTTGTATTTGAAGACTTCATCTGTAAACAACTCATTACTTTGTAGTGTTTGATTTACACTGTGAACCATTCCTTTCAAATGCTTTCTAACTTCATTTTCACTATCTAATGGATTTGCAGAGGATTCAGGAAATAAAAGTAATTCTAGAGTGCTTGATGGTAGAATGTAGTATGATTCATTGAATACCTTGGCTAAGCCAGACAACAATTCTTCATTGCACAACAATGATGTTGAGTATGAGAGATCTCTGTTCTTTATTATAAACATAGGTTGTACTAATTTACAGTTTGTAACAAGATCTTGCATTTCTCTAATTGTTTCTTCTTTTTGCAAATCATTAGTTGTGAAGGTTATTGTAGGTTCTCTAAGATCTTCTGGATCAAGGCCTTTATCCTGAAATAATTCTGCAAGTCCAGGAATGGACAAAATTGAGAGAAACTCATACTTACATTTTTTAAGATTCTCTTTGGCTAAATCCCAAAGAGCATCTATTGTCATATCTCCAATAACATTTTTAAAAGGATCTAAGTTATCCTCTGAAAGATAAATCTGAAAAGCACTGTCCTCTTCGTTCTTTACTAAAACTAGAGCCTGCTTCAAATCTCCAAGATCTCTTGTGATACAGTTTGCCAAATGCGATTTAATAATCGGATCGAAGACTTTAATATTCAGTGATGATTTGAAATCCTTCATTGTACTTCGAATCTCTTCCAGATTGTTCTCACAATAGCCAATACAGGATTTAATAAAATCTTTTACACCTTCAATCCCGCTTTGTTCATGAATCTCTTTTAATCTGTTGAAATTAAATAATGCATGTGCATTGCTACTCTTTTTGTGTTTTGCTTCTTTAGCATCTGAATCTTTGTTACCTAAGTCTACAGCTTTTGTTTCTACACACAGCTGTTCCATTTGAGACCTGTCTTCTACTAAAGTTGTCACCTCTCTGTCTGGGAAAATCTCCTTGACTGCATTTTCTACTACCTGTTTGAATTCTTCTTTGTTATACATACGTATACCTCCTTAAAATAATCTGCACTAAGGGTGCAGTATACAGTATGCCTAACCATGGTAAATTTTTGGTGATAGTGGCTTGGATAAAGCACTACTCCACTCTTCGAAGAATTACATTGAGCAAGTACAGCAGAAACAGTGGTGCCATCACTACCATCACCATTACATCTAGCTCTGGAATCTTAAATCCCATTACTTCGTAGTATGTAGTGTTGTAGAAACCGTAAGTTGTATCTCTAACCACAATGTAAATGTAGTTACCAATCAACATTATCATCGAGAAGTAACTAAGAAAATTACTTTTGAATACGTGGCTAAATAGGGATAGAAATAGAAGAAAAATCAAAGTGATACCACTTAGAATTACACCAGAATTCTTCATTAGAAGTAACAATGTGTCTAGCATCTTAGCGTAAAGTTTAGCATCGTCTAGAAGCTTTGCTAAAGAGACTTGGCTAAAGCTGGAACCAATACCACACTTAACTATTGTGAAATAAAAGACCAACCATACTAGGGATAGTACAATGTACACATTAATGAGATACAGTACAAGGTGTTTACACCTCACGCTACCACCTCCTAGCCATTTCTCGATTCTTTGGAGTCGTCTTAGCGCCATTGCCTGTCTTGTTAGTTTTGCCACCATTGTTAGTTCTCTGGTTGGTGTTCTTGGCTAAAGTGGCTGCCTTATTACCAACTCTACGTTTTCCGTATCGCTTCTTTGTCTCTTGTTTAGGTCTCTTCTTTTGTTTACGTGTGTTTCTGTCTTCGAAGCACAAGTAATCTGCGTACGGATTTAACTTAGTAATACTACCTTTGACTCCCTTTGCATTAATTAGGGACCTGTCAAAGACAGCTTCATTGTCAAAGTTAAAGTGGATTGACAGATCGTCTGAGGCTGCATATGTCTCTTTGAAGATTTCTCTAGCAACGTCTAGCTGTGTTGATGGATGCTGGAGACTTGGATTAAAATGGGTGAGTATTAACCGCTTGACATTAGCGTGCTTGGCTAAAGTGGCCGCTTCGTTAAAGGTCATGTGGTAATTCTTTACCTTGTTGATCTCATCCTTTCTTTCACTCTCGCCTGAACCAACATACATTCCTTCACAAACAAACAGATCACTATGTGAGGCGTACTCAACAATGCTCTCTGTTGGTCGTGTGTCAGTGACGTATGTAATTTTAATCCCTTTTCTTTCTGGACCTAAAATCTGGTCATTTCTGACTTTATTTCCCTCAAAATCTCTTGTAGCGAATCCTTTTGACAATTCTCCCCATGTTCTCTTAGGGACTGATTTTGCTTTTTCTACATCGAACTTACCTACATGTCTTAGGTAAAAACTGTAACCATAGCAACTGATACTGTGATTAAGTCTGAACGCATCGATCTCTAAAGTATTCGTGAGAATAAAATCTGATTCACCTGTAAGTTCAATAAAATAGATTGGGAACTTTAAAGTAGGTAAAACCAAATAGAGAGAGTTAACGTAACGTCGAATTCCTTTCGGACCGGCAATGATAACTCTCTCTGTTCTACACGAATTGTGAATCTGCAGTAATACTCCGGCTAAACCAAGAACATGATCTGCATGTAGATGTGTTATTAAAATAGTACTGATTGACTTTGCAGTCCAACCAGAACTGCTGATACCCATCTGGGTTCCTTCTCCAGCATCGATTAGAATGATATCACCATCTGCTCGAACCATAGCCGAAGTTAGTCTTCTATGTGGTTGTGGCACTTTACCACTTGTGCCAATGAAATAAAAATCTAACATTTTTCTTTTTCACTTTCCTTTTATTTTCCTAAATTCTTTCCTTTTATTTTTCAATACCTATCATCACCTCGTAGTTTACCCAAGATTAGAACAATCAAGGTCATTACTACAAACAATGAGAAAGGTGAACCGCCAGTCAGCACACTGACTATCCACTGGGCTAAAGCAGTAACAAAGCTAGCAATCATTTCTAGCAAAGCTGCCACCAAATCCATAACGGACAGGAGTTGAACTGACTGGGTTAAAGCGGTCACAGTCCACCTCTCACAGGGAAGCGATGAAGGCAAGTTCATCATCGCTCCAAATTTGGTAATGACATGGCTTTAAATTATCATTTGTTATTTTCATGATTTCACAGAAAGCTTTGAGAGCATCTTCGAGAGTTTTGAACTCGTATGAATTGTCTGTTCCGATTTCTCTGACTTTTAGAGACTTCTCACCCTCTTTGATCTCAAAGCCATACCATGTGGTAATCTTTTTAATCAAATTAAATTTAGTCATGCATTTCACACCTCTACTTCTGTGTAAGGTATTTAACGATTGTCTGTGCTGCAGTCTTCAAAGCATCGCAATCGTCCTTAGTTCGCTTAAGTTCCTGACTCAAAGAATCACACTGTTTTGTCAGTGCTTCGTTCTCAATTCTGAGATTATTATTCTCCACTCTTAATTCCTGGCATGTCTTAGCTAAACCATTATTGCTACCTCTTAAGTTTGCGATGATACGTTTGAGCTCTACTATTTCGGCTTCTGCCATTGTAAGTCGGTCTGCTGCTTTGAATACTTCTTTTTCTTCTGGTGTGTTGTCATTGTCCTCTTTGTTGTCATGTTCATCTGGACTAAGGGAATTATCAAGACTGGTCTGATTCTCATGCATGTTTGAAGGAATCGCATCTCTGATGAGCTTGTTTAAAAGTTCTGTATCTTCTCCAATTCCGAAGCGAAGTGTCGCTGTAAGAAACTCCGCATTGCTTAATTTCTTACGTCCATTTGTTTCTTCCTTCTTTGGAGCTTCTGCCTGCTCATCGATTGTCTGTTCCTTCTTTGGAGCTTCTTCCTGCTCCTCAATTGTCTGTTCCTCTAAAGCTGCAATAACACTTCTTAAAAAATCATTTACTGTCATTTTTATTATCTCCTTTTCAATTCATTAATTTTATTGTCTACAAATTTGTATTACTCACTGGCATCTTCAATCATACTTGTACAAATTTTGCACTGACCGTTGATGGTACACAAACCATTGTCTTCTGTGAAGAATACTTTGTTTGGTGTTGTAAAGTATACTAAATTCTTTGTTCTGGCAGTCATAGTATCTTTTGTCTGTTCAACCTCTTGTAAGAAACTTAAAGGGAATGGAAATGTTAAGATTACAAAACCACTTCCTTTAAGAGCAATGAAATTTCTACTAAGACCATTTAGAGTGTAAGGAGTACAATGCTCTAGGAAACTTCCCAGTCCTACGATTGCATCTGTTCTACCCACTTTTCCGGCACTTGTCAAAGAAACAGCTGCTCTTGTTTTCTTAACTAAATTTCTGAAACCGTCCATAGTAACATTGCCTACGTAACCGAGTAAAAACTTTGGACTAACGAAGATTTCAGAATCTTCAAGTTCCAACAAATAAATGTGCTGATTTGTACACACTGATTGAAAACTGCCGATGCCTTCTACCTTGGTTAAACTGGTTCCTTCTCGTACGCTTAGTGCTCCTGTACTTTGTACGAAATGTTCTTTCATGATTGCTGCTTTGCAATTGTTTAACTGTACACTTACTTTACTGTAGTGTGCTGGGCTAAAGCAGACTCCGTCACTGTTGTCTGGGCTAAAGCCAAGAGTGCTGTAACGTCTACTGTAGTAACTACCATCTGCTTCCAACATCTTTACCTCAACACTACACAAATTACGATAGCTTTTTATCATTCAATTCCCCCTACTCTTCAATTCCTTCAATGAATGTACTCGTGCAAACACACTTAGCACCTTCCATGTCTACTAAACTTTTGTAGACTACGACGTCTTCTGGAACTGTAGCAACATTGTGATACATTTCGCTGTCTTTTCTGAAAATGATTACAGAGTCTTTTTTGATCTTGTCATCATTTGGAGTTATTGAAAGTGTTTTAAATTTATCACTGCCAATACACCCAATGTCTCTCATTTTTGAGAGCTGTTCTACCTTGGAGAGACCAACAACTACAACGTCTTCTCCATTAAATTTGTAAATCTGTTTTAAATTAACTGTTACATCCATGATGTATCCTCCTATCTTTTTGTTAAAGTTTTATAACGCTATGTTAGTCTTGTCATGTTTTTTAACTAACGAAATGTGACGTACTGTCACGAACCTCCTATTAATTATTGCAGTTATTTTGTGGTGTTTGACCCACTATTAAAATGTTTTGTTTACATTAAAAAGTCTAGATTAGCTGTGACACCAATCTAGACTATTAGTAAGATGCAGGGAGAAGTGAGATTGTTATGTCTCCCCTCCTGCCTCGCTCCGCTCGGCATCCGGGTCGACGCGTGCTTGCTGCGCTCGCTAAGGGTCGCTTCGCTTTTCTGCTGGGCTAAACCGTCACACTCCCTTTGGTTGCTGTGATCACTGGGCTAAATCTGGAGATTCGTCTCTAATGTGACTGCCATCTCTAGTACTGTTTTGCATAGCTCTGCTTCGCAGATCCTTTCACTACTTACGTCTGAAGACAACAGTAACTACTGCTGTGCCAACGCAAGCTACCATGATGGCTAACAGTAAACCTACTGGACTATTGTCCCCTGTCTTGGTTCCATTGCTAGTCTTTCCTTTACCGTTTGCTCCACTCTTGGAGGAGTTAGTACCATCTTTACCGTTCTTACTACTCTTACCATTCTTACTCTTTTTCTTTTCATTTCCTGATGGCTTGACAGTTTTGTCAATGCTAATTACATCTTTGTCTGACATTAAATCAGTAGTTGTCATTGCGACCTCTTGTCCATTTACAACGTAATTTCCAGAGATGCTTACAGTATTATTAAGATTTACTGCATTGGTTGCATCCTTCTTTAATTTAACATCGAACTCTAATTCGAGACTGTCTTTGGATGCTAACTTGTCAATTACTGCTGTGACGCCATCTACAGTCACTTTTGCTGTTTTGCCGTTTTTAGTCTTGACAGAACTTCCTTGGCTAAACTTGCCCCATTTACTAAGTTCTTTAAGCTGTTCACTTGGTTCCTCAGTTACTAAGAGATTTGTGGCTGTGTTGCTTCCTAAGTTAGTTACTGTGAGTTTGTATTTTACAGTAGAGTCTGGACCGTATTTAGCTGTTACTTTAGTACCTTCGTAACGACCATCTTTAAGTGTAACTCCTTTAGTTTTATCTGCTAATTTTGCAATGCGTAAAGAGGCAGAGCTTTCAACGGAGATCTTATCTGAATCTTCCATTGTTTTATCACTCTTAAGTGCTTCAAGAGTTGTGTTTGCAGAGAGCTTAGAAGCTGTTACTTTTACTGTGTTTTCCAAACCTTTTGCTGTTGTGGCTTTTGAATTTAATTTAGCCTTGAAGTGTAACTGTACTGAGTCGTTTGCTGGTAACTGGGCTAAAGTGAGAACCTGTCCGGACTCTCCACTGACAGTACCGCTTGAGACTAATTGAACACTGAAAGGCTCATCTGTATTTGTTGCAATAGCTCCTTGGGTTAAAGTACTTCCCTTAGCTAAAGTGGAATCAGTAGTTGTACCATTACCAGCAGTTGTACCATTTCCTGTACCATTCAAGCTTGTAGTTGTTCCACTGCCATTGAAGGCTTTGTTTAACAAGTCTGAATCTGTTGTGAGAGTTGTCTCGCTATTAGACTGTGTGCTTGCTTCTGCTGCGTTTACTATTAACGCTCCACCAATTGTAGTGGATTGTGTAGACTCTGTCGATTTTTCTGTAGTAGAGGTAGACTCTGTGGTCTGTGTAGATTCTTCTGTTGAAGTCTGTTCAGTTGTTGTTGATGTAGTAGCCTGTGTAGTCTGCGTTGACTCTGTAGTTTGTGTGGATTGTGTAGACTGTGTTGAGGATGTACTTCCTGTAGAGTTTTCTTCCTGGGCTAAAATGGAATCATTCTCATACTTAGCCTTGTAGTTCTCATTGTAGGAAACCTCTGCATTACCAATAGTTACCACTTTACCATTTTTAGTAGTGACTTCACCTGTTTCTGGGATTACAAAACCAGCATCTTCTTCTACTATCTCTTTGAGCTTATCGGAGAGAATGTCCTCAAGTCTAACATTGTAGAGATCAGACTTACCTGTGTTTGTTACTGTAACAGTGTAATCAATCTCATCGCCTGTCTGGTATGTGCCTTCTGTGGCTGTGCCTTCGTAACGACCAGTCTTTTCATTAATCTTTCTGCCTTTAGTTTTATTGGCTAAAATTCCAACAGAGACTGAACCGTCACCAACGACATTGATCTCTGTTTCTGCAGAACTAGAGTCTGTGCTTGCAAGTGCATTTCCACCAATGCTGTAGTATGGTAACATTACCACTTTGTTTGCTAGTCTAAACTGATTTCCACAATCTTTCTTTAATGTTACGGAGAAAGGAATTGAAACGCTATCTCCCACACCGAGGGTGTCGATCTGGGCTAAAGTGGTTCCTTTCTTCTCGAACTTAACTGTCTTACCGTTTGCACTTGTAAGGGTTTTGGCTTGGCTAAAGGTATTGCTTACGCTTACTTTAGCATAGCGATTATCAAGTGTTCCTTTGAGAAGAACACTCTTAAGATCACACGTACCTGTGTTTTTGATTGTGAGTGTGTATTTAACGGTGTCTCCTGGCTTGTATGCGATTCCAACTACATCTGCTGTAATGTCGTTACCTGCGTTACCAACTTTGTCTGCTGTGAGCGAGATTGTTCCTGACGGATTGCCTGGGACATTAATCTTATCGCTATCGGAGTCGGCTGTCAGTGCTACCAAGTTTTGCGAAGGATACTTGGCTAAATCGTCATACTGCGCTTCTAGCTTAACGCTACACTCTGCACCAAAGAACATGGAGGCATTTCCCTTAACAGTACCTTTGATTGTTAAAGTGATACTATCTCCTGCGTTTAGTTTATCAAGTGAGACAATGTTATTGGCAACGCTAGTCACTTTGACTTCATTACCTGCTGTGGTTGTGGCAGTGCCTACATTAGAGAAAGTAACATCGCTGTTCAATGCTTTCTGTAAGTCGGCTGAAGGTGTGCCTGTTAGTTTGAGATTGTACAATGTTGTACCACCTAAGTTGGAAACTGTTACCTTGTACTCAATGTTATCACCAGCTACGTAATTACCAGCGACCTTAGTACCTTCGTACTTACCGTTACTAAAGGTCACACCTGTTGTTTTGTTAGCTAAAAGACTAACAGCCATTTTAGGTGTACCGGCCACGTTAATTACATCTTCGGCAGTGTGCTTGGTTAAATCGGATTCAACAACCTCGTACTGTGTTGTACCATTTTCAACGTTAGCCCATTTAGCTGTAAGTGAGACCTTATTCACTAATTGTTTAGCTTCTTTGGCATCACTCTTTATCTTGGCTAAAAAGGAAATCTTAGCCGTAGCACCAGAGTCTAACTGAGTGAGTACAGCTGTGTTTTGTCCAGAGGTAGTGATGGTAGTTGTACTTTCTTTTCCTGTTGAGTCTGTAATGACTGCTGTTTTGTCAAAGTAGTATCCATCTGTTCCTGAGAGTAAAACAGCTTTGAGGGCATCGCTAACTGCGTCGGACAATGTGACATCATGGAGAGCCACGTTACCTTCATTCTTAACTGTGATAGTGAACTTGGCTAAATCTCCTGCTTTGTAAACGCCTGCAGTTTTGCTCACGCCAATTACACCATCACTATTGGTCGTACCTGTAGTTGTTTTGTCCGCTACCATGCTTACTGACATTTGTGGGTAATGGACTGCGTATTTACCAATGCTAATGATTTCAGTGTCATTGTGCATTACTTCATCAACTGGAAGTGCAACGATCTTAGTGGTAGTGCCAGTAGTATTACCCTTATTTGAGGTGCCGCCCTTAGTGTCAGTCTTATTCTCTGTTGTACTACCAGAGGTAGAGGTGTCGCCCTTAGTATCAGTCTTATCCTCTGTAGAACTATTGTCTTCGACAGAGGTTACCTTGGTTAAAGCACCTTTAGTAATGTCTGTAGGATCTGAACCCTCTTCTTCTGTTGTGTCGGAAGTGTTCTCAGTGGTAGTATTGTCTTTCCCCTCTGTCGTACCTTCTGTGGTAGTGTCGTCAGTCTCTGGTGTTTCAATTGTGCTTGCTGTTACATTGACTGAGTTCTTTAAATTTAATGCTCTTTTAATGTCCTGTCTTGCGGTCATTGTGAGTTTTAAATTAATGCTTTTACCTGCCTTAATCGTGTCGATTGTAAGGGACTTGGTTAAAGCTCCGGCACTGTATGCAGGGGCGGTGCCACTAGCTGTGCTGCCTGTAGTGTTGTTTGTAGTTGTGTTGTTTGTGGTCGTGCCTGTGTTGGATGTGTCACCATCCACTGAGACAAAAACCTGTTCTCCAGTATCTGTTGTGACATAGTAACCTTTTTGAAGATCAAACTTAATTGTGTTGACATCTACGGAGTTTTTTAACTCTTCACTGATGGTATCAGTTACTTTTACGTAATGTAGATCGGTGTCTCCATAGTTCTTAACAATGATGTTGTATGTAACCACATCTGGATACTTGTAGACTCCAGTGGTTCGTGTTCCCTCATACTTCATTGTTTCAGAATTGTAGGTTCCACCTGTTGTTTTGTCGGCTTTGACACTAACTGACAGGTGCGCACCAGAACTAACTCCTTGCTCTCCTGCTCGCATTAGGCTAACGCCCTTGTCTGTGAGGATTGCAATGTCAGCTGGGTCTACAGTAGTGCCATCGGAGTAATCATTCAAATTGTCAATGTCGAAGTCAAGGGTTTTGCCCCCTTCTTTCTTGGCTAAAGAACTTTTATTACTGTTCTCTTTACCTGTGGTATTTTCCTTGGCTAAAGTGGAATCAACTTCCTCTTCGGTAGTGCCGGCAGCAAAGTCAGCATTGACATTAACTTCCCAGTTTGGCATTGTGAATTCAATACTCTGTTCTGTTTTTGTTACTTTTAATTTACTTGTTACATCTTTACCAGTGTTGTTAGTAATCTGAAAGTTCTTAAAATGGTAACCATCGTTTGGAAGTGCTTTGACCATTACAGACTGTCCTTCGACAACATCGTAGGTTATAAAATCTTTTCCTACACTTCGATTACTAATACCATCTCCTGTTACAGAAATATTACCATGGTTCGCTGTTTTGATTGATAACTTAGCTGTAGTACTTGCATACGCAGGAGTTACTGGGCTAAAGCTTAATGCAACAACCAAGGTCAAGACTGTAATACACAGAAAACCAACAAATCTTTGTAAAGAAAATTTTGTACACATACTTATCGCTCTCCTTTTTTATTTTTTCAAATTCATTAGTTTATCTTTGATAGCACAAGGAAACCACCCCCTACTTATTAGGTTTACAAACCAATTGATTTAATTTGTATTTTTCTTCTAATGTGTTTGAAATGTAAAAAGCCCCAGCTCAAAGCTGAGGCTAAGTGATAGCGAGGAAAGCTATCTGTTGGAAAAGGTGACATTTACAGCAAGAGTGTTGCTGAGGTCACACTGTCAAAGTATGAAATGTGGTGTGCTATGGCACAGCTTTTGCCATGCCGTAGTACAGGTGGGCTGTTAATTGCGGATAGCAGTCGACCAACTAGGTACAGTGTTTAGTGCGGGGAACAACAGCACTACCTAGCCCACAATGCCCAATCTTGGGGTGATTGGGCAAAAGAGTAGCAGGCGATGAAACCTACTACCCTCTGCAGTTATTCTGCATTGAGGAAAGTTATGAAAATAAAAATTACAACCACTTGACGCTTGCCAATCGTGGATGACCACTTTTGTGGTCAAAAAGATTAGAGGTGATGAAACCTCTCACCTTATTTGTGGAAGTGCTTGGTTAAATTAGAGCTTTAATACAAAGTCTTCCCCAGATTCCACAACTTCTAAAGATTGTTGTTTAACTACATCGTTTATCAAATCTTGTAACGAGTAGTTTAACTCATTTTGTTTTGTTAGGATTTTTGAAATACTGTACTTAGTACTTTTATCTCTCCACGCAAAAATCCTAGCTTCTGAGTCTAGTGTTCCTAAATCTACAAAACCAGAGTCATTCCCGACTTTCCAATTTTCTATCTCTCTGATGCTTTCTCCACCAAGTTTGTCTATCTTTTCCACTGTGAGAGTACACTCACTGACTTGGCTAAAGAGGTTTCTTCCGGAGTACAGATGTGCATGGAAATTAAATTTACCATTGACCTTGGCTAAATCTAGATCAACCCACTCTGCACACCTAACACCACAGTTGTCCTTGGAGCTGAGAAGTTCTTCCCTCTCTTCGCCATGCCCTAGGATTGCAAGATGCTCATTCTCTTCTTTCGTAGTGATTAGATCAATACTATTGCATACAGTGTCCTTCCACTGTAGTTTAACTCTAGCTAACCTTGTATCATCTGGAATCTTGTTTGCCATTACTTCTCCCAACATGGAGAACTCTGGGCTGTAGCTCTCCATTGCTACTCTAACTCGTTTTCCTCTAATTCCGAGATTCATTTTGGCTAAAGTTCTATTCACCAAATCTTTTAGCAGCTTTCTTACTTCTGGAGTATTTTCCTGGGCTAAAGCTGTTACCAAAACTCCTAGACTAAAGTGACAGATCTCTCCTACTTCTCTCAGTTCTTCTTGACTAAAGTGGTCAATCATCTCACTTAGTCTTTCCCAAAACAGTGAAGGCACTGCTCCCACTACCCTCTTTACTTCAGCAAGATCCCTTCTTCTCACTTTTTGTTTAAGGAATTTGTTAGCCGTCATTAGACTGCCATTTCTGAGATCTTTTACTATTACTCGGTGTTCTGGACTTCTTGAGAATTTATTGTAACTTAGAAAGTTTATGATTGTTTTGCTTCTGTCTGCGACAGTGTTGGACTGGGCTAAAGCTAAGCCAAAACTTCTGGCATCTATCTTCTCGATCTCTTTGACTAACCATTTCTTTTGACTAGTTCTTAGCTTGTAGTGCTCTCGAACTAAACAATAGTCAATTCCTTTGACAACATCCTCTGCCCTTACCACTTCAATCTCTTTTCTTTCTTTGAAAGCATTGTAAAAATTAACTCGTGATTCCCTTCCTTCCTCCTTAAGTAAATCACTTAGAAAAATTTCCATCTTGTCTTCCTTTCTTTCTGTAAAGGGAGGTTTTAGCCTCCCCACTTAAGGCTAGACTATTTGTAACTTTCAATTTAACTGAGGACAAATTCCGACTATCTCTTATTGTTACTCAAATCAGTTAAATACGTCTAGCCAAAGTCACTGGTAAGCCATGAATTTAAAATTTATTGCCTTTTTAACAACTTTTGAGAGAAAGAAAGTAAAGCTTACCAAAACAACAGTTTTTTCTCTCCAACTGTAATTTTTTATAATTAAGTATGGTTTTAGAGAGGGTTTTGCAACTCTTTTAGAAAATGGTATTCTAAAAGCTAAAGACGTGATGTAATTCACTAAAGGAGTAATAAATTCACTACAGGAATGATGTCTTAGTTAAAGACGTAAAATTATAATGAGAATTGTGAAGAGAACTGGGCTAAATTGTAAAGAACTAGGTTAAAGCGCAAGTCCTGACCTCTATCGTGGATTGTAACCTTGTTCTATTGTGATCTAAAGATAATCTAAATTTCAGAATACTGCATTGCGAAACGTTCATTAGAATACCTTGGCTAAAGCACATACGAAAGCTATCTGGGATTCCGTCATTACACTAAAGTGATGTGAGACTTGGCTAAACCAGGAGCAGTCCTCTTTGTCAGTATTTGCGAGCTGTTGTATGAAAGCTCTAAGAAGGTTATCTAAATCCTTAGTGCTTGGAAATACTGTAAGTTCTGGATTATTTAAATACTTCTTTAATCGTTTAATTTTCTTTTGATTATCTTTGAGTTCTGTGTAGCCTTTGAAGAAGTGTTCGACATTAGTACACTTTTGTAGTTCTTTATAGCGATGCTTGTTGATTGTGTTACTATTTGAGATTTCTTTGGTAGTCCTTTTGCAAAGACTTTTTAAGGTTGGTGCTGTGTTGGTAGGTGTTGTGGTTGCGTTGGCTGGTGTGGCTGTGCAGTCCTGCGTAGAGGTGTTGCTACTTGTTGCAGTATTATTGCTGCCTGCTGATGTTTTAGAACACTTGGAAGTTTTTTGTAATGCTTCTAATTCTTCTTGCCATTTTCTTAATTCTTCTTCGGTGTAGCTTAAATTGTAAATTCGTTTTCCCATTGTTGGACTCCTTGTCTAAAATTAATGTATTGTGGGATGATGGTGGATTGATAGATGCTGAGGGGTATTGAGAGTACTGGGCTAAATACCTTAATTCGCACTTATCAGTGCTGCCATTAAGGATATTATTGGTCATTACATTTCCTTGAGATAAAAATATTACGTAGAGACTTTAAAGCTGTATGAGTTCTTGGTTAAAGCTGTACGAGTTCATAAAGATAATCGTCCAAGTACTGTTTTAGTAATTCATCGTCATTAAATCCAGTCTCTTTATAGAACTCTTCAGCTATACCTCCGCCTATTGCACCAATAGTATCTGCATCGCAATCAAGTGATAGTACATTACGAAGAAAACCTTCGTAGTTCTCGCTTTCAATAAAACAACGGATTGCAACTGGTACACTGTCTTGACACAGTGAGTTCCATTTGTAATTATTTCTGTATTGGGCTAAAGCTAAGTCAGTTCCGTATTTGTATTGATCGCTAGGATATTGTGAGACTGCATATTGTAGTATTTCATTTTTTGAAGCACCATTCTTTGCCATATGAATACACTTTGAGGTGACGATTGCACCTTTTATTCCTTCCGGATGATTGTGAGTGCATTCGGCTGATTTGATTGCGTATTTAATAACATCGCTTTCTTGGTTAAAGTGCTCTCCAATGAATGAGCATCTCATTGCTGAGCCATTGCCAAAGCTATTGGTGGGCTCTTTAGAACCTCTCTTTAACCAATCTTTAAAAAGTCCACCGTAGCTCTCGTCTGGATATTTCTGGGCTAAAGTGGTATAGGCTTCCGAGAACGGAATATCTTTCAGAATAGCTAGTTTACACGCTAAAGTTAAAATTGTGTCGTCAGTGTAGAAGTTCTGTTTAGTGAATAGTTCACAGTGTTTCCAATCTAAATCTTTTGGTCTGTAAAATTCATAGATTGAGCCTGCAATATCACCAAGAATAGCACCTTTAATCGCCATTTTTAGTTACCTCCTGATTAAAATAAAAATCACACTAGATTTAATAGTCTAGTGTGATTTAGAGTGAATTAATTCAACTCCAAGTATTTAGCTGGGACCTCTTTAGTTAACCATACGCCATTGACGGATTGAAAGAAGTCATAGCCGTCTTTTTGCATCTGTTCCGTATTAACTTTGAAAATAACAGGTGTGCCATGACGTTTTCCAACATTGGTGGCTGTTTCGACATCTGTAGATAAATGTACGTAAAGTCGTTCCATTGGAAGAAGTCCCTGCTCTTGGATTGCTTTTACTGATTTAACACCTGTTCCATGGTAAAGAATTTTTGGTGGTTCTTTCTTTTCTAACTCAACGTCTACAGGAATTGAATGCCCCTGATTTGCTCTAATTAGAGTTTTATCTTGGCTAACGCTATATCGCTGTTTCTTGTCGGTCTTTACAATTTTCTCAAGAGTTGTTTTGCTAAATTCGACTTCTTCTCCTG
>OKRX01000942.1_pt1 | contig 22687 bp, 15 predicted proteins | sample 1601241 | NCBI WGS metagenome assembly OKRX01 (sample SAMEA3541500, study PRJEB24748) | human gut metagenome | biome: human gut; feature: human-associated habitat; material: faeces | place: China | collected 2012
ATGCATGCGAGTTCTATCTCGATGCCAAGGAGAAGAAGTACATGGACGAGTGTGGTGCTGCCAACTTCTTTGGTATCAAGAACAATACCTACGTGACACCTAAGAGTACATCTATCCTCCCATCTATCACCAACAAGAGCTTGATGCAGTTGGCTGAAGACCTCGGTATGAAGGTGGAGCGCAGACAGATTCCTGAGGACGAGCTCGATACATTCGAGGAGGCTGGTGCCTGCGGAACTGCTGCGGTAATCAGTCCTATCAGCTATATCGACGACCTCGATACTGGCAAGCGCTATAACTTTGGCGATAAACCTGGTCCTATCTCCAAGCACCTGTACGACACCCTCCGTGGTATTCAGTATGGCACCATCGAGGACAAGCATGGCTGGACCACAGTTGTTATCGAATAACATTCCTTAATTGCAGAAGTTAAGGGCACTCATGTCAGATAAGTCTGGCAAGAGTGCCCTTTTTTCATAAAAAATCTGTAACTTTGCACGCAAAAACAACAAAGACAGATACATGAGTAAAGGAAAATTAGCAAAGTTTGCAGACATGGAGGCATTCGAGAATGTCTTCCAGTACCCTTATAGTGTGGTAGACGACGTGCCTTTCGAGATGAAGGGCAAATGGCGTGAGATGTATTTCCACAACGACAATCCCATCGTTCTCGAGTTGGGATGTGGTAAGGGCGAATATACCGTAGAACTTGCCAAACTCTATACAGAGATGAACTTCATCGGAGTAGACATCAAGGGCGCCCGTATGTGGACTGGAGCCAAGAAAGCCATTGAGGAGGGACAGAAGAACGTGGCTTTCCTGCGTACCAACATTGAGATCATCGACCGCTTCTTCGTCCAGGACGAGGTGCAGGAGATATGGCTTACCTTCAGCGATCCACAGATGAAGAATCCTCGTAAGCGCCTTACCTCCACTTATTTCATGAACCGTTATCGCCACTTCCTCGTGGATGGCGGCATCATCCATCTCAAGACCGATTCCAATTTCCTCTTCACCTATACCACCTACATGGTGCAGGAGAATCATCTGCCTGTGCTCTTCCGTACCGAAGACCTCTATCATCATGAGGGCATTGACGACGTGACACGCAAGATTCTCTCCATCCAGACTTACTATGAGAGTATGTGGATAGAGCGCGGACTCAACATCAAGTACATGAAGTTTGAGTTGCCACGTCAGGGCGAACTGGTGGAGCCTGACAAGGAGATTCCTCTCGACGATTATCGCAGCTATCGTCGTGACAAACGCACACCCAAGGAAACAGGCAAATAGCCTTCTCCTCTTCTTCTCTTTCGGATAAAATTCTTACTCAACTTGAGCCCCTTATAAATGAAATGACCATGACCGAGATTGCTCTCCGGTCATGGTCATTTGCAGTTTGTAGGAGTGGCTTGTCACCACTCGTTGTGTTGTCAGAACGCTATTTTCTGTCCCTTGTTGGTGATGTAGACGCGTCCCTTCTGTGGGGTTTGAATCTTTCTTCCTTCAAGGTCGTAGAACTCAGTGTTCTCGTTCTCATCCTCTATGGTGACACCATGGATTCCTGAAGCCTCTGTTACGGTGATCTTGATGAAGGCACTCAGGTTGCTTCCGTCCTTTGTCGTAGCCGTAATCTTGACTGTACCAGTGCTGATGGCTTTCAGAATGCCATTCTCGTCTATGGTTGCCACGTCGGAATTCTCCCTCTTCCAGGTCACTTCGCTCATGGTGGTGTTCTTCGGAGTGAGTACAGCATTCAGCAGCAGATAGTCGCCCACTGCAACCGTCTTCTTTGATGCACGCACGTCGATGTCGCTTGCCAGGATATTCACATCGCATGGTATGGTGATCTCACTGCTCAGGTTAGAACCATCCAGTGTCACGACTCTTACTACGACATCACCCTTGCCTCCCTTAGCTGTCAGCAATCCGCTCTGGCTGATGGAAGCATATTCGCCTCCGCTGACGATACTCCAGCTTACCTTGTTGAATGTGACGTAAGTAGGCAAAATCGTAGCTACCATGTGGAGCTGTTGTTGGCTGTTGCTCAGCTTGGCGATGCTTTCTACTGTTCCTGCATAGAGGGTTGTTGCCTGTGTGGTAGGCATGGCTTCCTCTGACGAGATGACATTTGAGGAAACATCTTCTGATGCCGCCACTCTGCCCATACCCTTGGCTCCTGCCGAGGTGTTGGTCTCAAACTTCACGGCATAGTAGGAAACGCCTGCCGGTGCATCATAGTCGGTATAGTTCTGCTGGCTGCCCGAAATGGTGGTACGTGGAATATTTCGAGAAGCACTGCCAGGAGGCGGCCGCGGGAACGAGCCTCTCATGATGATGTAGCTCGTCACCTCCAAGCCCTCGTAGGCATTCCACATCAGGTTGTTGCCCTTCTTGTCGGCAGTCTTGTTGATCATGACATGCAGTGGGTTGTGAGCAGCAGAGTAGTCGCTGTGCTGCATCTCGTTCTCTGCGATGAGGCGTATGCGATAACGCTGAGGCTGAACTCGGTTGTCGCTGGTCAAGTCTACATAGGTGGCATTTCCTACAGGCACGATGTCGAGCACCTCAAACTGGTTCAGACGATTGGTCTCTCGGCTCACTTCCACCTTGCTTACCATGCTTGGCACGTCGGTGCTCCAGTTTACCTGATAGTACTTGTCGTTCGACTCCACGCTCTTGATCTCGGCTGCAGGCATGGTCTCGTCTATAACCATAGTCTTGAACTGTTCTGAAAGAGTGAGGTCCTTTTCTATCTTGACGTATGGCTGTAGGGATTGTTCGCCCACCTCCTTGAATACGATGGTGGCGATGGTGTCGCCCTTCTCGAAGGTGGCCTTGTAAGCCTCGCTCTCCTTGAAACCGAAGTCATCATATTTTCCTGTCTGGAAGCTCTCTGGCACCCTGACAGTCAATGGAGTGTTGAGCATCACTCGCTCTGGCAAGTTGATAGTCAAATCGGGTAAAAGCTTGACGTTCACCAGCTTGGTTATCACGTCGTTGCCATCCTTGAAGGTGATAGTCTTCACGCCTGGGGTGTTCCACTTGAGGAAGAAGATGCCTCCGTCGCTGTGTTGTAAGACGGTGCCGCCTTCTCCTGGGTCGATAGTGAAGGCATTGCCAGATACGTTGGTGCACTTGCCATGATAAGCCAATCCTGTATAATGCTCATTATCGTCTATCATGATCATCTTCTCAGCATTGTAGGTCACCTCCACTGGCTTGGTCATTGGCGAGTGCTCACCCATGAGGTCAATGGCTTGTACCTGCAACTCGTAGGTCGTTCCGTTCACCAAGGCTGTCTTTGGCACGATGAGCTGTGTTGCCTTGCGATAGTAAACGCCCGAGCAAATAGCAGCCTCGTCGCTCAATCCGTTCATCGGAGAGAGCACAAAGGCATTCTCGCCAGTCTTGCTTTTTATCTTCAGGCTCACGTTATAGCGCATCTGCATCCATGGAGTGTGATCGTCAGTAGCATCGTCCCACTTCAGCAACAAGCCCTCGGGTACAGAAGTAGCTGTCACATGGGCAGGAATAGAAGGTGCCTCGTTCTTGATATTCGACTTGTAACCGTTAGGATAAGTGCCTGGGGTAAGAGGCTGCCAATGGTATTCGTCAGTACCTATGTCAAATCCCGAATCTGTAATTGTGTATTGGAAGTCTTTGTCCATGAGCATTAGGTAGCCCTTATTGCTGTAGCTAATAAACAAGTCAAGAAAACCATTGTTGTCGAGGTCTACAATATTTACATTTGAGTGGTCGTACCAACCGGCCTTACAGTATGGGAGTGGAACAACTACGGTTTGTGTGCATGGCCAATCATCCATAGGCTTTCCTTTGATAATAACAAGATTATAATACTTTTGGTTTTTTGGCTGATCGAAGAAATACCCATCTGCATATCCATCATTGTTGAAATCTGCAAATCCATACATTCTGACTTCATTGTTGCTTTTATAGAAAACTTTACCTTCTTCATCATAACTGTTATTCTCTGCAGGATTCTTAAGATATACTTTGGTGCAATTAGAATAGTTTCTCCATAAATCAACACTTCCGTCTCTGTTAAAGTCATATATGCCACCCCCTTTATCAGAATGTTTAAAGGTATGATCGTCACCTTGATTTGTTATGAGAGTACCACCATAACCAATTTTAGATATATAGTTAAACCCTATATGTCCATCATTATTTAAGTCTACAGAATTGTACCCATCAGGCAGATAATTATCGTCTGAAAAAGAATTTACTTTCTCAAGCCATTCGAAACTATTGTCTTGTTCGCCACTATTCATGAGCATATCATAGTCCGACAAGAAATCGAGGTAACCATCATGATTGACATCTATTGGAACAGGACTTTCAAACCCTTTCAAGTTCCAGGCTTTCCTTATTTGAACATATTTGCCATCTTTATATTCATGGAAACTATTTTTTTGTGTGTTATCATCATATCTTTGGATTTCAGCATAGCCATTTTGGTTGAGGTCAAAGAAATCTTCACCATAGGGTGAGAAATAAAAAGCACCATTTTGGGGACCTTCGTAAGGCAACAACTTAATGTATTTAGTTGTTGCTTTATACTCCTTCCCATTTGATGTCATGCTTAAATTAATAGCTTGTGTTCCTGCTCTGTTAAATACGGCATTGATAATACTGCCATTCTCATTTTTCGAGATAATGGTTCCATTGCTAAGTTCCCAATTATATTTGGCTGTAGCAATTGGGTTTTGTACAGTCAAAGTAATTCTGTCCGATGTGCAGAAATGATCTGAAACATTGGTGATGATAGGTGCAGAAAGCTTATGCTCATACACAAGCTCATCACTCCAAGGACCACCAAGTCCACCTGCATCTATTGCTTGGATGGCAATGTAGTATTTACCTTCTGATAAACAATTAGCATTCAATAGGTATTTGAGATTACGTCCCATATTGCCCACTTCCAAGCTACGTCTTGTTCCGTCTGCATTAGACTTTCCTAAGAAGATGTCACCCTTTCCACTTTCACTTCCAATGCGGAGCTCATAGGTTAAGTCGCATGAAGATGTCTCTGCATCCTTGCCTGGAGCCCACGACACATTCAGTTTGCCAGCATCAGCATAAAGGACAGCTGTAGGCTTTTCCATTTTAGCAGGGCGAGTGTTTTGTTTGCTGTTTGGAATCGTGCCTACAGTCTTATAACCAGAAATCAATTCGGTAAAGCCATCGTTGTTAATATCTCCGATAGCTGTAAAAGTTCCTGTGGAAAGTGCAGATTTTGTTATCGTCCAATTTTTGTTGCATTTGAAGAGTAAGTCATAATAAACAACTTCATAGAGTCCGTCTCCGTCATAATCGCCACAACAGAAAATACTGTTTTCATCACAAGAGAGGTCAATGCTGTAGTCTTTTGACTTAAAGACGCCATTGCCATCATTTCGATAAAACTGGAAAATGAGATAATCGCTGCCAGGAATTAAAAGGAGAATATCTGTATCGCCATCTTTGTCGAAATCGTAAAAAAAGGCATTATTGAACTTTGTGCCACTTAGTAATGTCTTCTTCTCAAGTTGTGTGCTACCAGTCTTGTTCAGGTATAGGTCTATTTGGTTTTTCTTGAATCTCACATAATCTAATAGCCCATTTCCTGTAAGGTCTGCCAAATAGAGACTCCCTGGATTAGTACCAATTAAAAGGGTGTTATTACCCAAATTGAAATAAGAATAAGTGCCATCCATAAGGTCTTCTAAGCCGTCGCCATTAAAGTCTAATACTGCCGTTTTTCCATGATTGGCTACAGAACGTGCTGATTTTGTGTCAAGGGAATGTTGCTTGGCTTCGCTTGTTTCAATAGCATTTGATTCATCCCAATCTGTCCATCCAGGAAAAGGTTTTGCTTCAACAAACATGCCACCGCCAGGGGTACCAATACTCGTGCCCATGCTGCCGCTTGAGTTCGGTGTATAGTTGTCTAAAGTTATGGATCTAATGGTTGTTGTATCAGTTGTAATATACATCTTGCCCTTAACGAATGTTCCATCATTTTGCAAATGATATGTCCTTAAGTTTTGTCCATGTTGTCCAAAAAGGTTAAAACCGGGCTTTTCTATTAGCTCTTTACGGCCATCACCATCAATATCAGCAAGTTCTAAATCATACCATTTATCATCTAATACAAATTTGGCCGTTTTATAGTCCCAAACTTTAGGTCCTTCAGTAACTAATAACGGGTGTCCATCTTTGTCGAATAACCCCATGCTATAAGTCCCACAGTTAATACTATACAATTTCTTTCCGTCAATGGAATAGATGCCATCAGGAGCAAAGTATTTTAGTGTCCCGTCACCATTAATATCGTAATAAAACTGATGGCATAGTTCAGACCTGTCATTATCCGCCCAACCCATTCCTTGCCACAGCCCAAGAAAACAGACGAGCATAAGCGTCCTATGCCAGGCACATGCTTTTAAGTAAAATAATTGTTTCATTTCCTACGAATAATAAAAAAGGCGTGCAACCGTTCGTGGCTTGTTCTATCTCAGGTTACCGCCAAGTGACCTTGCACACCAACAAGCACAGAACGGCTCACGCCAAAGAGGCATGAACCTTCTATCTGCTTGTTCTCGGTGTACGAAAATTGGCGGTATTCGAGATGGGAGAACAAGAGCTAAAAGCTCAATATCTTAATATCTTAATTTTCCTATAGAACGGTGACGCTTCGGTTAGAATTCTTGTTATCTGTATCCCAGAGTGCTTAAAGTGCATGAAATGTGTTCTGACATGTACTTTGCAAGATGCGTGGGATAGGGTAGCAAACCCGATGTTGCGTCGTAATTCTTGATGTCTGTTTCTTAATCTAATTTTGGTTTATACTTAGACTTGGCTCCTTGATGAACTCATGGCGCCCGAGCCCCTTATCGTTGCAAATTTATGAAAAATATTCTGTTCTTCCTAATTTTTTCGTAAAAATATGACTGTTTTTTCTAAAATTAGTAAGAATAGTGGGGCTGTGCTTCCTGCATCAGCAAGAAATCAACGCAGAAAGAGGCTTAGCTTGATGCTCTGCAAAGGAAAAAAGGATGGCGATAGCAATGGTCGTATGAATGAATTTCTCCCAACGAAGAACTTGTAAAACGATTGGAGTTTAAGAAGTTAAACAGCCAATATTTTTTTTGAACAGAACTGGCAATTTCAAAACTGAAAAGATTATGAAGCAATATAATAATGAAATAGAGTTTATTATAAATTGTGATGTAGAGAAGATTGTTTCCCTTCTGCAAGAAGACTATGGTATGACTATCCTTGATGCTTTCGATACCATTTATAATTCCAAAATCTACAAAAAACTCATAGATACAGAAACTGGGTTGTATATTCAAAGTCCTCTCTATATTTACGAATACCTGAAAGAAGAAATAGGTGAGCCCAAAATGGCTCTTACCATCACAACCTAACGAGCGGATGCAGTATATAATATAATGTACGCGTGCGAAGCCGAAGATGCCGAACAGGGTGCTTCTCGTTATCTTATTCCCACAGATTTCACAGATTGACACAGATTTGTTTCTTGCCTTAAAGAACTTTGTGCCATTACGTGAAATCTGTGGGCATTTTTTTTGTGCCGGATGTGAACAGATAACGCTCCCTCGCTTTATTCTTTATCTGTCCAGATCTTGTGGCTTCCTCTGCCGGTGTAATCGAAGGGAGCATCGGGACCTGTGGTCAACTTCTTGAGTTCCAGCGAGGCTGTGGTGCGGCTTAGGTTGTTGATGTCGGCGTAATCCTGCAGGGTGAAGAAGACATGCTCCTTGATCCAATCCTTGCCTCGTTGGATGCGCTCTTCGAGGGTGTATTTCTTCTTGAAGAGTCGGGTCACACCTCCTGGCTCTCGCTCTAAGTCTATTTCTTGGTTGACGTATTTCACCAGTTCGGAGTCAGACTTGAAGTTCACGTCCTTCACCGTCACCTTGCGATAGAGCATCTTGTCGTCATCGCTCGTTAGCTCCTTTGGCTTCTCGTCGTCGAAGTCTAATGACAGTGAGAAGGTGCCGAGGCCATCCAACTTTACGGTGTAGCCCATGGATAGCATCTCGCCCAAGTAGTCTGCGATGTCGGTCAGCACAGCCGTGGTGACGCTTGGTGAAATGGCACGGTTGCGGAAGTGCATCTTTTCTATGAACTCCTTAGTGTTCAACTGGCGGTTGACAACCAACTTGGGATAGACTCTCTTCTTGCCTTTGTTCTGCATGTCGGGCATCTCTTGCAATTTATATATAGCCATAGTATAAAAAGTTTTTAGTTCTCTATGAATTTGTTCTCGAATCACTATAAAAATCTCCGTTCCGTGATACGGAACCGCCATTCCGTGACACGGAACGGCCATTCCGAAGTTCGGAACGCATATTCCGTGTCACGGAACGGAGATTTTTCTAAGGCAAAGATACAATTTCTATAGTATAACTGCAAGATTTCTGCAATATATCTTGACTTTTCTGTCGGAATTTAACGTTTCGTTGCAAACTTGCCGGCACTTACATCTTGTTGACTGTCGGTATGGCATAATATTCACGGTCGACATCAAAGTCGAGAACCCATTGGTCGAGGATTACGGAGCTTTCGGGACACACAGATGGCAGGCGAGCCTTTGCACGTTACGGTGAAATCGACAATGAGATGAAATGTGAACTGGTGAAATTGATAGACTGACCTATTGCGAGTTTGCCAAAATAGCGTTTCAAAAGCGGATATTCAATAAAAACGTTGGTGTTTAGAAAAAAATACCATATCTTTGCAGATGAATAAGAACCAAAAATATAATAAAAAGGTTTCAAAAATATGGTACAAATATCAAGCCAAAGCACTGTAAATAAGATAGAAATGAGGCTTAGAGGAAAAGGACGTGGTTTGATAGTCTTCCAGCAAGACTATGCAGACTGCGGAACACCATCAGCCGTAAAGTCAACATTCCATCGTATGTATACCGACGGAATGTTGGTGCGGTTGGCTCATGGCATCTATTATTACCCCAAAGAGGACAAGGAATATGGACTTGGCTTCATCTATCCGTCTGTTGAAGATATTGCCCAGGCTATAGCCAAACGAGACAAGGCGAAGATTGTACCGATGGGAGCATATGCCTTGAATCGTCTCGGATTGTCCACGCAGATGCCCATGAATGTCGTGTTCCTTACCAACGGCGCACCACGTAGGATAAAGATCGGAAACGGGCGCGGCATCCTGTTCAAGCATTCTTCTTCGGGCAAGAACTTCGCCTATAAATCAGAGCTGATGATGCTTGTTGTAACAGCCATGCGCACCATAGGTGAGAACAAAATAACCGACGAGGAACGCAACGTGCTTGTCGAGCACGCAAAGAATGTAAACGACAACGATTTCAACCATGATATAAAACTTGCCCCTGCATGGGTGCGCAAAATACTAATTGCACGATGAAATTCATAGACATACCAGAAGAAAGACAACGTGAAGCTATCAATACCGTGGCATTGCAGACTGGATTGCCGCCGTCAAGTATCGAAAAGGACTGGTGGGTAACGCAGGTTTTGAAAGCCCTTCATACTTTGCCATATGCAGAATACATTGCTTTCAAAGGAGGTACAAGTCTCAGCAAATGCTGGAACTTGATAGCCAGATTCTCCGAAGACGTGGATATTGCACTCAGCAGAGAATTCCTTGGCTTTGGCGGTGAATTGTCGAAGACTCAAATCAGCGACAGGCTGCGTCGCGCAGCCTGTTCTTTCGTAAGGGAGAAGATGCAGTACGATGTGCAGAAAGCTTTAATGAATTTGGGCATACGGGCTGATGCTTTTTCCGTGGATGTTGTCATCACACCTGTTACAACAACTGACCCAGAGGTGATAACTATAACCTATCATAGTTTGTATGAAGTATCGCCATATATAAAGAATACGGTAAAGATAGAAATCAGCGGCAGGTCGATGATGGAGCCGATTGAGAAAAAGGCTATAAACGCTGCTGTTGACACCCTTTTCAGCAAAGCACCATTTGCAGAAAAGCCTTTCGAGGTGAACGCTGTCATTCCAGAGCGTACTTTCCTTGAAAAGGTATTTCTGCTGCATGAAGAGTTCAGGAAGAACGAGGTCAGAGTGGAGCGTATGTCTCGCCATATATATGATTTGGCAATGATGATGGATTCTGAAAACAAAATTGCTGACCGTGCAATCCACAACGAAGCCCTGTACAGAGCTGTACTTGAACATCGCAGAAAGTTCATCGGACTTAAAGGATTCAACTATGATGAGCTTTATCCTGCCACATTATGTATCGTGCCCAACGAGGAAATTGCAAGACTATGGCAAGATGACTACAAGTTCATGTGTGAGCACATGATTTTCGGGCTGGTGCCTTCTTTTGAGGAACTGATAAGCAAGTTGTCTACGCTCAACGACCGAATTAGACAGTTAAAATACCGAAAGACATAATGTAAACGAACTCGGCGAGAAATTTCTTATCCCGAGCACTTACATCTTGTTGACTGTCGGTATGGCATAATACTCACGGTCGACATCAAAGTCGAGAACCCATTGGTCGAGGATTACGGAGTCGTCGAGAGCGGTGATGTCAATGGTATGGTCGCCCTTCTCGAGAGTGATAAAGATGCTCTTCAAGGTCTGTCCGCGCCAGATGTCGCTCTTCCATAAAGAAGAGTTGTAGTCATCGTGTAGCGATATGACTACAGGTTCGCCCTGGTCGATGCGGATGCTTACCTGCTGGTTGCCTTTGTTGCCCGCATAGTCGGGCAGAGAAGCAAGGGTGAAGCGGGCGTCGCCTCCCTTCAGAATGCTGAAGGTGTAGTGGAGGGTCGACTCCTTGGGCAACAGGACACACTGGTTGCTATGGCCCGACAGGGGAAGGAGCGTGGCGGGCTGTTTGCCCGATGTGCTGTTCCATTCGTATGCATTCTTGGCGATGATGTCGTTGCTCATGGCACGCAGAGGGCGCAAGTCTGTCTCGCGGTCAAAGGCTTCCTGCTTGTATTGACTTATTTGCTCGTTGCTCAGACGGCCAGGCAACTGTGGCATCTGTAAGGCTCCGTCGTTGGGGTCGATGATGTTGCGCCATTTCCCATTCCCTATGCTGCAGTAGTGCTGCACCAAAGCCTTGAGCTGCTGATAGGCGTCAAGGCTGAGGGCTGCTGCCGCCTTGGCTTCATCGTCCTTGTCGAACAGTCCTGGGCGGGCAATATGGCGTGCTTCCTGTGCCTCCAACTCCTTTTCGGCAATGAGGGCTGCCGAGAAGACTGGGTATTTCACCAACTGGAAATAGGTATCGCTCAACTCATTGGGCACAGAGCGCTCTATGCCAGCCACCTTGGCCTTGAGCTGGTCGTAGGCATAGAGGTAACGTTCCAGTTCGTTGCCAAACTCGCCGGAGTGGAACTCCATGTTGCCGAATGGCATAATCATGTATTCGGGCTGGCGGATGGAGGGGAGTCTGTAGTATTCCTTCATGATGGGCAGGAGATGACGGCCCAGGTTGCTGCCCAGTTGAGATGAGAGCCATGACTGAAGATGCTTGGTGAGGGTGGAGGCGGAAACACTCTTGCGGTTCCATGCCATGTCCATGACGAGCTGCAGCTGATAGGCTGCACTCTTGGGGTCGTACACATTGGCGATGCAGGCTTCGTGTTTCGTGCTCATTTCCTGCACGATGACGCCGGGGGCGCTGCTTCTCAGCCACAGCTGGGGATTGCTCCACAGTATTTTGATGTCGCTGATGGTGTGTTTGTGCTTTTTGTGCTTCTTGCCCTGTGCCTGCAGCACCTTGTGCCCTGAGCCTATGATGATGTCGAAACTGTCTGTGACAGCCTTGTCGTAGAGTACTTCGTGATGGGAGCTCTCCTGCCACAGGGTGTTGGCACGCAGTCGCAACATCAGGCGGGCGATGCTGCTGAAGTTCCGGCTGCTCATCCATCGTGAGGAGTTGAGGGCAAGTCCACGATACTCGGTATCAGGTATCTGCAGACTCTCGTATCCCTGCTGTGTGCCTATGGTGCTCTGCTTATGGGGCTTGGAGTCATTCCAGTCGGTCCATGGCGATACGCCTGCCATGCGCGAGAGTTCCAATATGCCGTAGGCTGTGCCGCGGGCATCGCTTCCCACCACAATGAGCTTGCCGTTGCGGGTGGCTATATAGAAGGATTCCTTCTTGGTGATGAAGTGATGGATGGGGAGATTGTACTTCTCGAGTATGGCGAACTCCTTGTTGCTGAGTTGGTCCATCTGGAATATCTGCAGGGGTGCATTGGCTTTCTCCTTGGCAGCCCTGCCAGTAATGGTCTGCATGTCGTGGGCGAAGAGCTGCAGGGCTATCTTCACCACGTCGGAAGTCTTGGCATTGACAGAATAACTGACCTGCGAATTGCCGTCAGTCCAGAATACTTGTCGGGCAGCCTCGGCTGCCTGAGTCTTGAGGGGTGTGCCGCACAGGGTGATGGCGGCTATGATGAGGGCTGTTATGGTTTGTATTTTGCGTTTCATTCTTGCAAAGTTACACAAAACTGGGAAATATCCGTCATTCTCTGGTCATTAACTGCAATAATTTAGTTTTTATTTGCTTATTCGTGATTTAATGCGTAATTTTGCAGCAAAAATACAGAGAAAGAAATGACATTATATCCTAAGTTGATTATGGACGCCCTGGCAACAGTGGTGTATCCTGGCACCAAGAAGAACTTGGTGGAAAGCGGAATGGTGGCAGATCAACCTGCCATCGACGGAATGAAGGTGAAGGTGATATTGGAGTTTCCTCGTGATACCGATCCATTCCTGAAGAGTACGGTAAAGGCTGCCGAGGCTGCCATACATTATCATATATCGAAGGACGTAGAGGTGGAGATCGTCACCGAGTTCAAGTCGGCTCCACGTCCTGAGGTGGGAAAGATGCTGCCACAGGTAAAGAACATCATCGCCGTAAGCTCGGGCAAGGGCGGTGTGGGTAAGAGCACAGTCTCCGCCAATCTCGCCATCGCCCTGGCGAAGTTGGGCTATAAGGTGGGTCTGCTCGATACCGATATCTTCGGTCCTTCTATGCCCAAGATGTTTGGTGTGGAGGATGCACGTCCTTACTCGGTACACAAGGAGGGACGCGACCTCATCGAACCTATCGAGAAATATGGTGTCAAACTGCTCAGCATCGGTTTCTTCGTAAGCCCTACCACTGCTACTCTTTGGCGTGGCGGTATGGCTTGCTCGGCATTGAAGCAGTTGATAGCTGATGCCGACTGGGCCGATTTGGATTATTTTATCCTCGACACTCCTCCAGGAACCAGCGATATTCACCTCACGCTGCTTCAGACACTGGCCATCACGGGAGCCATTATAGTGAGCACACCGCAGCAAGTGGCTTTGGCTGATGCACGAAAGGGAATTGACATGTATCAGAACGACAAGGTGAATGTGCCTATCTTGGGACTGGTAGAGAACATGGCTTACTTCACTCCTGCCGAACTGCCCGAGAACAAGTACTACATCTTCGGCAAGGAAGGCTGCAAGAATCTTGCAAAGGAGATGAATGTGCCTTTACTTGCACAGATTCCTATCGTGCAGGGTATCTGCGAGGGCGGTGACGACGGAGCTCCTGCTGCCACCAAGGTGGATACCATTACGGGGCAGGCCTTCCTGAGTTTGGCACAGAGTGTGGTGACGGTAGTTAACCGCCGAAACAAGGAACAGGCTCCTACCAAGATAGTAGGAACAAAATAAGAAGAAATATATCTATAATAAAAAAGTTAGGAATGTAGACAAACATTCCTAACTTTTTTATTTGTGTTCTGTTTCTTCTTCATCCTCTTCTTCTGTCACTTCTGCAGTAAGATGGGCCTTGAGTCTGGCTGAGCGCAACTGCTGGCGGAATACCAAGCAAGTGGCAAAGAAATAGACAGCTGTCTGTATCCAAAGAGCACGGAACTCGGGGAGAATATCTGCAAGCGATGCGCCCATGCTGCTGATTCTGAGAAATCCCCTGATGCCGAATGTGGATGGGAATACCCAGGAGAAGCCCTGCCAGAAGGAGGGCATATTGCTCAAGGGCCATGAAACACCGGTCATAAAGAGCAAGGGTACTGAGGTGAATACTACTAAGAGCATCACATTCTCGCGGTATCTTACCAAGCACGAAAGCATCAGACCGAAGAAGACGCAAGATAAGATGTAGGGCAAGAGGAAACCGAGAATGGTGGTCCATGTCACCATGCTGACGAAGCCAAACAACTTGGGCACCACCAATGCCAGATACATTCCCATCACGGCATAAACCATAAAATAAACCAACGCCTTGCCGAATACAATGCGGTAGATGCCGCCGTAATGCTTACTTACTGGGATTAGCTCGCGGTTTCGGTTCAGTTCTCTGGATGTTCCTGCTGCCATTCCGATGCCCAACAGCATGGTTTGTTGCAGGATAAGAATCAATACCGCAGGCAAGATGGCATTGCCATATCCCATGGTGGTATTGAATATAGGTACTTCATCAAAAGCAAGTGGTTCGGTGGTTATCTCATCGTCTCGGTCCGTAAAGCCGCCAGCCTGCGTAATCTGAATGCCCGAATTGATGTGGCTCGCCACAGCAAGAGCTGATTGGTAGATGGCCTTGTAGGTAAGCATCAGACTCATGTCGGTATAAACACTTACGTGGGCCTGTTCGCCACGGTTGAGACGGGTGTCGAAATCGGACGGGATATAGAGAATGCCGTGAACGGCTTGTTTTTGTACCAGTTGCTTCGCCTCGTCCAGACTGTTGCAATAGTAGGTGGCCTTGGCATCGGGCGTAGCATCATATTCGCGAATAAACTCCCGCGAGGTATGGCTGTGGCTCAGGTCGACAATAGCTGTGTCCACCTCGCGCACTACCTCGTTGTTGTAAATCCATGAGTAGAGCAGCGGATAGCCTAATGGCACCAGGATGCAGAAGATGAGAACACCCTCATCGCGAAACACATTGCGCATTTCGGTCTTCCAGATGAAGCACATATCCCAGATGCCATTGATGATCTTATATAATAAACTACTTTTTAACATAGAATATTGGACTTTTAACATTGAACTTTATGATTAGTAAAGCCGTTGAATTCTTCACTCTTCACTTTCCTATGGCAAGTACTTGTAAACCAGCATGGCTTTCTTGATGTTCCATATGGTGAGGATGGGAAGGGCACAGAAGAGCACCATGGCGCACCAGTGCAGAGCGGCATCGCTCATAGGGAATCCATTGAAGACGTTCATCTGGTAAATCATGTAGTAGTGACGCATAGGGAAAAGTTGTCCGATGGCCTGTATGGGTGAGTCCATAGAGAAAAGCGGATAGGTGGCGCCGCAGATGGAGAAACTCACAACACCCCACAGCGAACACATACTCATCGACATGCGGAGTGAAGGGGTCAGACCAAAGAAGAAGATGCCAAAACACTGGCAAGCCAACACACTCAGCAAGCCCAACAGCACAATGGGAAGAACGCCACCAGGATGGGGAAACTGCAATACATAGTAGATGTAGAACTCGAACAGGAGGAAAATGCTCAGGAAGATGAGCGTCTGTGGAAGCATCTTGCCTGCGATGGCGAGATAAGGATTGTTGTTGGCCATTCGCATCCAGTCTTTTGCTCTGTTGAACTTCAGTTCGGTACCTATAGAATAAGGTGTAATCAGGAAGATGAACAACATGATGATTCCAGGCACCATCACGCTCGACAGATAGTAGTTGTAGTTGGCGTAAGGGTTGCCCGTCATGTGCAAGTCGATGGCTATGGGCTGCAGGAATGTCATGATCTCGTCATTCGTCTTGCCCAGTGCGGAAAGCTTTGCCATTCCTGCCGCTGCGCCTCCAAGAGTAGAAATGGTCTTTAAATCGCGGAAGAGCAAGGAACCTGCTGCAAGTGAGACGCTGCTGTAATAGAACGATATCTTGGGCTGGTTGGAAGTCATAAGCCCGCTCTCTGTTCCCTTAGGAATCAGGAGGAAGGCATAAATCTCATTGCGCTGGATAGCCTTGCGGGCTTCGGCTATGTTCTCGTAGTGAGAAACAACCTTGGTGGTCTGGAAGGCATCGAGTTTGTGGATGAGCTGGCGTGATGTGGCAGTCTGGTCCTGGTCTACTACGCCTACAGGCATGTCGGTAGGTACTCCTTCTGTCATCAGACTGGTGAAAAACAGAATGACGACAATAGGGAATATCACCATACAGAAGAGGTAAATGGGATTCTTCCGCATGATGCCACATTCGCGCAGGGCAATATGATATAATTTCTTAAGCATAGAACTTTAAGAGTTGAACTTTGAACTTAACGAACAGCCTAAATTTTATGTTGTAAAACAATAGAATTCTTCACTCTTCGTTCTTCACTCTTCACTTTTTATTTCTTGATGATGAGCGACATACCTGGGCGCAGTCCTTCCAACTTGGAGATGGGGCGTGCCTTCACCTCGAAGGTCTTGCGGTCGTAGTCGCCATTATCCTTGGTGGCTTTCCAGGTGGCAAAAGACCCCTGGTCCTTCAGGTAATAAACCTTCATCTTGATGTCTTTGCCAAAGGCTGGAACAAAGGCGGTGAACTCGTCGCCCTTATTGAGGCCTGCCAAGTGGTCTTCACGTACATTGAAGGTTCCCCACATATCGCTCATGATGGAGATGCTCATGATGGGAGAGCCGAGACCTACTAATTCTCCTACCTTGGGATAGACATTGCTTACCTCGCCTTCCACCTGTGCTATCTGTACGGTTTCCTTCAGCAGGTTCTTCACTACATCGACAGCGCTCTTTGAGGCTTCTGTGTTGCTGGCTGCCACTCGCTTCTCTTGTTCGCGGGCACCGTTGCGTGCCATGTCGTACTGGCTCTTGGCTGCTTCTACCTGGGCTTCTGTAGCCTTATAGGCAGCAAAGGCCTCGTCGCGCTTCTGGCCGCTGATAACTCCCTCGTCATAGAGGTTCTGCATACGACCATAGGTCTTCTTGGCTATTTCGGCAGCTGCCATAGCTTGCTGATACAGCTGATAGGCTCCCTGGATCTGCTCCTTTCGGGCGCCGGCATCGGTAAGGTCTTTAAGGGCTTCGGTGGCCTGATTGGTGGCTTTCAGCATTTGCTCCTGCGATTTCATCTCTGGTACTTCCAGGATGGCAAGGGTGTCGCCTACATGCACATAGTCGCCTTCCTTGACGCGAAGTTCTACAACTCGGCCTGGCAACTTGCAGGATACTCGGTATTCTGAAACTTCCACTTCGCCCTGTATGGTGTCTTCGTCGCGCTCAAGGGTAAAGAAACCTATGATGCCTACGAGAATGACTACTGCTGTAAAACCGATGACGGCCAGCAGAATGTTGTTATGTTGTGATTTCTTTGACATGGGTATATATATAATAATGTGTAATAACTGAAATGTATGTGTAATGTCTGTTCTCTCTAAAAGGTTTATCTCAGGATACCGAGTGCCTTGTTGAGTCCCACCTGGGTGAGTTTCACATCGATCTCGGCGTCTATCTTCTGGCTCTGTGCTTGCTGCCAGGCTGTCTGGGCTGCCATGACATCAGTCACATCCATCACGCCTTCCTTGAATCCTAAGTTGGCACAACGCAGGTTCTCCTCTGCACTGTTGATATTCTTGCGGGCCATATTGAGTTTTTTCTCTGCTTCCTTTACCTTGAACTGACTCTGTGTTACCTGTAACTGAATCTTCTCGCGGGTGTCGTCGAAATTCATTTGGGCTATGTGGGCTGTGGCTTTGGCTGCCCTTACCTTATAGGCTCCCTCGCCCCAGTTCCATACAGGTATCTGTACGAGCACTCCTACGTTCCATACGCCAGTGAAGTTCTTCTGGAAGCCGTTCCATACGTTAGGATTGGAAATCATGTAGCCGCCAGTAAGTGCCACATGGGGCAGGAAGGCTGCTTTCACTAAGTTGGTGGCTTGCTTGGAAGCATCGGTCACGTTCTGCAAGAGTCGAAGCTCTGGACGACTGCTCAGCGATGAGTCGTTGAGTGCTGCCTGTTGCTCGGCATGGGTGCTGGCGATGCTGAGGTTGAGTGCGTCTTTGTCCTCATCGGCAAGGGTTATTTCCTGATTCATCGGAATACCGCAGAGCTGGCAGAGGAGCATCTTCGAGAGCGCCAGTCCGTCTTCTACTTGGGTAATCTGCATCTCGGCTTCGTTCACCTTTACGTCTACCTTCAGTCCGTCGGCTCGGGTGGCTACTCCTTGTTTTATCATCTTGTGAACATCTTCGTTGAGTTTCTTTACCAAGTCGCGGTAGCTGATGGCGAGTTTCTCTTTCTGTTTGAGTGATACGACCATCCAGTAGGCTTGGTCGATGCTGAAGAGGGTGGTCTGGGTTTGAAGGTCCAGATCGTTGGCTGCCATGTTCTCGCCGATGTCTGCCAGTTTGTTGGCTGCTATGATGGCACCGCCCATATAGATGGGCTGTCGGAGCATTACGCTTCCGGCAAATATGTTGCGTGTATCTGTGCGGAAGGCATCGACGATACCTTGGCCTGTGGCGTTCAGCTTGTTGGCTACGGGAGCCATCTTTTCGCCAAGTACTTGACCTAACTGCTGTGCTGCGTCTGGCGATATCTGACCTTGGCTTACCATCTGACCGAGCAGTTCGTTCATGCCGCCTGATAAGCCAGACGACAGGTCGGTGCCGATGTTGCTCAATGTGGATTTCTGCCCCTTGTTGAGCAATGATATCTCGCGGCTAAACCATTCGTATCCTCCCATAGCGTCAACTTTGGGAAGGTACTGGGTTCTGGCTGATTTGCGCAGGTTGTAAGCCACATCTTTCTTAAGTCTGGAGACATTGATCTGCTTGTTGTTGCGGAGTGCCATGGCACGGCAACTGTCGAGGCTCAATGTGTTTTGGGCTTCGGCAGACAGCAATGTTCCTAAAAGTGCGAAAATAGTTACAATCTTTTTCATTCCTTTATCTAAAATTCCTTTAATCGCATGCAAAAATATGGAATTATTTTTAAAATGCAAAACAAATGATATTATCATTTATTTAAGAAACTAAAATTGTCTTGCTTTGTGGAAAAAAAGAACATTACCGTTCTGATGTGGAAGGACTTATGACTTAGAACTCTGCTTCTATATATCCTTCCCAAGTGGGGTCGAAGTGGAAGTCGGCTGTGCTTCCGTCTTCCTCGCCATCAAAGAGGTTCAGTGAGCAGATGGTTTGGTTGTTCTGCTTGATTTCCACGTCTTTCAGGTCTTTCTTTGTGATTGTATTACCCTGCTGATCATAGACGGTGATGATGATGTGCAACTTCTTGGCGTCGCTGTGGGGCAGGGTGTAGATGCGGTAGTCTTTCTGTTGTGGGTTCATCTCGCGTTCTTCTGTCTGTCTGCTGTTTACGCATCCGTATCCTGTAGTTGCATTGAGGGTGCTGCTGCCTCCTGTGTAATAGAATTTTATGGTCTTTGCTGTTGATGGAATAGCGTCTTTAATGTGGAGTACAAACATTCCTGTGACCCGATGGGGAGTGATGTCTTTCCTGAGATTGTCTTCGGTGACATGGAATGATTCGTAGTAGCAGAATGTATCGGTGGTTTTGTTCTCGTAGAATGTGATTTTCTCGGGCGACGAGATGGTGGCGTTCCCTTCTCCATTGTGCCCTATCACGACTGCTTGATAATCGCCTTCTGTGAGTGCAAAGGTGGCTGTTCCAAAGGTGGAGGAGGGACTCTGCTGGTTGATGTTCTTCACCTTTCCTCCATTGCGGAAGATGCTGTATGTAATTCTCTTGAAATGAGATATCTCTGCTTCGGTTATTTGTAGGGTCACGTTGCCGTTGCTCTCTGAAGTTTCTCCTGTGTCAACGGATTCTTCGAGCGCAAATTTCTCGCATGATATCAATGTCAAGGCGAAGATTGTCAGAGTTATAAGAAAGGTTTTTCTCATGTCGCAAAGATAATGCTTTTTTCGTTATTAACAAAAATAAATAGCTTTTTTTCATTCAAAACTTTTGAAATGATTATCTTTGTAGGCAAAATTTAAAAATATGATGGATAAGAAGATTAAGGCTTTGTTTTTTGATATTGATGGCACACTCGTCAGTTTCCGTACTCATAAGATTCCGCAGAGTACGGTAGATGCGCTGGAGGATGCTAAACGAAATGGGGTGGCTGTTTACATCTCTACGGGACGTCCTATTATGCTTATTAATAACTTAGGTCAAATAGAACATCTCATAGATGGATATATAACTACTAATGGAGCTCGATGTTTTGTAGGCAATCATACTGTTTGTCTGCATCCTATTTTACGAGCTGATGTGGACGAGGTTGTGGCTGATGCTGATCGTAATGATTATTCGGTCATCGTGGTGGGAGAACGTCATCTTGTGGTTTATCATCCTACTGATATTGTCCGAAAAGTTTTTGTTGAGGGACTTGGTGTTGTCAACCTGGATTTCGGCACGCGTCTTGATGACTTGAAGAACGAGGATGTCTTGCAACTTACGCCTTTCTGCAGCGCAGAACAGGAGGCTGACTTGATGCTGAGATTGAGCAACTGTACATCGGGCAGATGGCATCCGGCATTTACGGATATAACATCGGGCGAGGCTGATAAGGGAAAGGGCTTGCAGGTTATGGCTGAATACTTGGGACTTGATATTTCCGAGACGATGGCTTTTGGTGATGGGGGCAATGACATTCCTATTATTCGTGAGGCAGGAATTGGGGTAGCTATGGGAAATGCTAATGAGGAGGTGAAGGCCATGGCTGATTATGTGACTTCTTCGGTAGACGAGGATGGCGTCAAGAATGCACTCGTTCATTTCGGAATCATTCAGGCTTCATAGATGGCTGACGTTGGTCGTAATAGATGGCTGGCTTCGGTCATAATAGACGACCGGGCTTGGTCATAATAGATGGCTGACGTTGGTTATAATAGACGACCGAGTTCGGTCTTAATAGATGACCGGAATTAGCCTTGATAGGCGAGGTAAGTCTTTGCCTTGCGGATTTTGTTTGATAGGAAGTTTCATTATCTCGCAATAAAATCAGAAAAAGGCAGCAATAATATCCGGAAAACAGTGGCAGGAAAGCTTCTGTATATTTATTCGCCAGTAAGCTGTACTTAACTGTGAAAAAATAATTTCCCAGTTGGGAAAAAATATTTTTCCAGTTGGGGCGATATGGTTTTGCAGTTGGGATCTCGTTTTTCGGCAATTACTGCATGAATATACTGCATGAATATGCGTTGTAAGTCTTCGGCAGGTTTCGGAAAGTCAGAATGTAAGGCTTTGTTTATTGAAAACATCATGTTTTCCTTCGCCTGTGCGCCCGCACACGCGCAGCCCGCGCTCCCGTGTGTATAATATAATGAGAGTGGGGCAGGAAAGTCTCTTATTCTTTACTTCAACTGTTAAATAACTGTTAATTTTCAAACTTTTTCGTCGAAACTCTTGCGTGTTTGGAAAATAGTTTGTACTTTTGCACTCGCTTTTGAGAAATACACTTCTCTTGGGCAACTAAAGAAAAGAGTTCTTTGAAAGATTTCACATAAACAGACAAGTAGTACAAGAAGCGGTCTTGATTACACCTTATTATATTATAGGGCTGTTGATTGAGACTGGGTAAAAGAAACAAGCCGTCAAGAAATTGACATTCAGGTTTTCTTAGACTACAATAAATTTAGTTAAGGATATTCGTCCTAAGACAGACAACAAACACCGAGTCACACAGCAATGAGTGACGAAGTAAAAATGATATTTTACAATGGAGAGTTTGATCCTGGCTCAGGATGAACGCTAGCTACAGGCTTAACACATGCAAGTCGAGGGGAAACGATATTGGAAGCTTGCTTCCGATAGGCGTCGACCGGCGCACGGGTGAGTAACGCGTATCCAACCTGCCCATCACTTGGGAATAACCTTGCGAAAGTAAGACTAATGCCCAATGACATTTATAGAAGGCATCTGAAATGAATTAAAGATTTATCGGTGATGGATGGGGATGCGTCTGATTAGCTTGTTGGCGGGGTAACGGCCCACCAAGGCGACGATCAGTAGGGGTTCTGAGAGGAAGGTCCCCCACATTGGAACTGAGACACGGTCCAAACTCCTACGGGAGGCAGCAGTGAGGAATATTGGTCAATGGGCGAGAGCCTGAACCAGCCAAGTAGCGTGCAGGATGACGGCCCTATGGGTTGTAAACTGCTTTTATAGGGGAATAAAGTGAGCCACGTGTGGTTTTTTGCATGTACCCTATGAATAAGGACCGGCTAATTCCGTGCCAGCAGCCGCGGTAATACGGAAGGTCCGGGCGTTATCCGGATTTATTGGGTTTAAAGGGAGCGTAGGCCGGAGATTAAGCGTGTTGTGAAATGTAGATGCTCAACATCTGAACTGCAGCGCGAACTGGTTTCCTTGAGTACGCATAAAGTGGGCGGAATTCGTGGTGTAGCGGTGAAATGCTTAGATATCACGAAGAACTCCGATTGCGAAGGCAGCTCACTGGGGCGCAACTGACGCTGAAGCTCGAAAGCGCGGGTATCGAACAGGATTAGATACCCTGGTAGTCCGCGCGGTAAACGATGGATGCCCGCTGTTGGGCCAACTGGTTCAGCGGCCAAGCGAAAGCATTAAGCATCCCACCTGGGGAGTACGCCGGCAACGGTGAAACTCAAAGGAATTGACGGGGGCCCGCACAAGCGGAGGAACATGTGGTTTAA
>OKRX01000953.1_pt1 | contig 22476 bp, 14 predicted proteins | sample 1601241 | NCBI WGS metagenome assembly OKRX01 (sample SAMEA3541500, study PRJEB24748) | human gut metagenome | biome: human gut; feature: human-associated habitat; material: faeces | place: China | collected 2012
CCGGGCGGGCATGCAGTCCCAACGGATCTTTAATCGTCTTTGTAAACTCGACCATATCCCCTCCCACGGCATCGCACATTCGGCCGGCAAACCCAGCCACGTGGTAGTTATTGTACCGTTAGATGCTTGTTGAGGGCGGGATGGAAACCGCATCCCACTTCGAGCGTCAACGATGGGACACAGTTTCCGTCACGTCCGGTCACCCCATGCCCTCGCAACGCCCGCGCACAAAAAACGAGGGAAGGCACACGTCCTTCCCTCGTTGCAAGCAATAGGTAGCTGCTTGCCTACATCAGGCGCAGGCTGACGTCCTTGAGCTGGGCGCCGCTAACGGCACTCGGGGCGCCCGACATGAGGTCGGAGCCGCTGGCCGTCTTGGGGAACGCCATGACGTCGCGGATGGAGTCGGAACCGGTGAGCAGCATGCACACGCGGTCCAGGCCCAGAGCAAAACCGCCCATCGGGGGCGCACCAAACTTGAGCGCCTCCATGAGGAAGCCGAACTGCGACTCGGCGCGCTCCTCGGTAAAGCCCAGGAGCTTGAGCATGGACATCTGCATCTCGGCGTTGTGGATACGCATACCGCCACCACCGGCCTCAAAGCCGTCCATGACAAAGTCGTAGGTGCAGGAACCGGCTGCCAACGGGTCGGCCTCGATCTTGGCGATGTCGGTCTCGGTCGGCAGAGTGAACGGCTGATGCTCGGCGGCATAAGCCTTGCGGTCCTCATCCCAGTGGAACAGCGGGAAGTTGACGACCCACAGGAAGTCGTGGCCCTCGCGCTTGATCTCGAGTGCGTTGGCCATGTGGGAACGCATGCCGCCCAGGATCTCGTCAGAGAGCAGGCGCGGGCCGGCGGCGAACATCACGAGGTCGCCAGGCTCGACGTCCATGCGCTCGCGCAGAGCAGCCATCTCCTCGTCCGAGAAGAACTTGACGATGGGGCTGTTGATGGAGCCGTCCTCGCGGAAGGCGATCCAGGCCAGGCCCTTGGCGCCAAACGTGGAGGCCACGCCGGCGAGCTTATCGATCTTGGCACGTGCCCAGGCGCCGGCGCCCTTGGCGTTGATGGCCTTGACAACAGAGCCCTCCTCGTTCGCGGCAGTCGCAAAGACCTTGAACTTGGAGTTGGCAAAGATGTCGGTCAGGTCGACCAGGTGCATGCCATAGCGGGTATCGGGCTTGTCGGAGCCATAGGTGTCCATGGCCTCCCAGTAGTTCATGCGACGCAGCGGCGTGGGCATCTCGACGCCCATGCGGCCGAAGGCATCGGCCAGGACCTCTTCGAGCGCACTCATAACGTCGTTCTGGTCCACGAAGGACATCTCGATATCGACCTGGGTGAACTCGGGCTGACGGTCGGCACGCAGATCCTCGTCGCGGAAGCACTTGGCGACCTGGTAGTAGCGCTCGACGCCACCGACCATGAGCAGCTGCTTCAGGAGCTGCGGGGACTGCGGCAGGGCGTAGAAGTTACCCGGCTGGATACGGCTGGGAACGATGAAGTCTCGAGCGCCCTCGGGCGTGGACTTAAACAGGGAGGGCGTCTCGACCTCCATGAACTCACGGTTGTGCAGCGCCTCGCGAATGGCAAAGGTGAAGTCGGAGCGCAGCTTGAGGTTGGCCATCATCTCGGGACGGCGGAGGTCCAGATAGCGATAGCGCAGGCGGGTGTCCTCGCTGGTCTCGATGCCGTCCTCGATCTGGAACGGCGGGGTGACGGACGTGTTGAGCACCTCGGCGTGGTCGGTCAGGACCTCGATCTCGCCGGTCGCGAGCTTGGTGTTGGTGGTCTCCTCGCCACGGGAGCGCACGACGCCGTGGATCTTGATGGGCCACTCGGGACGCATGGTCTCGGCGATCTTAAAGGCGTCGCCGTCGGAGTGCTCGGGGTCGAAGGTGAGCTGCGTGATGCCCTCGCGGTCGCGAAGGTCGCAGAAAATAAGGCCGCCGTGGTCACGGCGACGGCTCACCCAACCGGTGAGGGTGACCTCTTCGCCCACGTTCTCGAAGCGAAGCTCGCCGCAGGTACGGGTGTGCATGGAATGCTCATCGATGGGACGGGTCTGGCTCATACCAGTGATCCTCCTTTATGGATCTGTGCCGCCCCGTGTCGTTCCGGGCGGCGTCGTACAGATTTGCCCAGCCTGCGTAAACCGCGCAGCCAGACATGGCGTTCTATCTTATCGCACCCGCGTCGATGTGCCGCGAAAAAGTAGCTCTTGCCCAAAGACTTGACGGAGACGAAACAATTGACGCGGCCTGGCCGTCGCCAAGGCGCGCCGCGTGCGACAATGTGCCCCAATACAACCGCACTCGGAAAGGCCCGTCATGACCGCACGCCTCATCGTTATGGATATCGACTCCACGCTCATCAACCAGGAAGTCATCGACCTGTTGGGCGAGGAGGCCGGCGTGGGCGATCAAGTTGTACAGATCACCGAACGCGCCATGCGCGGCGAGCTCGACTTTAAGCAGGCGCTCGAGGAGCGCGTGGGGCTGCTTGCCGGCTTGGATGAGAGCGTGTTCGAACGCACCTTTGAGCGCGTGACATTTACCCCCGGCGCGCTGGAGCTTGTGCGCTCGGCACACAGCAAGGGCTGGAAGGTTGGCGTGGTAAGCGGCGGCTTTCACGAGGTCGCCGACAAGATCGTGGCCGCCGCGGGCATCGACTTTTGCCTCGCTAACCGCCTGGAGGTCGTGGACGGCAAGCTCACCGGCAAGCTGGCGGCAAACATTGTGACCAAGGAATCCAAGCTCATCCAGCTGCTGGACTGGGCAGTTGAGCGCGGCGTCGACATGGCACACACCGTGGCAATCGGCGACGGCGCCAACGACATCCCCATGATTCAGGCCGCGGGTACGGGCATCGCGTTTTGTGCCAAGCCCAAGACGCGCGAAGCCGCCCCGTTTGCCATCGACGAGCGAAACCTGATGCTCGCCATGGACATCATCCTGCGTGACTAGCCGATCCGTCTAACAATTGAATCAGTCTGTCCTATAGTTTCCGAACAATTTTGTCTTAGTGTTCGGAAACATACCCTTTGAGTGCTAGACTTTGCGCCGTCGAAGGGAACATATATGGATAAGCGAGATCTTGAGCAGCTGCTGAGCGATGTTGCCGGCGGATCAGTCGCCCCTGCCGACGCGCTTACGCGCATCCAGACGGCGCCAACCGCCGATCTGGGTTTTGCGCAGCTCGATCTTTCGCGCGGGGTGCGCCAGGGAGCCGGCGAGGTTGTCTACGGCGCCGGTAAAACCGCCGAGCAGATTGCCGCCATTATCGAAGCGCTGCACGATGCCGGCCAGGAGCGCATCCTGGTCACGCGCCTGGACGCCGAAAAGGCAGCCCGCACCTCGGAGCTCCTCGACAACGGCATCGACCTGGGATATGTCCCGGACGCACAGCTCGCCCTCGTGGGAGGCAAGCCCTCCCCCACCGGCAACGGACGCATCGTCGTCGCCTGCGCCGGCACGAGCGACCTGCCCGTCGCCGAGGAAGCCGCATTGACGGCCGAGTTCTATGGCAACGAGGTCGACCGCCTCTACGACGTAGGTGTCGCCGGCCTGCACCGTCTGCTCGCGCATGCCGAGGAACTTGCCCAGGCACAGGTGGTCATCGCCATCGCCGGCATGGAGGGCGCCCTGGCGAGCGTTGTCGGCGGTCTGGTGAGCTGTCCGGTCGTTGCCGTTCCCACCAGCGTGGGCTACGGCGCGAGCTTTGGTGGCGTAGCCGCGCTGCTCGCCATGCTCAACTCCTGCGCCAGCGGCGTTTCGGTCGTCAATATCGACAACGGCTTTGGTGCCGCCTACCAGGCAAGTCTTATCAATCATCTGAGCGCAGGCACACCTCGCGCCCGTTAAGGAGCATTCCATGTCCAACCATCAGCATACGCTTATCATCGACGGCACCTCGGGCATCAGCGGCGATATGACCGTCGCGGCCCTGCTCGACCTGGGCGCCAGCGAGGAACATCTGCGCGAACAGCTCGCCACGCTGCCGGTCGACGGCTTTGAGATTTCCGTTACACGCGTAAACAAGCATGGCATCGACGCCTGCGACTTTGACGTTCAGCTGGCAGAGGAGCTCGAGAACCACGATCACGATATGGCCTGGCTCTACGGCAACGAAGCAGCTGCCGAGCACACGCACGAGCATGAGCACCACCATCATGACCATGATGAGCACGAACACGAGCACTGCCACGAGCATGACCATGAGGGTCACCATCACGCCCACCACCATCACCACCGTTCTTTGGCGGATGTCACCGCCATCATCGATGGCTCACGGCTAAGCGATGGTGCCAAGCGTCGTGCCCTCGCCATTTTTTCCGTACTCGCTGATGCCGAGGCAAAGGCTCACGGCAAAACGCCCGACACCGTCCTGTTTCACGAGGTGGGCGCCGTCGACTCCATCGTCGACGTCTGCTCTGTCGCCATCTGCCTCGACGACCTTGGTATTGAGGACATCGTGGTCGAGTCGCTCTCCGAGGGTCACGGCACCATCCACTGTGCCCACGGCCTCATGCCCATTCCCGTCCCCGCTGTCGTCAACCTGTGCCAGGCGGGCAATATCGCCCTCACGCCTGCACCGGTCGCCGGCGAGCTCGTGACGCCGACGGGCGCCGCCATCGTCACCGCGCTGCGCACGTCCGACCAACTGCCCTCACGCTACCGCATCGAAGCCGTCGGCTACGGCGCCGGCAAACGCCCCTACGAAGGTTGCTCCGGTACGCTCCGCTGCCTGCTCGTTCACGCGGACGCATAGCCATGGATGCCCGCAAGGCAAAAAGCCGCGCTGCCATCGTTACGGCGTTCTCCGAGCTCCTGTGCGAGAAAGACTACGGCAAGATCACCGTCGGCGACATCATCGCTCGTGCCCACGTAGGTCGGGCCACGTTCTACGGGCTCTTCAAGAGCAAAGATGACCTGCTCGCTGAGCTCGTGCGCGATATCTGCACCCATGCCCTCGACGATGACGGTACGCCCCTCGATGACCCACTCGTACAGGTCGAGCATATCCTCAACAACCTCTGGAATCGTCGGCAGGGTGTACGGGCACTGGTAGCCGGCGCCGGCTCACGCGTCTTCGCCGACTGCTTACGCAAGACCATCATGTCACGAGCAGCCGAAACCGTGCCCGTCGACCCCTCAGGCCCCGCCGGCACCATGGACCGAAGCTTCCTACTACACCACATAGCCTCAAGCTTTGTAGGAATGGTCCAATGGTGGGCCTGGCACAACTTCCAAGCAGATAAGGCCGAAGTAGCCAAAGACTACCTATCAGCCATAAAACCCCTCTTCAACTAAGTAAGAAGCTCATCCCAAAGCAGCGCCCCAACCCAAGGCGCCACGCATCCCAAAGTGTCAACAACAGCTCAACGCCCCTATCAGCAACAAGCCCCTCCCATCCAAATTCAGATATATGTTGGGTTGCTTGCTCGAGCGCAGCAAAGATCCCACAGCCGTCCGCATGGGGTAACTTCCCAGCGCATTCCGCAGGACGCAAAAAGGCTCGCCGCACGAAGTGCGCAGCGAGCCTTTTTGCATGTCCGAGGACGCGCTGGGAAGTTACCCCATGCGGACGGCGGACAACCTATGTAGCCTCAGACTAGAACATGCCCAAGAAGCCATGCACAAACAGCGCGGCCACAATAGCACCGACAAACGGCGCGATGCCAGGAACAAGCAGACCATACTTCCAGTTGTTGTCGGCCTTGTTCTTGATCGGCAGCACCTGATAGGCCATGCGAGGACCAAGGTCACGAGCCTGGTTCATGGCGAAGCCGGTGATGCCGCCCATGCCCATGCCAACAGCCCAAACGATCAGGCCGACGCAGATTGCGAGCATCAGAACGTTCTCGCCGGCACGGCTAGCGGCAGCAAGGATGGCGCTGATAAACACGAAGGTGCAGATAGTCTCGCAGAAGAAGTTACGAGCATAGTTCGTGCCCTCGGTGGTGGGGTTGGTCGAGAAGATGTTGCGCTGGGCAATGGGGTCGACGATGCCCTCGGAAGCCTTGAACTCATCGGCATACATAAACCAAGCGATCACGGCACCCACAAAGCCGCCGAGCATATCGGCAAGCATGAAGGGGATGCAGTTGCCCCACGGCACCAGGCCGACGATGCACTGGGCAAGCACCATGGCGGGGTTCATGCACACAGCGCCACCAAAGACAAACAGGCAGACCGAGATGCCAAAGGACCAGGTGGTGATGGCAAACATATGGCCGGAGCCCTGATACTTGGTGCCCTTGAGCACGGTATCGCAGTGAACGCCCACGCCAAAGACGATCATGAGGGCCGTTGCGCCGAATTCGCAGAGGAGTTTGGTAAGCATAAAACCTTATCTTTCTTGTCGGTTATAAACGATTCGTTTAAGCCGCGCACTAGTGCTGTGCGACAACAACACCCAGGCCATCGGGGATGACGGCGACCTTGGCATCGGAACCCTTCATCTCAAAGGCAAGCTTGAGCGCCTCCTCGAGGGTGTTGACCGGCGTCATGTGCATATCCTTGAGCATCTGGTGATCGCACAGGTCGGTGACCATGATCACAGGGTGATGCGCCAGGATGCGGGCAAAGATCTGGCTCGTCCACTGATCGGGCAGGGTCTCGTCCTTAGGACGGTCGATGCAGGCGCGCTCAAACTCCGCCGGGTCGTTGTCGGCGATGTTGTGATAGAAGCCCTCGCCACCGTGACCGTCGGCGCAACCGGCGACGTCGATGATCACGCCGCCCTCGGGAAGTGTGGCCTCGGCAGCGCACATGCCCTTCACGGCCTGGTAGATGTTCTGGTCGAGCGGGTAGCCGCCGTTGGTTGTGATGGCAATCTCGCACTCGACGGGTTCAACGCCGGCAAGGCTCTTCACGAACTCGCAGCCGGCCTCGTGCGCCTTGTGGATGTCGCCGGCAAAGGAGCCGATGACCTCGTGCTTACCGTTGAGCACCACGTTAAGCACAAAGGCAAGGTGAGCCATCTCGGCAGCGGCGAACATATCCTCGTTCACGTGGTTGTGGCACAGGTTGCCGGCACGCGAATGGGAATCGTTCACAAACTGACCGTTGTGGTTGTACATGATGGTCTTGTAGCTGGCAATGCCGGGCAGCACGGACTTGCGGCTGCCAGAGAAACCGGCAAAGAAGTGCGGCTCAATAAAGCCCTCGGCAAGCAGCAGATCGCAATCGGCGGCAATCTTGTTGATGATGCACTCGCCGCCAGAAGGCAGGGTGCCGATCTTTTCCATCATGCTGTCGTCAGTCGCGACGTGCATAACGATTTCCTCGTTGGCAACGATCTCCTCGCCATACTTGTTGACGAGCTCCTCGTGCGTCGACGGACGATGCATACCCGTAGCAACCAGAATGCGAACGCGTGCCCCAGGCGCAGCGGAGTTGATGTGATGCAGCAGAATAGGCATCGTCACACGCGAGGGAACGGGGCGCGTATGGTCGGAGCTAATGATGACGATATCCTTCTTGCCAGCACAAAGCTCCTCGAGCGAAGGTGAGCCATAAGGGTTGGCAAGCGACTCCTCTACCAGCTCTTCCTGCGATTTTGTAGTCTTAAACTCGTTTTGATGACCTTCCATCACACCCGCGAAGTTCTTATCCTCGAGCTCTAGATGCAACGTCTTATGGTCAAACGGTAGTTCACATTCAAACAATGACGAGCGCCCTCTTCCTTTCAACTGACACACTAGATAAACCGTTGGAAGGATACGCCGCTCACCGAAAAACACCACCGTCCACCGAGTCGTTAACACAACGTTCATATTTGACCCACAACAAAACGGCCGCGACCCCAACCGGGACCGTGGCTGGTACAGTCGTAAGGCGAGAAGCGCGCCATCTTTCCCCAGCCAGTAATCCGCCGAAGACCGGACATCGCAGGGCCCGCCATTAGTTTACTTTTAGGCACACTCCGCAGGACGCAAGAAGCCCTCGCCGCACTCCACATTAGGCGCGAAGCGCACTTTATTTTCATCAGCTTTAATCCCTGAAGACAGAGGACGAAGGGACCCGACGGGTTTCCCTCTGAATGCATTCCGCAGCACGAAGCCCCCTTATCCGCAGCTCCGAAGGAGTAGGATAAGGGGGCTTCAAGTGCGAGGACGCATTCAGAGGGAAACCCATCGGGTCCCGGTGAGAGCTACAGGGCTATCGATTACCCCGTGTTCTGCAATCCTGCCGAGACGCCAGTCACAGTCGAAAGAATCAGGCTCATGTACTCGGCCTTCTTCTCCTCGGCCATCTCGTCCTGGTTCATACGCACCTCGCGAAGGGCGCGGACCTGGGCGATGGACAAGGCGTCGACGTAGGGGTTGCGCACGCGGACGGCGCAACCGAGCACGCGGCGGCGCTGCAGCGGCCACTCGTCACCGACGATGGCAAGGACCCACTTACGCGTGAGCTGCATCTCGGTGAAGACCTTCTCGGACAGATCCTGGCGATCGCCCAGGTGCAGATACATCTTGGCGATGCGCTGGTCAGTCTTGGCGATCGACATCTCGATGTTGTCGATAAAGGTACGGAAGAACGGCCACTCCTGGTAGGCAGCCTTAAGCTGGTCAAGATCGCCCAACTGCTCGCAGGCGGTGCCCAGGCCGTACCAAGCGGCCAGATTGATGCGCGCCTGGCTCCAGCTGAAGATCCACGGAATGGTACGCAGGTCATCGAGCGACTTGGCGCCCAGACCGCGCTTGGCGGGACGCGAGCCGATCGGCAGCAGACCGACTTCGGTCAGCGGCGTCACGGTCGAGAACCACGGTGTAAAGTCCTCGGTGTTCAGCAGGTCCAGATAGCGCTCGTGGCTTGCGGCGTTGAGCTTCTCGGCCATATCCCAGAACTTCTGCGTGGTCTCGGTGTTGATCTTCTCGACACTCGGGGCCGACTGCAAAAGCGTTGCGGCGGCAACGGACTCAACATGGCGCTGAGCCAGCGTGCGGTTGCCGTAACGGGCAAAGATGACCTCGCCCTGCTCGGTGAGCTTAAAGAAGCAGTTGACCGAACCCTTGGGCTGCGCCAGCACGGCCTTGTTGGCCGGGCCGCCGCCACGGCCCACGGCACCGCCGCGACCGTGCATGAGCACCAAGTCGATATCGTTCTTCTCGGCCCACTTGGCAATGCGCTCCTGCGCGGAATGCAGCGCGAGCATGGCCGTGGTAGGACCGGCGTCCTTGGAGGAATCGGAATAGCCCAGCATAACCTCCATGCGACGGTTGGTCTGGGCAAGACGCTTCTGTACCACGGGCAGCGTAAGCATCTGGTCGAGCACGTCGACGCAGCCCTCGAGGTCCTCGAGCTGCTCGAATAGCGGGATCACGTCGAGCTCGGGAACGTCCTCCTCGTGCGCGAAGGACAGGTGGGCCAGCTCAAAGACGTCAGCCACGTGCTGAGCGCTCTTGGTAAACGAGATGATGTAGCGGTGCGCCATCTTCTTGCCGTAGCGCTTTTGGATGGAGCCGATAGCGCGGAAGGTATCGATGACCTCACGCGTCATGGGCTGCAGGTCGCCATGGATACCGTTCTCGTGGATATCCTTGAGGGCGCGGGCATGCACCACGGAATGCTGACGGAACTCCATCTCGACCATATGGAAGCCGAAGGACTCGACCTGCCAGATGATGGTCTGGACCGGGCCGTAGGCAGCACGGACGGCACCGCAGGCGGCCAGCGAACGCTGGACGACGCGCAGGTCGTCCAGGAACTCATCGGCGCTGTGGTACATGGTGTCGGTGATGCGACGCACGGTGGCGTTCAGACGGTCGGCCATGACGAGCATGACGGCGCGATGCGGCTCGTGCTCGGAGATCAGCTCGGCACGTGCGGTGTACTGGGTGCTCATCTCGACCTGATGGTTCCACAGGTTAATGAGCTCGGCAGACGGCTTGCTGTAGGTGGCCTCGAGCGTCAGGTTGCGGCCGATGCGGCGGCACTTGTCCTCGAGCTTGAGCACCATGTGGGTGAAGTACTTGGCGGCGACTTCGCGGCTCACCTTGGCGGTGACGTTGGGGTTGCCGTCGCGGTCGGAGCCGATCCAGCTGCCGGGATGGAAGAATGCTGGGCACAGCGGCGGCACGGTGCCGGCCTTGTCGCCCAGCACCCAGTCGTCAAAACGACGATAGATGACGGGGATAACGTCGAACAGCGTGTTATCGAAGATGTCGATGATGGTATCGGCTTCCTCGACCGGCGTGGGCTTCTTGAGCGCGATGGGGCTCGTACGCACCAGGGCGTCGATCTCCTGCAGCATATGGCGCTCGTTCTCCACCAGGTCGGAGCCGCCCAGACGCGGACGCTCCTCCAGCAGGTTGGAGATACGGCGAATCTTGCCCTCGACGGCCTTACGACGGGCCTCGGTGGGATGTGCGGTAAAGACAGGGTGGAACTCAAGCTTGCCGAGCAGCTCATTGGCGCCCTCGACACCCATCTCGTTTACCAACTGGTGATAGGCAACGGTGAGTTCGTTGGCGGGATCGACCTCGGTATCGGTCGATGCGCCGGCCTCGCGCTCGCGCAGCTGCGCCACACGGTAGTTCTCCTCCGACAGGTTTGCCAAGTGGAAGAAGCTCGTAAAGGCGCGAACGATGACCTGCTGCTTATCGAGCGGCAGGCTGTCGATCAGATCGACGACTTCGCGAAACGCCACGGCGGTGGGCTCGTCGGCAGTGGGCACGCCCTGCTCGTCAACGGACTCGTCGGCAGCGCGGCTACCGGGGTTGCCAGCATTGGCCACAATCTCGGCTGTCAAAATCTTGTCGAACAGGTCCGCGATCTCGGGATCATACTCGCTAAGCACACGACGTTCCAGGCGCAGGAACAGCGCCAGATTATCGCGCAGCTCCTCGGGGATCTCGATCTCGGCGAGACGCTCCCTGGACTCGGCATTCGAGCCGATTCGGTTAACGAGGCGGTTGACCACGGCAGCGACGCGCGCCGCGGCTTCGGGTACAGACTGGTTGCTTAGGTTCTCAGCCACGTTTCCTCCCATTCCTCCTTCTATGCACGTAACATGCGGTATTCATTATAGGCGCTTGAGAAATACTTTCGACACTGATTGCGCTTTACCACACAAAAGTATTTTCTGCATTGCAAGGGTTTTTGCCCCAAATGGTCGTATTTCTCGGTGGACGGCATATGCAAACGAGGGCATTCCGCATAAAAGCGAAACACCCCCGTAACAATCGCTCGCAACGAGCTGAGCGTTTTAGTGAATCCACAGCTCAAAAATCATGCGCTACAGGCGCTCGCGAACCGCCTCGACCACGTTGGCCAGATCGACGAGAACCTCGTCATGGCTCTCCATGTCGCGCACTTTGACCTTGCCGGCGGCAAGCTCGTCGCCACCCAGGACCAAAATGAGCTTGGCGCCCACCTTGTCGGCCTGCTTAAACTGGGCCTTGAGCGAACGGCCCTGATAGTCGGCCTCGGTCACAATCCCTGCGGCGCGAAGCTGCTGCGTAATGGTAAAGACGTTCTGACGCAGCTCCTTGCCGGCGTTAGCAACGTAGACGCACGGGACCTCCTCGGCACCCAGATCGCTGCCAAAGGCCTGCAGGGCCAGCAGGGCGCGCTCAAAACCGACAGCGAAGCCGACGCCCGCCGTAGGCTTGCCACCCTCGAGCTCGACCAAGCCGTCATAACGACCGCCGCCACCGATGGAGCCGACACCGGCGCCGGGAGCCTCGACCTCAAAGACAGTACGGGTGTAGTAGTCCAGGCCACGCACCAAGGTGGGATCCTCGACATATTCGATACCCGCCGCATCCAAATAGCGCTTGACCTGCTCGTAGTGCTCGCGACACTCGTCGCACAGGTTGTCGCCCATCAGCGGGGCCTCGGCCATGATCTCGCGGCAGTGGTCGTTCTTGCAGTCGAAGGCGCGCAGCGGGTTGAGCTCGGCGCGTTCGCGGCACTCGTCGCACATCTCGTCGGCGTGATCGAGAATGAACTGCTTGACCTGCTCGCGATAGGCCGGACGGCATTGGGCATCGCCCATTGAGTTAATGAGTAGACGAAGCTTGGAAAGATCGAAGCCCAGGCGCTTGTAAAACTCCATGAGCATAATGATGCACTCGGCGTCTGCCGCCGGATCGGGAGCGCCGAGCCACTCGATGCCTACCTGGTGGAACTGACGCAGGCGACCCTTCTGGGGACGCTCGCCGCGGAACATAGCCTCGGCGTAGTAAGCCTTAAACGGCGTGGAGCCCTGGGGCACCAGGTTGTTCTCCACAACGGCGCGCACCACACCGGCCGTGCCCTCGGGGCGAAGCGCCAGGCGCTGCTTGGGCTTGAGCTTGGTATCGGTACCCTCGGTAAAGACGCGCTCAAGGTTGGCGCCGCTAAACACGCGGAACATCTCCTTGCGAACGACGTCGGTCGACTGGCCGATACCGTGGACAAACACGTCCACTTGCTCGATCGCGGGCGTCTCGATGGGCTTAAAGCCAAACGGCTCGAATACGCCGGCCGCAATCTGCTGCATCTTTTGCCAAGCGCGCATCTCGGCGCCGATAAGGTCGCGGGTTCCCTCCGCCTTCTGTGCCTGCATGGGCAAACACCTTTCTTTTGTATCGCGTCATGGGTAGTGGTCATTATACGGCACAAAAACAAAACGCGGCAGCGCGTCTGACCGAACGAGGGTATGGGGGCTCGTTCGGCCAGACGCGCCGCCGCTATTTGTGACCCCTTTTCCTCCGTCCCCTTCGGATCACGTGATCTGTTGGGGACGGAGGAAAACGGATCATTCGTAGGCCCGTGGCCGCCTTGGAAACCGAATGATGGTACGAGCATCCATTCGGCTTCCAGGGCGACCACGGACAGAACGGGGCGAACAGAAAAGAGCGACGGACGTCTACTCCCCCGCCACGCTCGCGCGCAGCTTGGCAGCGATGGGCTCGGACGCCAACAGGAACACAAGCATAACCACGGAGCACATCAGGCACACGATCCAGGTGCTCGCAAAGGAGCCCGTAGCGTCGAACAGCACACCCGAGACGATGGCGCCCATGGTACCGCCGACCATCTCGAGCGAGGTAATAGTGCCCGTGACCTTACCCAGGTCGGCCATGCCAAACTGCTTAGACGCAGCGATCGTGGGCGTAATGGTGCCCATGCACGTTCCGATACCAAAGCTCACGGCAGCCACGATGGGGCCGAGGTCGGTTGCGGGGAAGCACAAGGCGACGCAGGCGACGATGCACGCAACGGACCCCAACACATTGCCAAAACGCAGGCCAAATCGATCATAGATGGCGCCAAGGGAGATCTTAGCGATAACGACGGTAACCATGTAGGCCGAAAGCACGGTACCTGCCCACATGGGGTCGTGGCCGCCCGTGACGATCTTGGCGCCGTTGACGGTAACGCTCGTCATGTTGGTGACCTGGTTGGGCAAGACAGCGCCGTTAACGAGCCCCATAAAGAGGAAGGCGACGACAAGCAGCCAAAACGCCGGGCTCTTCTTGATGCGAGACCAGCCAACGTTAACCTCGGGCGCCGTGTGCTCGTCCTTGTCGCCGGCCGTCGAGACGGACGGATCGCCCGGGTTCTCGCCGAGCGGCTTAAGGCCGATCTCGGAAGGCTTGGTGCGGAAGGAATAGGCCGTGATGGGCAGCGCCGCCACCATGCAGATAGCCGAGAGCACCAGGAAGGCGGAACGCCAGCCAACGCTCACGATAAGCGAGCTCACGATGGGAGACAGAATAGCGCCGCCAAAGCCCGAGCCCGAAAGTGCGATGGAAATGGCAAGGCCTCGCTTGGCCGTAAACCAGTTAGCAGTGACGAGACTAATGAGCAGGCGGGTCGAGGCAACGGCAAAGCAGCCCGAGACGGCAAAGAGCACGTAGACCTGCCACAGCTCACCGACAAAGCTCATGCCGGCGAGAACGGCAGAGGTGGCGACAACAGTGAGGGAACCCAAAACGCGACCGCTCACTTTATCGGCCGCATGACCGATCACAAGTGAGCCGATAACGCTCACCACGGTGGAGATGGCGTTGGAGATGTTGTACTGCGCAAGAGAAATGCCCAAGTCGCTGACGATGAGCGGCTGGAACAGGCTCATGCAGTTAACGAAAATCGTGTAGCACGTGGCCATGATGACAAAGCCGGAGGCCACGACGAGCCAACCGGGGAAGAATTTATGCTGCCGGGACATACTGCTCCTTTTAAACAAACGAATAGCCTGCGCCGGGCGCCGGTAGTGCCCAAGATTGCCTTGAAAGACAAGGGCATAGGCCTTATGGCCATGCCCGCAGGCTTGAAAGGCAAGGTTGGGTGCTACCGGTGGTCGGCGATATAGCCCAAAGCGACCGCCGTGTAAGCCGCGGCGCCGAGCGGCAGCTCGGCATCGCTAAAGCGTGCCTTGGGATGGTGTTGGGCAAAGTGCTCGTCCGTATCGGACGCAGCTGCGCCGATCGTAAAGTACGCACTCGGCATCTCGCTCGAGATAAGCGCAAAGTCCTCGCTCGCCATGGCATGGAACAGCGGCAAGAAGGCGGCCTTGGGCAGCGTCGCACCCACATAGCCAAGCGAAGCCTGGGTCATGTCGTCATCGAGCACGAGCGGGGGAACATCCGAGAGCGTCTCGATGGTGGCCGGCGTGCGATACGTTGCGGCCACGCCGTTGACGACCTCGGCGATACGCTCCTTGAGGTGCTCCATGAGCTCAACGTCGAAGCCGCGCAGCGTGCCTTCGAGCACGCAGGTATCTGGGATGACGTTGGCCGCTTGACCACCGGCAAACTTACCCACGGTCAGTGCGACCTCCTTGGCCGCCGGCACTTCGCGAGCGATAAGCTCCTGAAGCGCCAGGTGCACATGGACGCCGGCCGTGATGGGGTCGATGCAGATCTCGGGGCTCGAGCCATGGCCGCCCTTGCCCTGCAGCGTGATGCGGAAACCGTACACGCCTGAGAGCGCCGGGCTCCCATAGAGCACCAGGCCAAGCGGCGATTGGCTGTTAACATGCATGGCAAAAGCCGCCTGAGGACGCGGGTTCTGCAGCAGACCGTCGGCGATGGCGGCGCGGGCACCCTCAAAGGTCTCCTCGCCCGGCTGGAACAGCAGTTTGACAGTAGCGTTGGCGTCGACAAGCTCGGCCTCGCGGGCCTTGAGCAGGCGCGCCGCACCAAGCAGCGCCGTCGCGTGCATATCGTGACCGCAAGCATGCATGCAGCCGTTCGTAGAGGCGAAAGGCTCGCCCGACTCTTCGGCAACGGGCAGGGCATCCATGTCGCCACGCAGCATAATGACCGTACCGGCCTGTTCGTCCGTGCAGGCTCCATTGCCCTGGGCCGCGGCGGCACCGGCACCGACAAGGCCCACAACACAGGAACCATCGACGAGCGTGGCAAACGGGATGTCCATCTCGGTCAGGCGCGCCTGGATATACGCAGAGGTCTGCGGGAGGCTATTACCCAGCTCGGGCATCTGGTGCAAATCGTGTCGCCACGCAGCGAGCTCGCCTGAAAAAGCCTGAGCCTCTGCAACAAGACCGTCACCGATAGCGGCCTGCGCCGCCGCGGTGGCCTTGGGCGCTGATTGCGGTTGAAAATCGGACAGAGCTGGTGCCATAGATGCCCTCCAGTGAAGTTTTAGCAGTAGGCACTTTCATATTCTAAAGTGCAATGCATAACTTTAAAGGCGAGGCATAAAAAAACGCCACCCCAGAAGGGCGGCGCAACAAGTTGTTTACAATCGCGTTCGCGGCTTTTTGCGCAAAAAGTCGAAATGCGTCTCGCTCAAAATAATCGATAGGAAGATGAGGGCGAAGCCGGCGAGCAGGCGCGAGGTGAGCGCCTCCCCCATCAGCAGCACCGAGAACAGCGCACCCGAAGGCGACTCCATGGAAAGGAGCAGCGAGCCCGTCGAGGCCGGGACATGCGCCAGGCCGACGTTTTGGATGAGCAGGGCCACGCACGTACAGCCCACCGAGAGAAACGCCATCGCACCGATAAAGCTCGGCGTCCACACGGACAGAGGCGCTTGGGTCTCGAATAGCAGCGACGAGACCAGGCTCAGCACGCCGTTGCCCATAAACATCCAAAACGTGATGACGTTGATGTCCATTTTGCGACCGTACTTGGCGGTCACCGCCATCTGGATGGCGAAAAAGACCGCACCCGCCAGCGTAATGACGTCACCGATGTTGAACTCGACGCTATCGAGCGCCACCAGGCCAATGCCCGCCAAGCACAGCAGTGCTGCACCCAGGTTGTAGCGGGTGAGCTTTTCGCCGCTCAGAAAATAGCTCGCGAACGGCACAAGGATGCAATACGTGCCCGTCAAAAAAGCATTCTTGCCTGCCGTGGTCTGCGCCAGGCCGACCGTCTGCAAACCGTAGGCACCCCACATGAGCGCGCCCATGCCAAGCCCGACGATCAGGTTGCGGGCATTGAAATGAGCGACGATGCGCTTATGGAAAATGGCAAACATTACCAGTGATGCCGGGAGAAAGCGAACGTAGACCAGCTCGAACGCCGGAATGGTGTCGAGCGCGCCCTTCATAGTGGTAAAGGAGTAACCCCAAACGACCGCCACCGAAAGTAGCAGGACCTTCCAGAACAGCGGCGAGCGTGCGCCGGCGCCGCGAGAGGCACCACCGGCACCCAGGTCTTCGCGGGCTACAGGGCTATCGGGCAAGTTTTCGATTTCGTTGGCAGCGTATTGGGCCATGGAACATCCTCACACTCAATCTGGGCGTGGTGTCCGCACGCGTATGGCCGCGTGCCGCCTCATGGTCAAATAAAAACGGGGCGCACCGGACCCCCGGCACGCCCCGCTACTGTAGCAACAACCAAGCAACCCACGCAATCCAGCCCGCTAAAGCGTTTTGTTCCGCCGTTCTACCGAACGGCGGACCGGCCGACGCTGCATCAGCGTTAACGCTGCCGCATTAAATTAGCTTTGTCGACTCCAGCTTTTCGATAATCCAGTCGTTGGCTTTGATGACCGGACGGCGGAAGACGACGCCCAGGGCTAGCGACGGAACCAGATAGCTCGCCAGAATACCCAGCTCAACCCAGTACTCCATATGGTAGGCGCCAGCCATGGCGGCATGCATGGCGTTGATACCGTGAGTGAACGGCAAGAACGGATAGATCGCCTGGAACACAGGGCCGGTCATCTCGATGGGGAATGTGCCGCCCGAACCACCGACCTGCATGACCAACAGCACGACAGCGAGCGCCTTGCCGATATCGCCAAACGACACCGTAAGCGTGTAGACGATATTGGAGAACACGAGACTCGCGACCCAGCCCGCCAACACAAACTGCAGCGGGTTGTCGCACTGAATGCCAAAGAACAGGATGTCGCCCGCGCACACGAGCGTCGCCTGTAGCAGGGCCAAACCGCCAAAGAACAGGTAACGACCCAGGTAGATCTCGTGCAGGCGCACGGGGATGAGCTCGTTGATGAGCTCATCGTCAACCGAGACCTTCATCATGGCCGCCAGTACGATCGAGCCGACCCATAGCGACAGAATCGTGTAGAACGGCGCCATGGCCGAACCGTAATTGCGAATCGGATAGACCGGCTTGCGGTCGAGCGCGACGGGGCCGGAAAGCGACACGGCCAGACCCTCGGGATCATTGCCGATCATCGTCTTGATCGTAGCGAGGTCATCCGACATCAAGGCGCCGTCGAGCTCGTCCTTAAACGCGCTGATCTTGTCCGACGCCTCGCCCAGCTGATCAGAAGCCTTGTTGACCAGCTTTGCAGCCTTGGAGAGGCCCTTTGCCAGCGAACCGGATGCGTCGGTCAGGCCGGCAACAGCGCTATCCAGGTCGCCCGAGATGCCGTCGAGTGAATCCAACACGCCCGAAATAGTTTTCTTGAGCTCCTTGGCCTTGACTGAGAACGTGGAATCGTAGTCAGACTTAGCGCCCGAGATGCCCGCCTTGGCATCGGCGATGGCCTGGTCGACCTCGGCACGCGTGCTGTTGACCTCTGCCATGCTGTCGGAAAGGGACTTTGCGGTTGCCCTCAGGTCGTTGGCATTGTTACGATACTCCGTCGCGATCCTGCCCAGCGATGTAGCCACAGACTTGAGGCTGTCCCGGAGCTTTTCGTCACTCACCTGATCGGCAAAGCTGCGGAGCTGGTCGGCCGTGTCGTCGATTTCCTTGGCACGCGATTCGAGTGCCGACGCGGCTTCGTTGAGCTGGGTCACCGTAACGTTGACATGCTTGTTCGCGGCATCGAATGCCTTCGCAAGCTCGGCGGACACGTTGTCAAACGAGCCCGCACTTCCGTCAATCGCGGCGTTGATGGCGTCGTTGGCGGCCTTGAGTGCTTCCTTGGAATCGCTCATGCCGCTCTCGGCGTGCTCCATCAACTGCTTGGTAGATTCATCGACCTTACCCGTCTGCTGGAGCATACCGCTCGCCGACGTCAACGAATCGGAGGTCGAGCTCAAAATGCCCGCCAGCGACGAAGCATTGGCCTGAACGTCCTGCAGGTCCTCGACCGAATCGCCGAGCGTCGAGGACAGGTTGGCGATAAAGTTACTGACCTGATCGGTGCTCATGTAGTCGAGCAGGCTGGCCACCGTCTTAAGACCGATGGTCGTGATGGTCTCGGTAAAGGTCTCGTTAACCTGGCTCTGGACGGCACTCGAACCCTTCTCGGTCACAATCTGCGCGATGGCGTTGGCCTTCTGGTTCTCGTAGAACTCGATATCGGCGTGCTTCACGTCGGTCGAGAACAGCGTCATCATGTCGGCGCTAAACGTCTTGGGGATCACGACGGCGGCATAGTACGCGCCCGACTTAACGCCCTCGATAGCCTTGTCTTTATCATTGAGCACGACCCAGTCGAAGTTCTCGTTACCGCGCAAGGCTGCCGTCACGTTTTCGCCCGCGTTGATCTCGACGGGAATCAGGTCGCTCTCGTAACCCTCATCGGTGTTGACCACGGCAATCTTAAGATTACCGGTGTTGCCGTACGGGTCCCAGCTGCCGGCGATGTTAAACCACGCGTACAGGCACGGCACGATGATGAGGCCCATCACGACGATCATGCCGATCACGGAGCGAGACACGTTTTGGACATCGCGCTTAAACAGGTGCAGGATGTTCTTCATTTATGCCTCACCTCCTTTGGAATGCTTTCCGAGCGGGGCAGTGCCCCCATCATTTGTTGCAGCGCTATCGGTGCCCTGAGATTTTTGGTGCGAGCCGATATGCGGCAAGCGGCCCGTGGACTGGTCGCCGTCCTTGGAGCCACGCTCACTGGCATTGAGGCCAAACATACGACGAGCAGCCGGGATGGCGGCCGTGTGCTCGCGCATCTCGCGACGCAGGTCCTCGTCCGAGAGCGCCGAGATGCGCATCTGGGTATTGAGGCTCGCGCGAATGTACTCGATGTTAATGAGCCAGCCGCAAATGGCAATAACCGAGATGATCCAGATGACCAACAGGATGATCTTGCCGTTGTTGTCCAAGTCGAGAACCGTCGACAGCACAAAGAGCAGAACCTGTACGCCCACCACGGCGGCAAATCCACCCTTGATGTAGTAGGGGTAACGGTGCTCAAAAGTCACCGCATGGTCGAGCAGCTCACGACGGTACGAATCGGAATCGAGCATGACGCGCATGGCCGTGCGCAGCGAGTAACGCTGGCGCGGCATATCGTTGGACTCGCAAATCATGAGGCCCGTCGTGGCAAGCTGTTTATCAAAGAGCAGGTTGAGGTTGAGCAGCAGCGGACGCAGCTGCAGGCCGATAAAGAGCGCCACGATCAAGAACACGCCCAGAATGCACAGGTTAAACAGATAGTTGAACGAATACATGCCACCGACGGTCTCGCGCAGCAGGTTGATGCCATAGGTGAAGGGCAGCAGCGGATGCAGCCATTGGAAGAAGCCGGGCATCATCTCGATGGGATACATGCCCGACGAGCCCGGAATCTGCACGATGACGAGAATGACACCGATTGCCTTACCGATATGCTTAAACGTGGTGGACAGCGCATAGATGATGTTGACGTAGGTGAACGAAATAGCGATGCCGCCCAGTACAAAGAGCAGCGGATTGACGCACTGCACGCCAATGACCAGGTCACCCACCGTAACGATAATGGCCTGGAACGCGCCCAGGATCACCAGCAGCAGCCAGCGGCCAAAGTAGCCCTGACGAGCGGTAAAGCTGCCGATGCCCTCGCGATCGACCTCGAGTTTATAGATGGCGATGAGCACGTAGCCGCCCACCCAGAGCGCCAGGTTGGTGTAGAACGGGGCAATACCCGAACCAAAGCTCTTGACCGGGTAAATCGATTTGGTGGTCAGCTCGACCGGGGATGCCATAAAGTCGGCAACGTCATCGACGTCGACGTCCATCAGCTCGGCCAGCTCGCCCATGGACTCGGAGGTCTGCAGCGCCGCGATGTCGTTGGCGGCGGTTGCAAGCTTGTCCTGGACTTTGGCAAGCGAGGTATCGGTCTGCGACAGCGTGGTCTTAGCCTGCTTGAGCGTGGCATCGAGCTGCGAAAGCGTACCGCGCGCATTTGCAATGGTGGGCGTGAGGCCAGATACGATTCCCGTCAGATCACCCGAGACGGCGGCAAATGAATCAAGCGCGCTCGAGACCTTCGGCAGCGCGTTTTGACCCAGGTCCGTCTGGGCCTGGCCAAGGTTGGTCGCACCGGTCTGAATTGCGTTATTGATAGCGTCGCTGGCACCCGAGACAGCCGCGGCATCATTCGCCATGGCGCTCGACTGCGCAGACAGACCGTCCTTGATGCTCTGAAGCTTTTCATTCTGCTCGCGGAGCAAATCGATGGTCGATACAATGCGCGCGTCAATTTCCTTGGAACCTGTCGACGTGTCATTGACAAGAATTTCCAAGTGGCCGATAACGGCCTTATTGTGGTCGATCGTCGCCTGGAGAGACTCAAGCGAGTTGTCGATACGGGTGGTCGTAGATGTGACCGCGCCCGTCAGCTTGCCGATGGCAGCATTCGCCGAGGCCGACGTCTTGGTGAGCGCTACGCTGCCTTCCGAGAGCGCCTTGGAGAGCGAAGTGATGGAGTTACCCGCCGTGGTGCGAGCCTCTCCCAGTAGGTCGTTGCCCTGGGAAATCGCCTGCGTCAGCGACGGCGTCTGACCCTGCAGACCGGCAAGCGCCGCATCGGCCGAGGCGATAGCACCGCTCGTCTTATCGATGGCGGTGTTCATGTCGCCAATCGAATCGCGTACCTCACCCAAGGTATCGGATGCCCCGGACACCGAGCTTGCCAGCGAATCCTGAGTCTGGGTTGCCTTGTCCTTAAGATCGACTCCGGCATCTTTGGCGATACCGGCAACGGTCTCGCCCACCGTAGAGACAAATTCCGCGTTGATCTGTTCCTCGATGGTATTTGCGCCGGTGTCGGTCACCTTGGGCGCAATGGCGCTCTTCTTCTCATTGACGTAGTACGTGAGCTTGGGCTGATGGTAGTTGCCGTCGAGCATCGAAACCAGGTTGTCCGAGAAGTTCTTGGGGATTACGATGGCCGCATAGTACTCACCGCGCTCGACGCCCTCTTTGGCGTCGGCCGCCGAATCGACGAAGGTCCAGCCCAACCGATCGTTCTCCTTGAGCTGGTCGACGACCTTGTCGCCCGCGTTGAGCTCGCCCACCAGGTCGTTTTGCGTTCCCTGGTCGTTGTTGGCGATGGCAATCTTGATGCCCTGGGTGTTTCCGTACGGATCCCAGTTGGCCACGATGTTGTACCAGGCGTACAGCGAGGGAATAACGCACACGCCAAGGGTAACCACCAAGGCGACGGGATTCACAAGCAGTCGCTTAATGTCGCGCTTAAATATCGCAAAGGAGACCTTTGCATCGGATAGTTTGCTGCCGAGACTCACGCTTGGACCATCCATCCTGTCGTTGAATCAAATCGTACTATCGACAACCATTGTACGCAGGCGCTTTAGCGTCTCAGAGCACAATGGTATTGAGTTTTGCGGGTAGCAATATACTACGAAGACGAATTAACGTACAGTTGTACAGTATCTTAAATTTCAGCAGGTCACAAAACCACAACCCGCACAAATTAGCAATTCAAATAGCATCGGGGACGTTCTTAAACGACTAGTCAAACAAAAACGCCCCCAATGACTACTTAGGACCACGAAAGCGTCGCTGGTTGAGCATAAGTCAGCGAAAACGCCCCTAAGCGAGCAAGGTGACGCGAAAGAGGAGGGAAGCGTACTTCGGTACGCGACCGACGATTGAACGTCAGATTGCCGCTTAGGGGCGTTTGCAGCGTCGAGCTGTTACGCGGTTTGGTAAAACCGCGTAACTACCTAACTACATCAAGTTGCAGACAGCCGCCGCGAAGGCCACGGGGTCCTCGGGTAGAATGCCCTCGACCAGCAGGGCCTGGTCATAGAGCAGGCCGGAGTACTGCTTGATCTTGTCGGTGTCGCCCGCCTTCTGGGCAGCGACGAGCTTGGCAAAGACCGGGTGCTTGGCGTTG